>ERZ826396.599-NODE-599-length-51273-cov-4.137588_pt1 | contig 51273 bp, 29 predicted proteins | sample MGYA00519926_ERZ826396 | MGnify/ENA primary metagenome ERZ826396 (study PRJEB31778, sample SAMEA3449230) | human gut metagenome | biome: human gut; feature: human-associated habitat; material: faeces | place: United Kingdom | collected 2010/2012 ... | reverse complement strand
TGCCAAATATAAAAATTTATAATAATATTAAATATGACGGAAAGACTTTGAAAATATCGTTTGTTAAAAAATTTCCTTCGTTAGGTTGGGCAGTCAAACAGTATTCGGCTGCTGCTAAGCAACTAGTCTACTTTTATGGAAGTCCTAAAAATATAGCATTTGATTTTTACATAGATGTGAAACCAAATGGGAATATTCTTATTAAGAAAACAGATACAAGTGGTAAGGTAAGAAAGGGAATCACTTTCAGTTATGCAACAAACAAAAATGATTTAGAAACCGATAAATGTGAAACAACCCTACCAACGAATGATAAGGGTGAAACAAAACTTAAACGAAATTATGCTGATGGTACAGTGATATATATAAAGGAAAAAAGTGTTCCTGCTGATTTAATATTAGATACAACCATACATAAAGTAACAATAAAATCTGGACTAAATGTCGATTTATTCATTAAAAATACAATTAAATCATTTCCATTTAAAATTAAAAAAATAAATGAAGAAACAAACGCACCTATTGAGGGAGCAGTGTTTTCCTATACAGACGGGAAAGCTACATATACTGGTGTTACAGATAAAAATGGCCAATTTACTAGTAATGTAAGCTTCCCTGTTGGAACAAAAGTTACAATAACAGAGACTTTTGCTGGGCCTGGATTTATTGCACCGACAGGTACGGAAAAGACGCAAACACTTATAATCAATGTAAATCCGGATAAGAATGTATTAACCTTTAAAAATACAGCTATAAAAGTAAAATTGAAAATTCATAAAGAGAATAGTAGAACGCTTCAACCTCTAAAAAATGTAACTTTTAAAATCGGACCGAACTTAAATGGACAAGAAGGTGCTGCTAATGGTTTCGATTTTAAAACAACGGATGAAAACGGTAATATCGAATCGCGTCTTTACGATGCCAGAACTAAAATTTATTACCAAGAGTGGAGCAGTGAAGATGATAGTATCAAGCTGGATAAAACCATTAAAACTGTTACATTCCAGGATACAAATATTAATATAACGGTTTTAAATGATGAAGAACCTGTTCAAATAAAAGTGATTAAAACAGGCAAAGATGATCTGCCTTTAGAAAACGTTGTTTTCGTGGTTCAAAAGGTCGTTGGTGCATCATGGGTTAATGTAGAAACTATAAAAACAGATAAAATGGGTAAAGCAGTAACTACCAATAAGTTTACAAGAGGTGACATAGATGCTGGCTTTATCCGTTTAGTTGAGACTGAGACGATCACAGGCTATGAAAAATTAAAAGATCCAATTTATCTTTCCCTAAATAATACAATTGAAAAAAATGTATTAGAGGTGAAGGTAGAAAATAAATTAATACCAACTATCTTTGAAGTATATAAATACGAAGAAGGAAATAAAAGCAAACCTTTATCTGGAGCGGAATTTGAAATAACAGATATTAAGGGTAATGTAGTTTGCAATCTTATCACAAATAATGAAGGTAAGGCGAAAACGACCGAGTTAATAGCAAACACAACGTATTATATTAGAGAGACCAAGGCTCCAAAAGGCTATGAAATCATAAACAAAGAAAAACGAGCATTCAAAATCACGGATAATGGAAACAATACGTATTATTACAAATTAGAAGTACCTAATCGACCAATTTATGGTTATATAGAAATATTAAAAAGGAACCAAGAGAATAAACCTCTCTCAGGAATTCAATTTACTATTTATGCTGGAAATAAGATAGTTCAAACACTTACCACAGATGCAAATGGTAAGGCGAAATCCGATGCGTTATTAGCAGATAAGATTTATACCCTTAAAGAAACATGGGCACCGGCTAATATTGTAGTTAATTTTGAAGAGCAGCAGATTGATTTTAATAATCCAAAACCAGCTCATGGTAATGATGGTAAATGGTCTTCCACATATAATTCTTACTCAATGACGATGTCCTACAACATCACCAATGAAGAATCTGTAGGTAGAGTCACAATTAAGAAAGTCGATGCAGAAGATAATAGCATTCTAGTTAAAGATGCAACATTTAAACTAGTTAATAGTTTAACAGGGGAATTAATTGGTACGCAAACAACGAATGAGAAAGGTATAGCAGTATTTGAAAATATTCCTTTCGTTAGTGATTCAGACGCGATGCAAGGTCATTACTATATTGAAGAAACTACGCCAGGAGAAAACCACATTCTTCCTGAAACAACACGTCAATATTTTGATCTTACTGAAGATGATGCAAATTTTGAAATAACTTTTGCAAATCCACCAATTAAGGGAGATATTGAAATCGTTAAGATTGACAAAGATGATCCAAATCAAAAATTAAGTAATGCAACTTTTACATTGTATGCAATTAATGATACAGAAACACCTTTACAAACAGCAACTACCAATACTGATGGTAAAGCTGTATTTAAAGACTGCCGTTATGGAGAGTATGTAATTAAGGAAATCACGTCACCAGATAATTATTATAATGATCTTAAAAATGGCGGAAATGATGATTATTGGGATGCTGATTTAAAAGGTTATGTAGTAAAGATTGATGGAAACAAAAAGACTATTGGTTTAACTATAACAAATGAAAAGCGTTATATAGAAGTTGAAGTAATTAAAATCAATGAAGAAAATAAGAGATTACCTAATGCTACATTTAATATTGTGGCTACAGATGGAACTATTCTAGATACGATAGTTACAGATACTAACGGTGAAGCAAAGAGTAAATTAATAAGTGTAGAAGATTTAGGTAAGAGTGGTTATATCATTGAAAAGGGAAAACTTGCTGGATATAAAGAAAATACAACAAAATACCCTATAAATATCAATAGCGATAGCACTATTAAAGTACAATTGTTCTCGCAAACAATTGTTAATGAAAAAGAACCACCAAAATTGAAATTAGAAAAAGTAAATACTAAAGGGGAACCTGTTGCTGCGACATTTAAAGTGACAAGAACCGGCTCAGCAGTTTCAAATACGTTTACTACAACTAAAGAAAATAATGTAGTTGATCTTAGTTCAGCGTTACCGACAGAGGTAGGAAGCTATAATTATACAATTGAAGAAACAAGTACGGAGAACAAGTATCAGACAATCAGTAATATTTCATTTACGTATAATGTACCAACAGTTGGAACACCAACTATAACGAACAAAGTTTTACCAGAAGGTGTTACTTTTGATGATGATACTATGGTTATACGTGTAGAAAACAAGCTTAAAGCACCAAAACTTAGAATCAAGAAAGTAGGTCCAAATGGTGAACCAGTTGAAGCTACTTTTGAGGTCAGTGCTATTGATGGTACACAAACTGTTAGTCAAGTAGTAAAAACATCAAAGACGGATGGATTTGCTAGAATTAACTTAGAACAATTCTATGATGCTTTTGGAGAAGATAAGACTTACACTGCACATATAAAAGAAACTGCTGTAGAAAGTCCATACAAGATATTAGATAAAGATATTCAATTCCAATTTGCAAAGATTAATGGTAATTTCTATCTTTATACAAACAATTTAAATAATGAAAATGCAACAGTAGAAGGAAATGATTCTGACATTATTATTAAGGTTAAAAACGATATAGAAGATAATCACTTCTACATCCAAAAAACAGTTAAAAATCAGAATCATAATGTTAATGCTTCAATAAATATGGAGTTTTATAAAAAAGGTACAAAAACAGATCCTGTTTTAACAACTTCTAGCATAGGGATTGGGACAAAGGCACCTAAACAAGAAATCACTGAATATTTTAATCAATTATCAAAAGACAATGATGCTGCTTATGATGTTTATATTACTGAAACAAAAGTAACATCACCTGACGGTGACTATCTAAAATTAGATAAATTTAAAGCTTTTACGTATTACCCTAATAATCCTAAAGAAGAAAAATTCGTATTCCATGATAGTCACGTACAATGTGCTTCTATTGTGGAAGAGAATAGGGAAACAATCTTTAATTTAACGCTTAAAAATGATTATGTAGGTAGAGTCACAATTAAGAAAGTCGATGCAGAAGATAATAGCATTCTAGTTAAAGATGCAACATTTAAACTAGTTAATAGTTTAACAGGGGAATTAATTGGTACGCAAACAACGAATGAGAAAGGTATAGCAGTATTTGAAAATATTCCTTTCGTTAGTGATTCAGACGCGATGCAAGGTCATTACTATATTGAAGAAACTACGCCAGGAGAAAACCACATTCTTCCTGAAACAACACGTCAATATTTTGATCTTACTGAAGATGATGCAAATTTTGAAATAACTTTTGCAAATCCACCAATTAAGGGAGATATTGAAATCGTTAAGATTGACAAAGATGATCCAAATCAAAAATTAAGTAATGCAACTTTTACATTGTATGCAATTAATGATACAGAAACACCTTTACAAACAGCAACTACCAATACTGATGGTAAAGCTGTATTTAAAGACTGCCGTTATGGAGAGTATGTAATTAAGGAAATCACGTCACCAGATAATTATTATAATGATCTTAAAAATGGCGGAAATGATGATTATTGGGATGCTGATTTAAAAGGTTATGTAGTAAAGATTGATGGAAACAAAAAGACTATTGGTTTAACTATAACAAATGAAAAGCGTTATATAGAAGTTGAAGTAATTAAAATCAATGAAGAAAATAAGAGATTACCTAATGCTACATTTAATATTGTGGCTACAGATGGAACTATTCTAGATACGATAGTTACAGATACTAACGGTGAAGCAAAGAGTAAATTAATAAGTGTAGAAGATTTAGGTAAGAGTGGTTATATCATTGAAAAGGGAAAACTTGCTGGATATAAAGAAAATACAACAAAATACCCTATAAATATCAATAGCGATAGCACTATTAAAGTACAATTGTTCTCGCAAACAATTGTTAATGAAAAAGAACCACCAAAATTGAAATTAGAAAAAGTAAATACTAAAGGGGAACCTGTTGCTGCGACATTTAAAGTGACAAGAACCGGCTCAGCAGTTTCAAATACGTTTACTACAACTAAAGAAAATAATGTAGTTGATCTTAGTTCAGTTTTACCGACAGAGGTAGGAAGCTATAACTTTGCAATTGAAGAAACAAATACTGAAAATGTATATCAAACAATCAGTAATATTTCATTTACGTATAATGTACCTTTAGTTGGAACACCTACGATAACAAACAAGGTTTTACCAGATGGAGTCACATTTAATGATGATATCATGTTAATTCGTGTTATTAATAAGTATAAAATACCAGATCTTAGAATTAAGAAAGTTGGTCCAAAAGGTGAACCAGTTGAGGCAACATTTGAAATTAGTGTAGATGGTATTAACAATGTGAAACAAGTTGTTAAAACATCAAAGACAGATGGTTTTGCTAATATTAGCTTGAGAGAATTCTATGAAAACGTTAATTTCAAATCTAATGTTATTTACACTGCACATATAAAAGAAACGGCAGTAGTAGAACCATATAAGAAATTGGAAGGAGATGTTCAATTTCAACTTGCTAAGAATGAAGGTAGTCACTATCTGTATACGAATGATCTAAAAAATGATAAAGCTACAGTTGAAGGAACTCTTCCAGATATAGTGATTAGAATTCAGAATGAAATGGAAGATAATCATTTCTATATCCAAAAAGAAGTTGAGAATCCAGAACATAGTGTTAAAGCTTCAATAAAGATGGAATTCTACAAAAAAGGTACAAGGATAAATCCAGTTTTGACAACACCTGAGTTTGATATCGGAACAGATGTTTCAAAGACAGATATTACAGACTACTTTAATGCATTACCAATAGAAGCTGATAGTGCTTATGATGTCTATATTACGGAAACAAAAGTAACATCTTCTAAGGGTGAATATCAAAAATTAGATAAATTTAAAGCTTTTACCTATTATCCAAATAAAACATCAGAAGAGAAATTTGTATTCCATGACAAGCATATAAACTGTAAATCTATTGATGTAACAGGAGAAACAAAATCTTTCAACTTAGCTCTTACAAACGATTTAAAACCGTTAAGAATTAAAATAAGAAAGGTTGATGAAGTAACTAACGCTCCTGTTAGTGGTGCTGTATTTGAAATAAAAACGGCAGAAGGAGAAACATATAATATTGTTACATCTGGCAGTTCTAATGGAGATGATAAAACAATACCATATACAGAATCTGTAACTATTAAAGAGACCCAGGCTGCTCCAGGCTATATATTTAACTCAAATACTGCAACATATACAGTTAAAGAGGACTTTGAGGAAATAATAGAAAACGGAGAAGTCATAGGATATCAGCTAGATATAAAAATAACAAATAAGAGAAGCTATGGTGCTCAGATTCGTAAATATGATGATTTTGGAAATGTAGCAAATGCAACTTTCAAAATTAAGTATTATAGCGAGATGACATCAGGATATATCTATACAAAGGAAATCAGTACAGTCAATGGAACTTTAGATTTATCAGAATTATTATTCGAAATATACAGCATAAGCCACATGGATAATTGGACGTTGGAGATATATGAGACAGATACAGAAATGGGCTTAGTGACAGATACTTCGCAGATTGCAACATTAAGTTTTTCTACTTCGGCGATTTATTATGGTACAGATTTCTTATTTATGATTGAAAACAACGGGAATGTAGAAATGAGTAATTATGACGATAATGGTAATTATAATAGTAAGTTCCCAACTATCAAAATAAGAAACAGAAATATTCCTATCAATTTAACAGTCAAGAAAAAAGACAAGTTTGATGGGAAACCATTGGCAGGGGCTGAATTTACAATTAAACCAAAAGGGAAAAAAGAAGTAGTGCTTACTACTTCAGACGCTCCAACAGGAACATTCGTAAAATTGCCATATGCTGAATCCTACACATTGCAGGAGACTAAAGCACCAGCAGGCTATATATTAGACGCAACAGTTTATACGTATACTATTGATGACTTTGATAAAACCGATGGTACAATTGCTACATATAATAAAACTATTGAATTATCAAATGAGCCATATAATGGTAATTTAGAAATAACAAAACTTGATGCGGTTAGTAAAGAAAAAATTAGTGGTGCAACATTCGAGTTGTATAAAGGAAAAATGCCTACTGGCAATTCTGAAAAAGAAAAATATGATTCTGTGAAGAATGGTGCGGATTATACCTTAGAGAGAACGATTGTGATTCCCGAAAGCGGAACTGCTGTTGTGAAAAATCTACCTTTTGGTGAGTATGTGTTAAAAGAAACGGTAGAACCTAAGGATCATGAATTAACATATGAATTGAAATCTGTAATCATTAATGAGCATGCTAAGACAACGTATATTGACGTTGAAAATAATCCAGTTAGTGGAGAGATTGAAGTATACAAGTATGATGGTGCTACAAATGAACCATTGGCTAATGCTGAATTTGCATTATATCGTAAAGATAATAATGAAAAAATTGGTGACAACTTGATTACTGATGAAACAGGTAGGGCAGTTGTTGAGAATTTACCTTATGGATCTTATTACATTAAGGAAGTACGGTTCCCAGCTGGTTATGTAAGTACAACAGGTGCTATCCATGATATTGTATTAGATAGTGCTCATAAAGAAGTTTCTGTTGCTAATACAAAAGCAGATTACAGTTTTAAACTGATTAAACAAGATGCAAAAACGCATGATCGTTTAGCAAATGCCGAGTTTGGCTTATTTAAGCATGGTCATTCACCATATAGTGAAACGAATCCTGCTGAACCACTCTTTAAATTCAAAACTAATGCAAACGGTGTTTATACTGGAATGTTATCAGAAGCTGGAACTTATGATATTTATGAATTAGTTCCACCAAAAGGATATGAACTCATTAAAGAGTGTTTTGAAATTACAGTAACAGATGATAAGCCAGCAGCGACAGAAGTAATAGTAAGTGATGATCGCTTACCTGTTAAGGTCACGATTCATAAAGTTGACAGTAACGATGACAAACCTTTAACGGGAGCTAAATTCGCTATCTTCAATAAAGAAGATCTGACTACGAAAGTTGCAGATGTTACGGAAACAGCTACACCAGGTACGTATACAGCTTCTATCCCAGCTGCAGCAATATCTTATGTAGTAATTGAAACAGAAGCACCAGATGGCTATGTGTTAGATACTACACCTCATGATATCGTTATTAATCAAAAGGTACAAGCAGATATTGTTGAGTTTGAAGCTGAACCACTGACAATTTCTAATGATGAAATGTCAGGAAATGTTGAAGTTGTAAAGTATGATCAAACATCAGGAACAATAAAATATTTAGCAGGTGCGGTATTTGAAGTTTATGATAGTACCGGTAAGGTAGTAGATACGATAACAACAAATATCGAAGGAAAAGCAATGAGCAAAAACCTTATCGCTGGATCTTACAAAATGAAAGAAATTAAGGCTCCAGAAGGTTATGAACTAGTTTCAGATGTGTATGACTTTACAATATCCCCAACTGTTAAACATAAGACGATTTCTGTTGAAAACAAACCTTTAAAAGGCTCATTCAAAGTGAAAAAAGTAGATGTGGAGGATCAAACGGAAGTCTTAGCAAATGCTACGTTCGCAATCTATAATAGCTATGAAGATGCTAAAGCATTAAAAGATGAACTTGAGTCTATCAAAACAGGTACTAACGGGATTGCAGAATTTAGTGATTTACTTTATGGAACATATTATGTGAGGGAAACAGGAGCACCAGAAGGTTATTATGTTTCAACTGAAATTAAGACTGTGGAGGTAAATGAAAATTCAGGAAAAGCAGATACAGTGCCATTTATATTTACTGATGTGAAGAAACCTACAACAGGTAAATTCAAGGTGTTAAAACGTGATGAAAAAACGGCTGAAGGCTTGCAAGGCGCAGAATTCAAAGTAGTAGGTCCTTCTTATGAACATAAATATACTACTGATGATAATGGTACTTTTACAACTGATGAATTAAAGTTTGGCACTTATACAGTTACAGAAACAAAAGCTCCTAAGGGTTATAAGCTTGCTCAGAATCCAGTACAGACGATAACATTGAATGCTGATTCTGATGAAGACTCATTATTGCTTATCTATGATAACGCTAAAATTAGGGCAAGTTTAGAAATTCTTAAGGTAGACAGTTCTGATGAGCATAAACCATTGGAAAGTGCGACATTTGATATTTATTCTTTAGATGATTATGGTAATCGTGTTGAATTTATCGAACGTTTGATTACTGACAGCAATGGTAAAGCTACATCTACTTTATTAGGTGTTGGAAAATATGAAATCGTAGAAATTAGTGTTCCAAATGGTTATAAATTATCAGAAAATAATGATTTATACTTTACTGTTAATGAAAATAGTCCAGAGGTCATAACAAAAACCATTGTAAATGATGCTATAACTGGTAGTCTTAAACTAAATAAAAAAGATTCAGAGACGAAAGAACCTGTAGAAGGTGTTGAATTTACTGTTTATGATGCTGATGATAATGCATATGCAGTATTGAAGACAGATAAATACGGAATAGCATCACTTGATAAAATACCATATGGTAATTACTATGTAAAAGAAACAGATGTACCTGCTGGTTATAAATTGAATAAAGATTTCTATGAGGCATTTGCAATTGCGAATGAAGATGGACAAGTATATGAATATACAATTGAAAATGAACCTATCAAAGGAGCAATTGAGTTAGTCAAAGTAGATGCTGAAGAAACAGGAATTGGTGTGCCTGGAGCTACTTATGGAATTTTTAAGGAAGCTACATTAAATGAAGAAGGTAAGTATGAGGTTGTAGAAAGTTCCTATATGGAAGGCTATGATATGGTTACCTTACCTGATGAAATTGAAATAATCGATCCAAATGGAAATCCTGAAGAATATGCCAGTGATGGTTCAGAATCAGATGAATCTGATCCAAATGTTGAAACTAATAACACGCTGATAACGCATGTTCCAGTGAAATCAAAAATTCTAGATTTAGGAACATATTATGTAAAAGAAATTGAAGCACCTAAAGATTATGAAATAAACGATGATGTTCTTGTCGCAGAAGTGAAGCAAAATGAAGATGAAGAAACCAAATATGATGATGTTTTAATTGAAGTTGAAACAAGTGATGTTCCTAAAAAAGGAAAAGTAGATATTTTAAAGGTTGATGCAAAGGATTCCGAAAAGAAACTTAAAGATGCTATCTTCGCTATATTTACAGAAGAAAGCTATAATCAATATTTAGAAGACTTGAAGATTCTTGAAGAAAATCCTAATGCTGATATTTCTGTTACGGAAGCAGAGATTTATTTAACGACAGATGAAGAAGGGAAAGCATCCTATGATCAACTTAAATTTAATGAGAGCTATGTATTGATTGAGTATAAAGCTCCGTTGAATTATGAATTATCCGATAAAGTTGAAATGTTTACGCCAAGTGCAGAAAAGCCTTCATTTAGTTATACATTTGAGAATACTTATCATGATAGTATTACTATTCATAAAATAGATGAATCTGGATCGCCATTAGAAGGAGTAACGTTTGCGTTGCATTGGGCTGGAGAAGATGGAGAGGTACAGACAGACGATGATCAAAAAATTGCTACCTTTGATACAGGTTATGACGGCAAAGGAATTGCATCTTATCGAAGTGATCAGTTAGCTCCTGGAAGATACTATGTAACGGAAGAAAATGCACCTAGCTATGGCTATGAAAAATCAGATGAAATCAAAATTATCGATATAACACCAGAAAAGCATGATTATACCATCTTCTTCGAAAATCATTTAGCAAAAGGTGAAATTGAATTGTGGAAAATTGACGAAGCCGGTAAACCATTACCTGGAGCTAAATTTGCACTTTATAAAGCAGGAAGTTCATGGTATCAAGATGAAGAATTTGGTGATGTTACAGAAGATGTAAAAATTATGGATATTGAGCTTGATGAAAATCAACATGCATTAATTAAAGATTTAACTATTGGTTTCTATGTTATAAAAGAAGAGGAAGCTCCGGAAGGATATTTGCCAATCAGTCCAATATTGATTAACCTATACTCTGATTCAACAGCTACGGAAAAAGATGGTAAGATTTATTATCATTATGAGAATCACATTATGAATTATCCTATCAGTGGACAAATTGAAGTTCAAAAATCTTTAAAAGGTCCTGACGGCAATAAAGTCATTGGTAATTTAGAGAAGGCTACTTTCGAAATTCGTGATAGCAAAAATGCTGTTGTTGATACCTTGGTTACCAATAAAGAAGGTAAGGCTACAAGTAAAACATTATCTAAAGGAACATATTCAATAGTAGAAACCAAAGCACCGGATGGAAGCATTTTAAACGAAAATATCGGTACTGTTACGATTGATGGTTCTAAAGTTGATGAACCATATGTTTATGAATTTACGAATAATGTATACACAGGCAAATTAAAAGTTATAAAGGTAGACGAGAACGGTAATACCTTAGAAGGTGCCACTTTTGAAATAATAAGTGATGCGACGAATGAAGTGGTTGACAAAATAACAACTAAGGCAGATGGAATCGGAATCAGTAAGGAGCTCCCATATGGATGGTATACAATACGTGAAACTATTGCACCACCAAACTGTGAGATTGATACGACTTCATATCACCGATTAATAGGTGATAAAGATGCGCCAATTGTTGAAGTTAAATTGGAAAACCATACCTCAAAAGAAGGTGTTATCAAACTTCTCAAGTATGACAAAGATAATCCAGAAAAACGATTACCAGGTGCAGAATTTAAGATAACATCTGTTAATGACCCTACATTTAGTGATGTGAGAATTACAAATGTTAATGGTGAGATTTTATTAAATAATTATACACCGGGTGAATATAAAATCGTTGAAACCAGGGCACCGGAAGGATATCGCTTAGACCCTACACCAAATTACTTTACGGTTGAAGATAAGAGTGATAGTTTCTTAATTCCTTTAACGAACGAACTTGAAAAAGGTAAAATCACATTTAGTAAAACAGGGGAAGTTCTTACTGGCTATGTGGCTGATCAGACGATAATTGGTTTATTGCATCTGAATTGGGAAACTAAGAACTTGGAAGATGTTACCATTGGTATTTATGCTACTGAAACATTGTATTTAGACGGTAAGAAGTATGAGAAAGATGATTTTATACTTGAATTGAAGAGTGGTGAAACAAGTATTGATTTGCCTCTTGGAACTTACATGTATAAAGAATTGTCAGCACCATCAGATTATTTGCTTGATACAGAGTTCCATCAAATTGAGTTGACATCATCTGATACAACAGAAAATGCAGAAGCGTTTATCGATATGGATGATACGCATGCTTCGTTTACGGCCAAATTAACAAAACAATTTGACGGCATGAATGATCCTAAATTATTTAAATATGTAAAATTCGGTGTCTTCACACAATATGCAATTGAATACATTGATAATAATGGTAATCAGAATGTGATACCTGCGAATTCTATGGTTGCAATGTTTGGCATTGATTCAAATGGCAATAGTACGATGTCTAGTATAAGACTACCAGAAGGCAGATATTACGTAAGAGAAACGGCTACTGCTCCAGGTTACCTTTTAAATGCTACAACGATTCCATTTGTTATTAATTATGATAATAAAAATGTGGAATTACAATTAAGAAATGATGATGATCCTATTATCAATTATGCCGGTTATGGACAAATCAAATTACAAAAAGTCGGTGAGACCTTCACTGCAATTGAAACAGTTGAAGAAAATGGACATATCGTTACAAAACCGGTATTCACAATGGATAGTTTGAGTGGTGCGGCGGTAGAAATACGTACAAAAGTTGCTGTTACAATTGATGGAACATATTATCCAGCTGGTGCTGTCGTCGATACGCTAAAGAGCGGTACGAAGGATTTAAGTAGAAAATTACCTTATGGAATCTATGTAGTTGTTGAAAAAGAAGCACCAGAAGGTTTCGTAGTTGATACAAGTGAGTATGAGGTTAAATTAGACCAAGATATAGTAAACTTTAAACCAACACTTGAAACTACAACGATTGAAAACCATAGAAATAAAGTTTCATTGACGGTTTATAAAGAATTCTATGGAGTAGCGGATGCAACGGCACTTTATCCTAAGGTAATATTTGGTATCTTCTCTGCTGAAGAAATAAAAGGTGCCAATGATGACGCATTGATCAAGAAAGATACACTAGTTCAGTTAATGCATGTAGACAGTGATGGTAAAGCAACTAATAACACATTATTACCAGTTGGGAAATACTATGTGAAGGAACTTGATACAGCAGATAACTTCGCTGTTGAGACTGTAAAATATCCATTTACAATTGAAAACAATAGTTCAGGCGCTATTGCAATTGATGGTATTTCTAAGGATAAACCAATCATCAACTATCCAGATACAGGTTATACACCATTCAAATTCCGCAAGATTGATGAAGAAGGAAATCCATTAGCAAACGCAACATTCCAATTATTCTCTTGTACAGAAAACCATACACATGATCAATTAGCTAATCCTAATGAATCTGAAAATTGTTGGAAACCAATGGAAAATAATCCGGCGGTTACAAGTGGAGAAGATGGAATTGTAGAATTTAAGAAATTAGCTAATGGTGAATATCGCTTAGTTGAAACAGCGGCTCCTAATGGATATGTATTACCTGAAGGGCAATGGAAAGTTACAATAAACAATGAAGCTGCGAAGCCAGTAGTTATCGATTCATTAGAAGGCGCACCTGCTGTGAAAACAGTAACTATAGGTACTTCTTTCGAATATCAAATAGAAAATGAGTTATCTCATAACTTTAAATTCCGTAAAGTGGATCCTGATGGTCTTGCATTAGCAGGAGCAAGTTTCCAACTCTATAGATGTGATGATACTAGTTCAGGACATACACACGATGATTTGGCAGATATTGAGGGAAATGGCAGCAGTTGCTGGAACCCAATTTCTGATACACCTATCGTCAGTGATGAGAATGGATTCGTAGAATTTACAAATCTTGATGATGGCGAATATCGATTGGCTGAAGTAGCAGCTCCAGAAGGTTATGAACTTCCAAAAGGTCAATGGGCAATACAAGTTAATTACACTGATAAAGAAAATCCTATTAAGATTACTGCAAAAGGAAATTCGTTACCACCAGCATTTAAGAAAGTGGAAACGAGTGATGGAAGTTATGAATATCAGGTGATTAACAGAAAGAAACAAGATTTGCCTATTATGGGTGGCACTGGAAATTCTAATTATCTGCGATATGGAAGTATAATGCTGATTCTAGCATGGTTATTAAGAAAACGTAAAAAGGAGGAATGTTATGGATCATAACCATTAAAGTTTTTCTTGATAAATTTATATAAATGTAACAGAAAGGAAAGGTAAAAGAAATGAAAAACAGATTGAAAAAAATCACAGCTATGTTATTGAGCATAGGAATGCTAATGACATTATTTGTTGGCACAAATGTAAAGGCAGCTGAGCCTGAAAAAGGAAGTATTACCGTTCATAAATTAAAAGTCGAAGAAGAGAATGACTACAATAACTTAGTTAACGATTTGACACATAAAGGGAATGGAGTTTTACTAGATAAAGACAATCCGCTTATCAAAGATTATAAGCCGTTCCCTGGTATCACTTTTAAATTAACAAAGCTTGTGGATGATGGAAGTGTAAAACTAGATCCTAAAGATGCTGATGATTTATACAAGAACCACAGAGATACGACATTTGGTACTAATGGAACTAAAGAGGGTACAACAGATGATAATGGTGAGTATAAATTTGATGAATTGCCATTAGGTGCTTATTTGTTACAGGAAGTAGATCACGCACAAGTTAGTAAAAAAATGGAACCAGCGATTATATATGTACCAACATATAATCCTGAAAACAAAGAAGATTCAAGTGCGCCAGAATGGTTATATGATATCCACGTATATCCAAAGAATTTAATTCATCAAGGTGGTCCAGATATTGATAAAGATGTTGTCGAAGAAGGAAAAAATGATGCAGGCGAACATATCGGTGATGTTTTTCCTTGGATTGTTACTACAACTGTTCCAGTAAAAGAAAATGAAGGTGCTTATAAAAAATATATTATTACAGATAAGATTGATACACGTTTAGATTTTGTTGATGAAGATAAGATTTCAATTGAGATGCGAAACTCTGAGGGTAACTCAATGGGAAAATTAATCGTTAATACTGATTATACAAAAAAATATGATACAACTACTCGTGTATTAACTATTTCGTTAACACCTACTGGAATCGATAAAATTATTGCTAATGTTCCAAATGGTAAATTGATTACGAAGTTCTATACAAAAATAAATCAGACGGCAGATTTAGGCGAAGAAATCGATAACACCGCTCATTTGTCTTTTACAAATGCTGTTGATCAGGATTATGAAAAAGATAGCGATACACCAGAAGTACATACAGGTGGTATCATGATGTTAAAGGTTGATAAGGAAAATTCTGCAAAAGTATTGAAGGGTGCAGAATTCCAGGTTTTTGCATCTGAAGCGGATGCAAAAGCTAAAAAGAATCCAATCAGCATTAATGGTAAGGATACTTTTGTATCAAATGAACATGGTATCGTAGAAATCTTTGGTTTAGCTTATGGTGAATTGGGTGAGTCATTTACAGAAAACAATAATCGTTCAACGGATTATTGGATCGTAGAGATAAAAGCTCCTATTAATGAAAAAGGTGAATCATATAGCTTATTGAGTGAGCCTTTAAAAGTAACAGTTAATGCTACAAGTCATTTAGATGCACATAAAATAACTGTATATAATGCACTGACAAATACTGATCTTCCATTTACCGGTGGTATTGGTACTATTATCTTTGTTATCGGTGGTATTGCTTTAATTGGTGCAGCTGTTGTATTAAATAGAAAAGGCAGCCGTAAAGCTGTTAAGTAGAAAATCAGGGGATTCAGTTCCCCTCTTTTCTGCTTTATACGAACAAGATGAAAATACGAAAGCTAATAACGACCTTGTTATTTTTAGGTGGTGTTATTTTACTGGCCTATCCAAATGTAAATATTTTATTATCAGATCATGATCAAACCATAGCTGTAAAGAAATACAATGATAAGGCATTGCATTATGATAAAGCAATGGTAAAAAAGGAAATTGATAAGGCAAAGGTATATAACAAAAGCATCTTAGGTACTGAGGTACATGACCCTTTTGTACCTGGAAGTGGTGTGGTTATTCCTGATAACTATAATGACATCATGAATGTTGCCTCTGGTATTATGGGCACATTAGAGATTCCTTGTATTGATTTAAACTTGCCTATTTATCATGGTGTGGCAGAAAAAGTTATCCGTAAAGGTGTTGGTCATTTACGTGAGACGCCATTTCCTATTGGAGGGAAAGGAAATCACACGGTTTTAAGTACCCACCGCGGCTTGCCTGAGGCAAAATTATTTACAGATTTGGATAAAATGGAAATTGGTGATGAATTTTATATTCATATTTATAATCAAATTCTTGCCTATAAAGTAGATAAGATCATCGTAGTGAAACCTAATAAAACAGAGTATTTAAAACCAATTGCCAATGAAGATCATGTGACTTTATTGACCTGTACACCATATGGGATTAATTCACATCGCTTATTGGTAAGAGGGATACGGACAAAGTACATACCAAAGCATAAAGCAATGATAACAAAGAAAACATGGCCTAAGGAAATAATCATATTATCGGTACTTATCGGGGCTTTAATAGTAATGATAGGATATAAAACAGTTAAAAAAGTAAGGAGTCGTAAAAATGAAAAAATCAGCTAAGTTAAAAAAGATAATGGCAGTATTCTGCTGTATGGTGATGGCAATGGCAATTGCCGGATGCCAACGTACGGATAAGTCTTCACCAAAAGGGTTAACAGAAGTTTATTTGGAGAAGATGAAAGAAGGAAAGTATAAAGAAGCATGTGATACCGTCGGTGCTGAATTTGATCAAAAAAGCTATGATAAGAGTGCTAGCTTACAAAAAGAACTTATGAAGTTAACTTATGCAAATATGACCTATGAGGTTAATGAAGAAAAAATCAAAGATGATAAAGCAACAGTCAGTGTTAAAGTAAAAAACTTTAATTATATAGATACAATGAACGATGCTATCTATGAAACTATGAAACAAAAAAAAGATGATGAATTCACGAAAAGTGAGTTTACAAAGAAAATGAAAAAAGCAAAACAAAAAGAAGAAACTGTTTTAGTTAACTATCGCAAAGAGAATAAAAAATGGATTTTTGATGGTAGCAATTCTTTGTTGAATGCGGCTATGTTAGGATATTTGAATTCTTAATTGTTAAAATTATTTAGAAATGATATAATTTGTAAATTTATATTGTTTCTTTATATGTTTCATTCATAAGAAAGGAACAGTAAATTATGCAGACGATACACGTTCTTGAAATACAGAAATTAGATGTGATATGTGAAGATAACAGAGGCTTTGATGAGAAAAATTTATGTTTACAATTATTCTCTGATGCCAGTTATTCCATACCTGTACGCAGTTGTGATTTTTTCTATATTTGGAATATGATCACAAACTATCATCCTCGAAGTTATTGTCACAGACGGATTCATGATATACAAGAAAACTACTTTCTGATGTGTATTGATGATAATGCAAAAATACAAAAATTAATTACAAATTTAAAAGAATTGTCTATGTCACAGGTGTATCAAGCATTACTTAGTGAAACACACCAGCAATATCGTGGTAATTATTTAAAATGTCTGGAAAATCTAAAGAAAGTGCTCTTAGTATCTTTCCAAAAGGCTTATGATGAACATAAAGGTATCGTATATTACAATGACGATTATTAAGATAAATGAATAGGTAAGGGAAGTCATCTTGTGAGATGATTTCCTTTTTCATCTGCGTATGGTAAAATAAGCAGGTAACGAAAGAGGATGATATACATGTTATTGTCAGTGGAACATTTAACAAAGCATCAGAATATAAAACCAATTGTAAAAGATGTCAGTTTTGCGATTGAAGATCATGATAAAATTGCCTTGATTGGTGTTAATGGTACTGGTAAAACGACCTTGTTACGTATCATAGCAGGTCTTGAAACGTATGAAGAGGGTAATATGATACGTAAAAATAATTTACGAATCTCTTATCTTCCCCAAGATCCTGTATTTGATGAAGAGGATACGATATTGCATCAAATTTTCTGTATGGATAAAGATATTAAGGAATTTGAGGCAAAGGCCATTTTAGGAAAACTTGGTATTTATGATACTGCGCGCATTGTGAAGCATCTTAGTGGTGGACAGCGCAAACGTGTTGCTTTAGCAAGAGCCTTGTTACAGCCTTGTGATCTTTTACTATTGGATGAGCCGACTAACCATTTGGATAATGATATGATCGAATGGCTAGAGAAGTATTTATTGCGTTATTCTCATGCGATCTTTATGGTAACACATGATCGTTATTTTTTAGAACGTATCTGTGATAAGATGATGGAAATCAATCAGGCAAACATATATACCTATGAGGCTAATTATTCACAATATCTGGAATTAAAAGCACAACGCGAAGAAATAGCGCAGGCGAATGAGCGCAAACGGCAAAATATTTTGCGCACGGAACTTGCCTGGATGCGTGCCGGTGTGCAAGCCAGAGGAACAAAAAGCAAGGAACGAATCGAGCGGTTTCATAAACTTAATGCAATTGAGAAACCGAATGAACAAGAGAATATAAAATTGGATGCTATAAGTTCTCGCTTAGGTAAGAAAATTATCGAATGTGAAAATTTATCTAAGGCGTATGGGGAACACCTCTTGCTTCATGATTTTTCTTATCATCTTCAAAGAAATGACCGCATTGGTATTTTGGGCGCGAATGGGTGTGGAAAGACAACCTTATTGAAAATATTGGCAAAAGAAGTGGCTCCAGATAGCGGTGAGGTGGTACATGGAGATACGGTTAGAATAGGCTTCTTTAAGCAAGGACATGAAGAAATGGACATGTCTATGCGCGTATTGGATTATATTCAGGAAAGCTCGAATGCCATTACGACCATGGAGGGAACATATACAGCTTCGCAAATGCTGGAACGATTCTTGTTTGATGCCAAAGCGCAATATATGCCAATTGGGCGTTTATCCGGTGGTGAACGCAGACGGTTATATTTATTAAAGATATTGATGCAGGCACCAAATATCTTGTTTTTGGATGAACCAACCAATGATTTAGATATTCAGACCTTACAGATTCTGGAAGATTATCTGGATACATTTAATGGGGCGCTTATTACGGTGTCACATGACCGTTATTTCCTTGATCGTATTTGTGATAAGCTGTTTTTATTTAATTCGGATAAAACGATACAGCAGTTTTTGGGAGGCTATAGTGCCTTGATGGAACTAGGGGAAAAGAACACAGCAGTAGATAAGAATGAAAAAGCAGTGAAACCAAAGGTAAGTCCGCGTTTATCCAGTAAAGAGAAACAGGAACTGGAAATGATGGATGAACATATGGAAAAGCTGCAAAAACAAATTGAAGCGATTGATGAGCAAATGGAGATGGATACACAAGATTTTGTGAAATTGCAATCTTTAAGTGAACAGCGGGAAGCCTTGGAAACCAAGATGGAAGAATTAATGGAACGCTGGGAGTATCTTAGTGAAAAACAGCAGGCCATCGAAGATTTAAAAAAAGGAAAAAGCAGATGAAGCGTGATCGTTTATACGGAATCACGATATATTTGTTGAATCATGGGCGTACCAGCGCCAAAACATTAGCAGAATATTTTGAGGTTTCAGTGCGCACGATTCAGCGGGATATGGATGCCTTAAGCATGGCGAAAATTCCTATTATTGCTTATCCCGGTAGTGATGGCGGTTATGAAATACAAGAAGGTTATCGCTTGGATGAACAATGGGTGAATGAGGAAGAGTTTTCTATGATGGCTACTGCATTGCAAGGTTATTCCAGCGCAATGGGAGAAAATCAGGTAGTTGATTTATGTGAAAAGATAGAACAGCTCTCTAAAGATGATTCCCATATCCTGTTAGATTTTAGTGTTTTACAGGAACATCCGCTCATCTATCAGCATTTGCAAATCATTAAAACAGCCATGCAGAAGCATTGTTGCTTACGCTTTATGTATACAAATGCGCGTAATGAACGAAAGAAGATAGTGGCAGATGCCGCCGGATGTATGTATAAATGGTATGCTTGGTATATGATTGCCAAAATGGAAAAAGGCTATCGTATGTATAAGTTAGTACGTATGGAAGATATTGAACTCGTTAAGGATATGCAAGCGCAGCCGCATCCTGCATTACGTGAAATTATCGCATCTATGCATGATGAGAAACATCAACAGCCGATGATAGAAATTCGTTTGCGTTGTGATAAAGCAAAGAAACTATCAATTTTGGAATATCTGCCGGGTGAGATTTTGCAGGAAGATAAAAAAACTTTCTTATATCGTTTGTATGTGCCTAAAGATGAACATTTCTGGTATGCGAATCTGTTAGCCTTTGGCGATAGGATTGAAGTGTTACAGCCAATAACGTTAAGAAAACGTATCTATGAAGACAGTAAACGATGGATACAACTTTATCAAGAACTATGACATACTGTTGTCGTAGTTTTTTTGTTATGATATAGCTGTACATAGCCTTCTGGTAATATGTCAATAAGAAATTTGAAATAAATCAGAAGAAAATATAAGGAGGATGCAAGATGAAAAGAGAATATGGTATTGCGCGCTGTGGACTTGCCTGTTGTTTATGTAGTGAAAATACGACTTGTCAGGGGTGTTTAGGTGACAATTGTGCTTTTATGGATGCTTGTGAAAATCGCAATTGCTCAAAAGAAAAACAATACGGACATTGTTATGAATGTGACAAGGAATGTCGCAAGGGTATGTTGGATAAGAGCAAACCTTATGGCTTTACTCTATTTGCAAAGCGATATGGCGAGGAAAAACTTTTAGATTGTCTGGCAGCGAATGAAAAGAATGGGATTGTTTATCATAGAGAAGGTATTTTTGGTGATTATGATGTGTTTGATGATGTTGAAGAATTGATACAATTTATTTTAACGGGGAAACATGGATAAAATAGAATAGAAAAAGCTGCTCATGACAAGTGTGAAGATTGCTCTTGTCATAGGGCAGCTTTATGTTATTGCTCTACAGTGTTGTGTTCTGCATCCCATTCCATGATAACATGTTCTAATACTTCAGCAGCAGTAGCAACTGTATTCTCACATTTTATTTCTTTATTATGAAATACCGGTTTGATTTGCGCACATAGGCGAGAACCCATGCGTTTCTGAAAAGCGATGACCAGCTTTTGCGTCAATGGGCGCATATCTGCATAATCATGTGCTTTGGTTTCTACATAGCGAGAGCTGATGACACAAGCTGCACCGCTGAGGGCACCGCAGACATCCCCAATTTGAAAACCTCCCCCAAAAGCGGCGGTCATATTCATGTCCTTGTCATGTAGCCCCAGATCATAGACCTCATTTCCCGCACGAATGATACTTTCTGCACAGTTATATCCCATGCGATAATACTTTATAGCAACTTCTTTTAACATAAACTAATTTCCTTTCTCTTCATACGAATTAATTTTAGCATGCTTGTTTTTCGTGTCAAGAAAGGGATGTGAAATTCATGCATTACCATTTGTTTTAATTTGTTTTATAAGCAAATTGATGCAAAAAGCGCAAGATATTTCTTATTCAATCTGCCAATCAATAGGTGTTTGTCTATGCTGTTTTAGAAAGTCATTGGTTTTGGAGAAATGCCGGCAGCCGAAGAAACCATAATCCGCACTAAATGGGCTAGGATGTGCACATGACAGAATAAGATGTGCCGGATTGGTGATAAGTGCCATTTTATTTTTGGCATTGCGCCCCCATAAAAGGAAGACGATAGGTTCTTCGCGCTCATTTAACTTTTGAATAATCGCGTCGGTTAATTGTTCCCAACCATGATTGGCATGAGAATTCGCCTGACCACCGCGAACGGTTAATACGGTATTTAACAATAATACGCCCTGTTTTGCCCATTTCGTTAATTCTCCATGAGTGGGGATGTTACAGCCAACATCGTTTTTTAATTCTTGAAAGATATTTTGTAAAGATGGGGGAGGGGTAACTCCTTTTTTAACGGAGAAGCATAAGCCATGCGCCTGTCCTTTGCCATGATATGGATCTTGTCCTAAAATAACAACTTTAACACAGTGATACGGTGTATATTTTAAAGCGTTAAAGATATCATACATGCTGGGATATACCGGATGATGATTATATTCATATACTAAAAATTTGCGGATGTTCTGGTAATATTCTTTCGCAAATTCATCTTTTAATATTTCGTCCCAATCATTGCCAATCTGTACCATAAAAACACCTCTTTCCTCTTTATTTTACTCTATGTGTATCATGAAGTAAACGTTATCGAGAAGAAAATAAGGGAAAGCAACATTCTACTATAATTTCTACTCATTTTATTATGAATTGTTATATAATGAACTAGAACTTACGAAAGGCTTAGGGAGTTATGATGGAAACTTTATTATTGCAAAAGCTGGCAGAACAGCTGCCACTTGATACGATGGTTGAACATGATCATGAGGTACGTAGTGCATATTTACAAAAAACATTGCGTTTCTTACATCTTATAAAAAAGGCCGATATTTTAACTGTGGAAGAATATACATATTTATATAAGTTACGTAATAAAATTAATGATATTTGGCGTAATTATTTAAAGGGAAGGATGAATACAGCTTCTTCTCAGATGCAAAATATGTTGCAGTGTTCCTTTCATCATCAAACATATGACATGATGTTTGATCGTATACAGCAGCTTCCAAATGTATTATATCGAGGAAGAGTATCTTTAATGCCACTGCTTGATTGTCAAGAATTTTATCATATCCCTTTTACAAAACGCTATTTGATTCAGAATCAGCGCTATTCAATCACAGGGATACCTTGTTTATATCTGGCTGGCAGTCTTCCTTGTATGTATAAGGAATTGGGAAAAACCAATATATCCTATGGTGAATTTCGTCCTTTAAAAGCATTTTCTTTATTGGATGTGAGTGTATCCTATCCACAGATGGAAAAAAGAAGATATTCGCATGAACAATTGTTTGCCTTTTTATGTACCATGCCATTAAAATACGCCTTATCCATATGGGCAAAGGATAATGAAAAGCATGCCTTTAAGAGCAATTATGTCATATCACAGTTGTTAACAGCTGCCGTTTATAATAGAAAGATCGATATCAAAGGTATCTGTTATGCATCTGGTAAAGCCAAAGAATTGCCTTATGAACAACGCTTGAATTATGTTTTTTTGCCAACGTTTCAAAATTTGGGACAAGCATATGATGAGGAGCTCATGCATAGTTTTCAGATTACAGTTGTAAAGAAGGAAAAACAAAAAGTATAACAGTATGTATTTCTACACAAAAAGAAGTCATCACCAGTGATTTGATCTGGTTTTGACTTCTTTTTCATTTTATATGTGCATATTCTTATAAAATACAATGTTTTTTATCGTGTCTCATATGCATATGCCTGTTGTTTGGCAGCTGCACTTTTTTCTTCTTCGGCCTGGGCAAAGCGAGCCGTTAAACGCGCATTGCTCAACATTAATTTTAAACGATTTTCCTGATTTACCCGTGTCGCGCTTGGGTCGTAATCAACGGCGACGATATTGGCGTTTGGATAGATATTTTTGATTTTACGTGTCATGCCTTTAGCAACGATATGATTTGGCAGACAGCCAAATGGCTGACAGCAAACGATATTAGAAACATTACTTTTGATTAAGGCAACCATCTCACTTGTTAACAGCCAGCCTTCTCCCATCTTAGTGCCACGGTTAATGATGCCTTCGCTGCTTTCCATAACTTCTTGAAAGGTATCGGGTTCACGGAAGACACCTTGTTGACGAATGGCTTTGATGGCTTTCATCTGTAAATGCTGAATATAACGACTGGCCATAGCAACAAAGCGATAGCTTTTGCGGCTGCGATTATAATATTCATGGTCAATGACCGTATTTTCCAGGCAATATAAACCAAAATCAAGAACACCGGATACGACTGGTTCACAGCCTTCCTTGATCAAGAAATCTTCTAATTCATTATTACCTAGAGGGGCATATTTCATATAGATTTCTCCGACAATACCCACCTGAATTTTCGGTGTATTCTCACGTTCAATAGCCGCAAATTCCTCTAACATCATTTTATAATTGTGATGAAGCTTTAAAAAGGAAAGGGAATTAAATTGTTCACTGATATTGTTTATCCATTTTTGGACAAGTGTATCACTTGCTCCGGCATGCCGTTCATATGGTTTACATTGATTTTTTATCCACATAAGCATATCTCCATATAGAAAACCATATAATAGTCTTAGTAACATACTGCCTGTCAATTTGAATCCACTATTTTTTTCTAACTTGGAAAAATTAACGGAAATGACAGGGACATGGCCAAAGCCAGCTTGTTTTAGTGCCTTTCGCAGCAAATGGATATAGTTAGAGGCACGGCAGCCACCGCCGGTTTGGGTAATGGCCAAAGCAATGTGATCGGTATCGTAGTTTCCTGATTTTAAGGCATCGATCATTTGACCGATGACCAACAATGCCGGATAGCAAGTATCGTTATGCACATTTTTCAATCCTTCATCAATGATTTGTTGTCCTTTGGTCTGTAACAACTCAATCTGATAGCCATTTTGGCGAAAGATGTTTTGTAAAAATTGAAAATGTATCGGCAGCATCATGGGCACAAGGATTTTATGTGTCTTCTTCATTTCTTTGGTAAATTCTACACGGTTCATGAATTTATCCCTCCCTTTCTTCCATTGCCGCCAATAAGGAACGGCAGCGAATCTTCACGGCGCCAAGATTATCAACTTCATCAATCTTGATCTGTGTATATAATTTATTGTGACGACGTAAGATATCTTTTACTTCATCTGCGGTAATCGCATCGATGCCACAGCCAAAGCTGACGAGTTGAATGAGTTCCATATCGTTTTGGGTCGTCACAAACTGTGCCGCATTATACATGCGGGCATGGAAGGTCCATTGGTTTAAGACATGGATACTTGGGCGTTGTGATTGTTTTGGAATACTGTCTTCGCTAACGACGACAAATCCCAAATTGCTTAACAAACGATGAATGCCATGATTGATCTGCGGATCGACATGATAAGGACGTCCCGCTAATACGATCGTCTTACGATGATGCGTTTTCGCAAAAGCTAAAGCTCTGGCACCTTCCTGTTGGATCTTTTGTTTAAATTCTTCATAGGCAACATACGCATGAGAAGCAGCTGCCGTGATTTCTTTATAAGTGATATCCATATCCTGTGAGCGGAAGTATTCAAAGATTTTTGTTTCAAAAGTATGACGATCTTCCAAGTAAACATAAGGGTAAAGGAAGGTGATGCCTTCTAAATCCATATTGCCTTCAATGACTTCAGGGTAATAGGCAACTACTGGACAGTTGAAATGGTTATCGCTCATCTGCTCATCTACATTGTAACTCATGCAGGGATAGAAAATCGTATCAATACCTTTATCAATCAAGGATTGAATGTGTCCATGCACCAGCTTTGCTGGATAGCAGATGGTATCGGAGGATATCGTATGCTGTCCTTTCGCATATAAGGCTTTGCTGGAACGATCACTTAAGACCACCTCAAATCCTAAATTGGTGAAGAAGGAATGCCAGAAAGGAAGGTTGTCATACATGTTTAACACAAGCGGAATTCCGATTTTTCCACGAACACCGCTGATTCCTTTGCATTTCAATAGTTCTTCATATTTGAAATCATAAAGATTAGGAAGTTTTTCTTTATTGGCACGACCAATGATCGGACGTTCACACTTATTACCGGCAATATGACGAGTGCCATCCGCAAATGTATTTATGGTCAGATTGCAGTGGTTGGTACATAAACCACAGTTACTGGCTTGTGAGGTATGTGTAAAGTTTTCTAGTGCGGTTTTATCGAGTATGGAGGAGGTATTCGCATGTTTTTGTTTCGCGAGTAAGGCAGCTCCATAAGCCCCCATCAGATGGGCAATGCCTGGACGAATGACATGACGGCCTAGTTCTAATTCAAAGCTGCGCAATACGGTATCGTTTAAGAAGGTGCCACCTTGTACAACGATTTCTTTTCCGATCTCTTCGGCACTTTTTGCACGAATAACTTTATACAATGCATTTTTTACGACGCTGATACATAAGCCGGCGGAAATGTCTTCCATGCTGGCACCATTTTTCTGTGCTTGTTTAACACTGGAATTCATGAAAACGGTGCAGCGTGTACCTAAGTCAACCGGATGCTTTCCATGCAATCCCATCCGAGCAAATTCTTTGATTTCATACCCCATACTCTTCGCAAAGGTTTCAATGAAACTGCCACAGCCACTGCTGCAAGCTTCGTTTAATAAGATATCGTCAATGGAATTGTCTTTAATACGGAAACATTTCATATCCTGACCACCGATGTCGATGATAAAATCAACGTTGGGATTAAAATGCTTCGCTGCCTGATAATGGGCCATGGTTTCCACAACACCGATATCCAAATGGAAGGCATGTTTCATCAATTCTTCACCATAGCCGGTAACGGCAGCATGACTTATGGTAATGCGATCTTCCATCAAGTCATAAATCTGCAATAGTTCTTTTTGAATAACATCGACCGGGTTGCCTTGGTTATTGGCATAGCTTTCGTACAGAATGTTATCTTCTTCATCGATGAGGACAAGTTTGGTCGTCGTACTTCCAGAATCGATTCCCAACCATGCCTTTCCTTGATACTTATGAATATCTTTTCGATCTACATGGGCATTGGCATGGCGTTGGACAAATTCTTGATAGTCTTGTTCACTGGCAAATAAAGGAGGCAGACCGTCATTTTTGACTTTTTGTTGTGCCATCGTTTTCATTTTATGCAATAGCTCTTCATACGTATAGAGCACTGTCTCATTATCCGCATATACTGCACTTCCTAATGCCACAAAATAAGGTGCTAAAGCGGGGAAGTTTGCCTCATCTTCATTAAGGTGCAAGGTTTCTTTAAAACGCTTTTGTAATCCTTTTAGAAAATGCAGAGGTCCTCCCAGAAATAAAACATTGCCTTCAATGTTTCTGCCTTGTGCCAATCCGGCAATACTTTGATCAACGACTGCTTGAAAGATACTGGCAGCTAAATTGCTTTTTTCAACACCTTGATTGATTAAAGGCTGAACATCACTTTTCGCAAAGACACCACAACGTGAGGCAATTGGGTATAGGGTCGTATATTGCAACGATAGTTGATCCATCGTTTCCAAATCAACATCTAACAAGGAAGCCATTTGATCGATAAACGCTCCGGTACCACCGGCACATGTCGAGTTCATTCGTTCTTCTAAAGCGCCTTTTAGAAAGATAATCTTGGCATCCTCACCACCTAATTCAACGACTACATCCGTAGTTGGATAATATTTCTTGACCGCCTGTGCTGTCGCAAATACCTCTTGTACAAAGGGAAGCTGAGCTCCACTTGCCACCCCAAGACCGGCGCTTCCGGTAATGGCTATGGCAATTTTATGGCCAAGCAACAACGGTTTTAATTCTTCTATCTTCTCAACGCTCATTTCACGTACCCGTGATTTATGGCGTTCATAGCTTTTATAGATGATTTCATCTTGTTCATTTAATAGAACGGCTTTTAATGTAGTAGATCCTACATCAATTCCTAATTTATATGTCATGGAAATCCTCCTTACAAATACATGCGCTCAATCATTTTCAGCAGTACCGGTTCTACGCTGTCCATCGTATCAGGCTGCTCATAAAAGATGGCATGAAAACTAATGACGCCAATCATCTCCATCATCAGCATAAAGCGATTCATGGCATCTTTTCGACTTTCTTTTTCCTGATGAAAGCATTGTAAGAAAGCATCCAACTTTTCGATATGGGCTAAGACTTGTTCTCGATGCTTATCACAGTCAAAGATGGAGGTGATGTTTTTTTGGATCATCTTTAAGATCTTTGGATTATGGCGATAAAAGGAAATTAGCTCATTGGCAAATGCATGGCGCCAATCCATCATACCCTGACGGCTTTTCTCATAAGATGCATTCATCAAATCATTCAAAGCTTTGCCATGTTTTTCAGTCAGGATCTGGGAGATCAGTTCTTTTTTATCTTTATAATATATGTAAAAGGTGCCTTTTGCGACATTCGCACGCCGCACGATATCATTGACACTAGTTGCCTCTACGCCTTGTTCGCTGAATAAGGCAACTGCAGCATTTTGAATACGGCTGCGTTTGTTTAACTTTTCCATATATTCACTTCCTTTTTTCATACATGTAACTAGTTTACCCCTTTAGTGACCACCGGTCAATAGATTTGATTTAATTTTTACCTGAGAGTGATATCGGTAAGTTTATGAAAACGTTTTCGCATAAATTTTAATAATTTATGTTTTTTTTCTTTACAACGTAACAATGTTTTGTTAATATATAAGTGTAATAAAACAATGTTACGCTAACAGCGGAGAGGTGGCTGATATGTATGAAATGCAACAAGCAAATGTATGCCGAAAATCTATCGATCAAAAAGGTGCATTTGTTAAACGAGCAATATCATCTGGAGTATTACAAAATGACAATGAGAAGAAGGTGAAACGACTATGGAGATTTCAAAAAAAGATTTATTAAAAGAAACCGGTATTTCTTATGGACAGCTATATCGTTGGAAACGCGAAGGTCTGATACCGGAAAGCTGGTTTGTGAAACGTCCTAGTCCTACAGGACAGGAAACCTATTTCCCGAAAGAACGGATATTAAAGCGGATCCGTGCAATTCAGCAGATGAAGGATACATATTCTTTAGAAGAATTAGCGAAGATGCTGACTCCTGAGGTTAGTAATCGCATGTTTACAGAAGAAGATCTGGAAGAATTCAGCGAAATTGATATTGAGGTAGCCGCCCTGTTTATGGATGTAATGGAAAAGGATTGCTTTTCCTTCTATGAGATTTTGGTGATGATGGTCATCAGTGAATGGAATCAGGAATATGCATTTTCCCAAAACACGCGGATGGCATTGATTCAATCCAGTGCCCATGCAATAACGCATATCCACTCACATGAATGGCGAATGTTACTTGTGCAGATACAAGAAGATCATTACGTGCTCGCTTTGCAGGAACCTGTAGCATCCACCAATCAGGATGTCTGGTATTGGCTTGATGAGCGTATGAAAATCTTGCGAAGTGTATCGTTACAGGAATTGAGTTCACAAATGAAAGTAAAGTATAAGGAAACGTTTGCGTTTACCTTTGATGAGGAGGTCGTTTCATGAGCAAGCATGCAAAAAATATTATCTGGGGATTGTTGTTGATTGCAGTAGGTGCAGGCTATTTAGGAGAGTTATTTGAACTGTGGAAGTTTACCTTATTTTTCCCCGGCTGGTGGAGTCTGTTTCTGATCTTACCTGCCTGCATCAGTCTGTTAAAATACGGTATTCAATTTATGATGCTGATGGTATTAAGCTTAGGAGTATATTTTCTGGCAGATGCGAATCACTGGATTGATTTTCGTTTAAGCGTGCCCCTAGTGGCAGCAGTTGGCTGTATCTGTGCAGGGTTACATTTATTATTCGCAAGGAGGACAAAATGGTATGAGTATGGATGTAAGGATTGATGGCTTTGGAACAATTACCGAAGGAGAATATGATCGTATTAAAATTGATGGTATGGGAAAGATAAACGGCAATATCAAATGTCATATGATTGATATTGATGGCACTTGCAATGCAGAGGGCAGTATTACGGCGGAGCAAATGGATGTGAATGGAATGCTGAAGGTTGCCAAAGATATCAGAGTGAATAAGTTGGATATCGATGGCATGGTAAAGTCAGAAAATGGCAAAGTCTATGCAGATGATATACGCGTAGATGGCATGTTAAAGAATGATGGAGAAGTGAATGCGGATAAGGTCATTATCAATGGCTGTGCCGTGTTGAATGATCTGTTTGGTGATGAAGTGGTCATAAATTTTGCCAGTGGCATTTTAGGTGTATTTGCCTTTGGCTTTGGCAAGAATTGGGGAAAAATGAATCATGCGAATACGATTGAATGTACAACATTGCGGGCAAGTAATATTCGAGCAAATTCTATTTCCGCAACGGATATTGTTCTACAGGGAGGCTGCGTAGTTGATTATGTGCATTGCAATGGTACATTGCGCTATGATGCAACCTGCCGTATTAAGAAAATCGAAGGCGATTGTATACAAAAAAGTATGTAAACACGTTTCATGCAAAGGAATCCTATTGTTTGGTCAAACAAAGGATTCTTTTCTTTTTTATAGGATGTTTAAAAAAGTCTTTCATCGGTATCAAAGATTTTATTTTATCAATAAGCAAGTTGTGGTAAGGATAGAGAAATGAAAGAAGAACGCTTTATCGATGCAAATTGTTATAAACTACAGTTGATGTGAAAGGATCATTTGATAAAACAGCTGCGATATAGAAGACATCTTTGCTACCTAGGATGTATGTTATATCGCAAGCATGCAGGTACGATTTGGAAAAGTGCTGCATCGAAGCAGGAAACATTCCCATAAAAACCTCTTCTATGCTATAATGCTGATGATAACGAGTGAGGGTTTTATATATGAAAAAAGAAAGTGAAACTTATAAAATATTGATGGTCATAGCGGGAGGCTTTATTTTCGCAGCGGGTGTTAACTTATTCATCGTACCTTTAAATTTATATAGTGGCGGAGTGATCGGTATTGCCCAGATCATGCGAACGATTATGATTCAATATGCGCATATCCCATTGCCTGCCAACTTTGATGTTGCCGGTATCATCAATTTCTTGATGAACTTACCATTATTTATTTTGGCATATCGCAGCATTTCTCGAAAGTTCTTTGTGAAGACGCTTTTCTGTGTCATTGCGCAAACACTTGCTTTTAGTCTTATCTTTATACCGGAAACACCTATTCTAGACGATGTGCTTGCCAGCTGTTTGATAGGGGGCATCATCTGTGGCTTTGGTATTGGTATTGCGCTGCGTAGTGGTGGCAGTGGAGGAGGACTGGATATCTTAGGTGTTTATTTTACGCGAAAATTTGCCAATTTCAGTGTGGGGAAATTGTCGCTCATAGTCAATGCTTTTGTCTATCTGTTATGTGCTTTCCTTTTTGACGTGCCTACGGCTATCTATTCTATCTTATATATGACCTGCTTTTCTTTAGTGTTGGATCGCACACATTATCAAAATATTAATATGACAGCGATGATTTTTACTAAGAATCAGGAAATTCAAGAAGCCATCATGAAAGAGACAGGAAGAGGGGTAACCTATTGGGATGGTGCCGGAGCTTATACGAAAACACAGACACGCATCCTTGTGACGGTGATTAATAAATACGAAGAACATCAGATTCGCCGCATTGTTGCCTCTTTTGATCCGAATGCCTTTGTGATTTTTAATGAGGGTCCTACAGTGAGCGGTAATTTTGAAAAGCGTTTGTGATCCCCTGTTATAAAGGCAAGTATGATATGGCAAATACAATAGAGGATAAACAATTGTCGACTTTATGGCAAAGCGTCAAATTGCAATGATGAGGTTATTTCGTGTATACTTAAAGGGATATACAAGGGAGTGAGTGATATGAATACAATCGTAGAAGTACGTCATGGAGCAATTTCTTTTAAAGAGACAAAAGCTTTAAAAGATGTCAGTTTCTCAATCAAAGAGGGAGAAATCTTCGGTTTTCTGGGTCCAAGTGGAGCCGGTAAAACAACAACGATCAAGCTGTTAACAAATCAGTTGAAGCCAGATCATGGAACATTTTTGATCTTAGGGAAACCAGTGGATGAATTGCAGGATGAATTATATCAAAATATCGGTGTCTTATCCGATAATAGTGGTTTATATGAAAAATTAACGGTGTATGAAAATCTAAAGATTTTTGCCGATCTGAAGAAAATTTCAACATCGTATATCGATGAGGTTTTGCAGAAGACAGGATTGTATGAAGCTAAGAAGAAAAAGGTTGAGCATTTGTCAAAAGGGATGAAGCAACGCTTATTATTTTCACGTGCCATTTTGCATAAACCTAAGATCTTATTTTTAGATGAACCTGCCAGTGCTTTAGACCCTGCCAGCAGTGAGGCTGTATATGAGATGATCTTTGAATTAAATCGCCAAGGTACGACGATTTTCTTAACGACTCATAATATGAGTGAGGCTGATTTATTATGTCATCGTGTGGCTTTTTTAAATGAAGGGGAAATCAAAGAAATGGGAAGTCCGGATGAATTAAAATTAAAATATGCCAAAAATGAAGTTGTCATTTTGGATGATAAAGGCAATAAATACCATACGACAAAAGATACAGCAAGTCTGATGAAAACATTGGCAACAATACAAGGCAATATTTTGCGTATAAATTCGGTAGAGCCTGATCTGAAAACAATTTTTCTTAATGTGACAGGGAGGGAATTATAATGAAACTGCGAATGCATACATTAGCTGTGCTTATCAAAAAAGACTTTCGTTTAATGTTTACGAATAAGAATATGCTGATCATGATCTTATTACCGATTGGCTTTGCTGTGTTATATCAGACCATATTTGGGGATGTTAAAGAAGCAGGCATGCCGCGTAACTTTGTTTTAACTTTATGTGAATTATTGAATCTTTCCGCTATTCCTCTTACCGGCTTGGCGATGATGGTAGCAGAAGAAAAAGAAAAAAATACCTTGCGTGTCTTGATGCTGAGTGATGTATCAGCGCTTGAATATATTTTTAGCAAGATTATTTCCGTACTTGTCTTAATGGAATTCATCACAATTGTGATCTTCTTTATCACGGCAACGCAGCTTTCTTATTTGCCGATGTTTCTTCTGGTAACGACAGTGACTTCCATTTCCATGCTGTTGTTTGGTTCAGTTGTCGGATTGCTGTCAAAGGATCAGATGTCTACCAGTACCTTATCAACACCATTGATGATTCTGTTTTTGATACCACCGATGTTTCAGAATATGAATGAAGTGATTGATAAGATTGCCAGTATCGTACCGACAACCAGAATGATGGCGATTATTAATGATGCAATGAATGGTATGAGCATCTTAAGTCAGGAACATTTGCTGGATTTTGGAATTATTCTTGTCTGGATTCTCTTAGGTGTTGTGACATTTGCCATGATGTATCGTCGAAAAGGATTTGATAATTAGCGAAAGCGAACTTCTAATAATTAGAAGTTTTTTTTATTTCTTTATAATTATTATCTTTTTATTAAATAAATCTAAAATCTGCGATTACGCCAAAAAGATAGTCTATAATGAATACGGATACATGAATAGGATGAGGTCAAGAAACTCATCGATGAGGGAAGCCTATGAAAAAGAAAATGATGCAGTTCATGCTATGTTTCGGGCTGGTCTTAATGAGTGCGTGCAGCTCGAAAGAAAAGGAAGTTAATACCATTATTTGGTATGTGGCAAATGATGAGGTATGGATTCCCCATGAGCAAGAGCCATACACATCCATCAAGGATGCACGCATTGATGCGGTGAATGCATATTTAAAAGAGTTGAAAAAACCTTATCAGGTAGATGTACATGTATATCCAGTACAATTTGACAATTTGAAAAATCAGCAAAAGGCATTCGAAGAAGTGAAAAAACATGATGCGCATGCAGATATACTGGATTATCAAAACTATTGGCATGATGCATTTATCTGTTTAGATAGCTACATGGATACACCATTAGGAAAACAAGTACGTAAAGAAATTCCTGAGCATACGTATACAGCAAATTTATTTCAAGGGAAAGCTTATAAAGTAGTAAGTCCTAAATATCCAATTCAACAAAGTGATATTTTAATTGAGAAGAAATACTATCAAAATCACAAACAAGAAATCGATGCTGTGTGTGGAGATACAATGAAATTACTGGCCTATTGGAATACCCATTACAAGCAGAAGGATGAATACTTGTTGACGGACGATTTTTCAAGCAGGATTGAAGATTTCATGTTTGAAAAGTATCAGAAAATACCGAATACACCTTTCTATGTGCGTCGTTTGGATAAAAAAGTTATCAATCCTTATGAAGAACCGGCATTCTTAAAGTTATATAATTTATTAAGTGAAATGAGCATGAAAGGCTATAGCGGAAAACATATGGATGAGGGGAAACGTGAGGATCTTATTAGCAAAGATGCCATCTTATTTAAATATCATACCTCTTATAAACCAAAAGAGATGATTATGTATGCACCGCAGCGTATGAATGATTCCTATGTGGAATTAGCTGGAGAATTAAAAATTCCTTATGTAACACATGGATTTGGCATATTAAAGGATAGCAAACATAAGGATGAAGCATTTGATTTACTGGCATCCATACAAACAGATGCCACATTATCGAATTTACTCATTTATGGAGATAAACCGCAAATGAAGGATGGAAAAGTGGAAGATGGTGATCTTCATGCCACTTCTGATTATTTTGGAACAATGGGAAATAATTTGCTTGCCTACCCATCGGTCAATGAAAATGCTAAGAAAAAAGAACTGGTATTTGCTTTGGATAAAGAAGCAACCATGAAGCAATTTGTGAATACCAACGTTATGCTAGATGACATGCTTACAAAAATTGATGAATTCAACAAGATCATTAACGAAGCTCATATTTTTGTTTATATGGATGATTATTTTGACAATTATCAGTTAACGTCTACAAAGGAAGTAATGCAAAGAGTGGATAAGCTTAAGAAACAGTTACAAGATGCAGGAGCAGCAAAGGTCATAGCGCAACTGCAACAACAACTAGAGCACGAGGGATAACATATGAAACTAGAAGTTCGCAATTGTGGAAAGCAATATGGAGAACAATGGGCATTACAAGATGTTAACTTTACGTTAACACATGGCATTTATGCGTTATTAGGGCCAAACGGTTCAGGAAAATCAACCTTGATGAATATCTTGTGCACATTGTTAGAGAAGACTACAGGAACCCTGCTTTGGGAAGATAAAGAAATCAGCACATGTGAAAATGCATATTTACAGCAATTGGGCTATATGCCGCAAACACCTTGTATGTATGAGGACTTTACACTTTTTAATTTTTTGAGTTATATAGGAGTTATGCGGGGAATGCCGAAATCATTACTTCATCAGCGTATTGAGGAATTAACTAATAAAGTAGAGCTGGCAGATGCTTTGGACAAAAAGATACGAGCATATTCCGGAGGAATGAAACAAAGAGCGATGCTTTGTGCAGCCTTGTTGCATGATCCTAAGATTTTAATATTAGACGAACCAACGGCAGGGTTAGATCCATTGAAACGCATTTTAGTACAGAAACTGTTGATGGAAGTAAGTGAAGATAAGATGATTCTCATAGCTACCCATGTGGTAAGTGATGTAGAATTCATTGCGGATCAGTTTCTCATTTTGAAAAAGGGTGTTCTGATTGAACAGGGATCACGGTTAGCACTTGTTAAACTGCTTGATGGTAAAGTAAAAGAAGTGAAAACAACAATGGAGGAATATCAATCCTTTAAGCAGCAATATGCCATCAGTTCCATACGTTATGAGCATGAACAGCTCATCGCAAGAGTGTTAGATCTCGATGACACATTAGAAGGTGAAATTGTAACAGCGAATATCAATGATGTTTATCTTCATTTATTTGGTGAAAAATATGCTGTACTTTGAGTTAAAGAAGATCTTTACAAATCGACGCATTTTGATTTGTATGGTCGTCTTGATGATCGGCGTTCATTTGTTTAGCGGCTATCAGTCGTTGCAACAAGAATGGACAGCCAGCGAATATAAACAGCTGCATGAGCGCTTGGATCAACTGCCAACACAAGATCGCATGGCTTTTCTAAAGGAATCCTTTGATAAAAGTGAATATCATTTGCGTGTAAATGATACGCAGGCAGATGTATCCTATTACACAGATACTTATGGACTTGCCTGGATGGAAGCTATCCAAAAGCAAAAAAACGAAGTTTTCTTCTCTCGCCAAGTGCTAAAACAGGTTGAAAAAGAGGAACAAAACCGTATTGGTTATGATCGCTTTCGCAAAGGCATCAAAAAACAATATGCGTTGAATCATAAAGTTTCTATTTTTCAGAAGAAAGAGGATCCTTTTGTTGAACAACGTGCGGTTAAGACCATGGATGCTTATGAAACGTTAAACATTACGATGCCTGCCTCAATCAAAGGAAGCTATGGCATTGAACAGTTGCTTTCGCAATCGTATTTGGACATTGCCTTATTGCTCTTCTTGGTATTTCTGTTTTATGAATATGTTGTGCATGAAGAAGAGCACCAACAGCTATCTTATATACAGCTGACAAAGCATGGCCGATTGGCATACTATATGATAAAGATCGTAGCCCTTTGGTTCACCTGTTCATTATTTATATTCTTAACATCGTTTACCTTATGGATACAAGAAAGTCTGTTATATGGTTTTGTTGATCTTTCTGCTTGCATACAAAGTATTCCTTTATGCATGCGCATCACAAAGGCTTACTCCATTCTGCAATTTTTAATGCTTACTTTGGCGTTTAAAAGCTTTGTCTGTCTTCTGTTTATCATCATGTTTTATGGTATGTACTTTATGGTACGCAATTATCTGCTAGCCATTGCCATTATGCTTGGAATCGGAGGTATCGGCTGGGGACTTTCTGCTATCTTTGCGGATTCTGCGCAATGGTTTGCCAGTTTACATCCTATGCAGCTATTGCATGTACAGGATGCATGGATACAGGTACAATATCTACGCGTTTTTGATCAAGCGCTATATTATAACTGGATCTATGCAGGAATCGCATGTTTCAGCGTGTTGCTTGGTTATCTAGGTTATCGCGGATATCGTAAAAAGGGTATTCATGAAAAACATGTTTGGAAATTTTATAAGCAAAAACATAAAATTTATCCATTATGGGTATATGAATCTAAAAAACTTTGGTTGAAAGATGGAGGATTACTAATCGTTGGAATTAGTCTTTTACTGATGATGATGCTTTTCCCTACATCAGATACTTTTTTAACATTGGAAGATGCGCAATATAATTATTACATCGATAAATTAGGAAATGAAGTTACTCCTACCTTATTGAAAAAAATGGATAAAGAAGAAAAGCGCTTGGCATCCTTGCGTAAACAGTTTCAGATAGAAACTGATGTGCAGAAAAAAGAAGAAATCTTCAACGCTTTGCGCATTGAAGAGGGGTTTCGTTACTATAAAGAAAAAGTTGAACAGCTCCAGATGGAACCGGTAAAGCATAAATTAATAAAAGAAAATGAAATACGCTTTTTGTTTGATAACCATGAATTTTTCAAAACTTTACTATTCTTGTACATGACGATGCTGATCTTGCTAGCTATGAAAAGCTATGAACGTGAGGAGCAATATCAATTTAAAAAGATGCAGCAATTATGCGGTTATCATTATAAAACCATCCATCGCAAGAAAATGTTTAGTACACTTGCCGGTTGCCTGTTTGTATATGGAATGGTGATCTTACGTATCGCTTATCAGCAGCATTGGTTGTTTCCACATATGGACACGGGTACATTGTTCTGCGATATACCACAATACTATGCATCCCATCTATCTCTTCCATTGAACATCTTGCTTATCCTTCAAATCTTGTGGCAACTGGTGGTTTTGCTATGCTTGCTATACTTGCTGCTATATCTCTTTAAGAAAACACAGCATAACAAAGCATTGGCAGCATGTTTACTCTGTGTGCTTGCATTGCCATGTCTATTTGTGAAAACCATGTTTCAAAGCTTTGCTTGGATGTATGTTCTATTTTTTCCATGGATGCATCCATGGTATGCACTAGGTGTTGTGCTTTGCTTCATAGGATGTTTGCTAGTTATGAAAAGGAGAAAAAAACCATGCTAAAAAAATTATTGCTAGGTATTGTCAGTGTTTGTGTATTATGTGCATGCAGTTCACATGATGATGTTTCATCAGGAACCAAAGCAGCGATTTTTGCTTTTCCGGGTGTTGGAGAAGAGGGTATCTATCATAATGTGCGAACAACTCAATATCCAAGAGTATACTTCTATGATTTTAAAAATGATGTAGATGTGCCATTATGCAGCAAGGTTAACTGCAATCACGATAATGCGGATTGTGATGCCTTTAAACTATCCTATTACAAAAATAAGGAAATCACTCTTAGATGTGATCCTATTCCTTTTGGTGATACCTTATATCTGATATATGAGGAACCAAGTTTCGGAATTGCGTATCTTTGCAGCAGTAAATTGGATGGCAGCGAACGAAAAGAATTGCTGAAGTTCGCAAAAAATTCCATAATTGAGAGTGCCATGTTCTTTCAGGATTCTTTCTATTATACATTAAATACATTTGAAGTAGATGAGAAAGGCAATCAGTTGCAGTATGCGTATAATTACAGCAGCTATGTTTTTAATCTTAAAGATGGAAGCAGTCAAAAAATACCAGGGAAAAAAGCGATTGCCAATCGCTTTATGGGTACTTTACAAGATAAAGCTGCGATTATGCGAATAGATGGGAAGAATAAAAACAGCGTGGGCGCACTTTATACTTTGGAGAAAGATAACAAATTGAAATTGATAGAAGATACGTATAAACAAAAAAATTCCTTTTTAGTAGAGGATCATTATTACGATTTTGATACTAAAACATCTACGATTTATACCATAAATCCTGTAACACATAAAGCAGACAAGCTCATGCAAGTAAAGCTGCCTAAGGGATATCAAGTAGGCAGTGTAAATACCACCAACTTTGCTATGATGGAAATTCGGTTGATCAAGGATAAGCGCTACACAGGAAGTCTTTGGATCGATTTAGACGAAAAAACAGTAGTAGAAACGAAGAAGCCTTTCTATGTTAAGGCAGATCAAGGCTATTTTGTTCAAAATGAGGATCAGACATTAACGCGTATCAAGAAATAAATGAATCTTCAGAAAAGCGCATACATATGCGATAACAAAAGAAGATCGCCAATGCTTTTGATTTTTTATCAAATAGCAGGCAATCTTCTTTTAACTTTTGCTTCAATGTTTATTTTTCATACATACGATATTGATTCTTACCGTTTTCTTTTGCTTCATATAACGCTTTATCCGCATTGTGATACAGCGAATCGAAGTTATCCAGATTGTGTATTGTCACAGCTACTCCGATGCTAGTGGATATTGCGTAATGGCATAAGCCTTGGCGTTTGGCGCTATGATAGATGTTTACAAGGGCTTCTGCTTTGGCTTGTGCTTCTTGTTTGGAGGCAACTGCTTGTAAAGCGACGAATTCATCACCGCCGATACGGCCGATGATCGCATCATTTGTGAATTGATTTTTTAAGATATTAGCGAAAGTAACGATGACTTCATCCCCTGCGGCATGCCCATAGGCATCATTGATATCTTTGAAATTATCAATATCTAAGATATAGAAAGCATAATATTGGTTATTGTTTTCCATTAGCTTCTGTTGGATATAAGAACGTGTAGCAGCTTTGTTATAAAGGGAAGTTAGAGAATCACTTTCCATCTTTTTCTTCATGAAGAGCTCTTTGCGTTTTTCTTCATCAATGTTTTGGCGATAGACAAACATACGAATGGATTGGTCATCATCCCAATAGAAGATCTTAACGGTAATACGCATCCAATAGTAATTGTTATCATCCCCGTTATTGATCATAAAATCATATTGTGTAGACGTAATACCTTCTTCAAATAGCTGTAAGATATGTGCAGGATCAAAGATTGCCAAATAGCCTGCCCTAAATTCTTGTTTGATTTGTTTTTCAGCAATGAGCTTTAAGGTTTCATCATAAGGCGTCTTTCGCGGAATGCCTTGGCTATAAAAATAGTCTTCGGTTGCTTCACTGGCAGCGCAGTTATGGGTCACATCAATTTCATAAATGTTTTCATATATCTGTTCGGTTTGCTGCTGGAAGATGGATTGATGTTTCATTTCAGTTTCTAGAGTTAAATGAATCAACTTATTGTTATATTTGCGTACGATATAAGTGATAACACCTAAGACAAGAATAATAACGATCAAGATGATGGCAAAGCCAATACCTAACTGCTGATGCATAGAGTGCTCTAATTGTGCCGTATCTCGATCTATCAACAATTGCCATTGGATCGTATTCAAAGGTTGCCGGATGAGATAACCGCTGTAAGGTTTTTCACTATACCAGAAAGAAATACTCTTTTCCTCTTCTTTCATTAATTTTGGTAAGAGATTTTCGTAACGCTTATTCTGTGCTAACTTTTGCTTTTGATAGCCGGAAATATTTGTAGAAAGTTGAATGGTGCCATCAGCATCAATCAAAAAAGCTTTCACATTAAATTTTTTCTCATATTGTTTCAACATCTCTTGCAGATGTTCGATGCGAAAACCAACGCCAACAACGCCAATCGTATGCTTATTGTCATCTTTTAGCTTACAATTGATAAAGACAGTAATTTCATTTTTCTTCGCTTCATCATTATCAATATTAATGCTGTAATCATCTTTACTGTTTAGAAATTCATAATACCAGGTGTTTTCCGGATTGTCTTTGGTAAGGGTACGATCAATACCATTAAAGTGATAATAGCGTTTTGTTTTGGTAGATACTAAAAAGACGGAATCAAAATCATATTTCACTTTGTAGGCATGCAGATAATCTGTAATTGCTTTTACAAAGCTGGCATCATCTGTAAGCGTATTTTCATTTTTCATATGCTGTATTAAAAAGGTATCATTGGCCATGGTTAAGGAGATATTAATAGGTTTTGTAAATAGTGAATCTATTTTGTGATAGATGCTTTCACTACTTAGATCCGAAATATGTTCAATATCCTTTTTTAGCATGGTATGATTACTGTTATAGCTGACAAAGGAAGTAATCAAGTAACCGATGATAATGATAATACAGATAAATATATTTGTTTTGACAAGTATATGTTTTTTCATAAGTGCCCTCTTAACTCTTTTTCATTATTATACGCTCATTTTCTTTTCATTTTAAAAAATATCGCAATCTTTTTGATTTTATTTAACAGAATTATCTTATGAGAAAACATTATCCTTTCTTTCAATGCGTACTTATATTATAATAAAGCTTGGTTAGAGAGGATGGATTCTATGCCTGATTTTATTGTAACACCTTTTACATTCGAGGATTTAGCAAAAGTTAAAGCGCATGGTGCAGATAGTGTCCTAATTGGTACACCATTTTTTTCTGTTCGCTGCGTGCATGCTTTTCCGGTGGAGGAATTACATGCAATTAAGAAAGAATGTAAACGACTTTCCTTACGCATGTATGTGGCAGTAAATCGTTTTTTTGTGGAAGAAGAATTAGCGGCTTTACGTGAGCATTTACATTTGTTGAAGGAAATAGATGTGGATGGTATTTATTATGGTGATGAGTGCGTATTGCTAGAGGCAGAACATTTCGGCTTAAAGCAAAAGCTCATTTACAATCCGGATACGTTGATCACAAATCACAGCGATGTGCAGTATTATTTAGATGAAGGTATTCAAATGGTCACCATATCTAAGGAAATCACCTTACAGGAAATGTGTGAAATAGGTCGACTTACAGATGGTGAATGCGAGGTTATTCTCCATGGTCGTTTGAATATGATGCATAGTAAACGTAATTTATTAAGCAGTTATATGTCTTTTATAGGAAAAAATGAGCAAGTGCGGGATAATTATGACTTATATCTGATGGAAGAAAATCGTAATGAGCATATGCCCATTGTGGAAGATGAAACAGGAACGCACGTGTTTACCGGTTTTACGCTTGCCAGCTTTGAAGAAATACAGGAGTTGTTACAGAGCGGGATTCGCCATTTCCGCATTGATGGTATGTTTCATGATATCGCTTATGTGTTAGAAGCTTTGGATCTTTATCATGCCATTCTGAATAAGGAAAAGGATGCAAAAGAGGTTTTTGCTGCTTATGCAAAGAAGTATGAGAAAGATCATGTGACACACGGTTTTTATTATACCAAGACAAGCAAAGTCAAAGAGGGCTAAAAACGGCATAAAGAAAGACGATATAGGGCATCTTAATTCATGATTTATTAAGATGCTTTTTTTGTGTGTTTTGACATGTAAACAGTCATTTTTACATTCAGTTTTATGTTTATTGAGTGATTCTGGAATAAAAAAGTAACGATAGAGGAAGGCATGAAATAGTGAGTTATTTGCCTCTTTTGATACTTTAGAATCCATCACCTTACCTGATTCGATTACCGAGATCGGAAGTTATTGTTTTTTGTCATGTAAAGCACTAAAAGAAATCACACTGCCTAAAAATTTATCGATTGTCGGTAAAGATGCTTTTTACAATTGTGTGAGTCTGACAAGATTTGATTTGCCTGATCATATTAGTGAGGTTGCGTATACTTCATTTGGCGATGTGGAATTATGGGTGATGCTCAATACGATTACGGAAGCTTCTTTGCTTCGCGAAGGAATTCCTCTTCATGTATATGATGTGCAGATTCCTGTAGACAGCATTCAGTTACATGCAACTGATAAGACGAAGGTTTTAGGCACAACGTATAATCTTCTTGCGACCATTGTGCCTTCTAATGCAAATCTATTGTAAAAAGTATGTATACGAGTGCTTTAACGAAAACGCTGACAGGTTTAAAACGAAAAAGACCTATTATGTAAAGGTTAGGGCTTATAAATATGATTCTACGAAAGCTAAAGTGTATGGCAGCTATCGCAGTGTAAAAGCAATCAGTATAAAAAAGTAAAAGTATCAACATAAGAAAACAGAAAAGAAAGTGATGTATACGCGATTATCACTTTCTTTTCTATGGTTTTGCTCAAACCGAAGAAAAAATGGGGAATCTACTTTCATGTACGTCATCTTTATATTATAATGGTAGAGCTTAAACGTAGTATGTAAGGAGGAATCCCTATGAAGAAAATAGAACTGCTCGCACCAGCCGGTGATTTAGAGCGTTTAAAAATAGCAGTCTTATATGGCGCAGATGCCGTTTACTTAGGTGGGAAGCAGTTTTCTTTGCGTTCGCGTGCCAGTAATTTTGATCTTGCGGATATCGCAGAGGGCGTAAAATTTGCCCAGGCTCATGGTGCCCATGTACATGTGACGGTGAATATGCTGCCCCATGAAGAGGATATGGAAGGTTTAAAGGAATACCTCATGGAATTAGAACGTATTGGTGTCACTGCGATCATTGCCGCATCACCTACCATCATGATGTGTGCCAAGCAATATGCACCAAAACTGGAAGTACATGTATCGACACAACATTCCTCCACCAATGCCAGTGCAGCCAATTACTGGAAACGTAAAGGAATGGATCGTGTGGTATTAGCACGTGAATTGACGTTAAAGGAAATTCAAGAAACAGCTAAACATGCACAAGTGCCACTAGAAGTGTTCATACATGGCGGCATGTGTATTTCTTACTCCGGGCGATGTGTGTTAAGCAACAATATGACAGGCAGAGACGCCAATCGCGGTGGCTGTGCTCAAAGCTGTCGCTGGAAATATCGCTTATATGAAAAAGAGCGCCCACTGCATGATGAGCAGGATTTGTTTTCGATGTCCAGCAAGGATTTGATGGCAGCTCGTTTTATTCCGGATCTCATACAGGCAGGAATTGCCAGTTTGAAAATAGAAGGACGTATGAAGAGTGCTTATTATATTGCGACGTTGATTAAAACCTATCGTCTATTAATCGATGAAGTATATGAAAAGGGAAACTTAAGCGAAGAGCGTCTGTTGTGGTATTATCAGGAATTAGCAAAAGCAGAAAACCGCCCAACTGCGATAGGATTTTATGAAGGACAACCTTTACCGCAAGCACAACTCTATGGGGTCAATGGAGCCGGTGTCACACAGGAATTCATTGCGTATGTCTTGGCTTATGATGCCGATACCCAAATTGCGACCTTGGAAGTAAGAAATAATTTTAAGCCTTTTATTGAAGCCGAAGTATTCGGCCCCCACATTACCACTACTCGCTTTACGTTTGCAGAGCTGTATGATAAAGATGGAAAGGCAATGGAAGTGGCAAAAACACCCATGCAAATTATTACAGCAAAGGTGCCTTGCGTAATGGAAAAAGATGCGATGATACGAAAAGTGATGAAAAAGGATCGCAGTGCCATATATTAAGCAATCAAGATCAGTTTCTTACCTAAAGAAGCTGATTTTTTTAGTTATTTAATGGCTGGAAAAAATAAACGCCTATTCCTAACATAAGAGTGGTATAATAAAAGTACTATGGAATCCATACGAGGAGATATGAGCATGAGAAAGGCGAAGCAAGTAGAGCAACCATTAACAGGCGGTGTCATTGACTGTTGCAGTGATGAATATTTTACGATACTTCATGCAGATGATGCCTGGTATCATTTTATTGGCTATAGCAAGGAAGAATTTGCGGATAAATTTCATAATCGCTTATTCTCCATCCTACTTGCAGAAGATGAACAGCTCCATCGTGAAATACGCAAGCAACTGTCTTATGGTGATGTCTTTATGTGCGAAAGTCAGCTGACATGCAAAGATAAAACGATAAAATGGGTGAGTATCAGTGCACAACTTACACATTCCAATGATCATACGACATCCTTTCATTGTATCTTTCACGATATCAGTCACGAGAAGAAAACTGAGCAAGCTTTACAGCTGAGTGATAAACGTTTAGCTTTTTTGTTATCTTTGACACAGGATATCGTATTTGAATACGATGTAACGGCAAAAGAAATTTATTATTCTGAAAACTTTGAACGCAAGTTTGGTTATCAGATACCGGTAACAGGGTTTCCGGATTCTTTATTTGAAGCCAATATTATTTATCAAGAAGATGTTTCCACCTTACGAGATGCTTTCCAATCTATGCTTCATGGTAAAGATGCCATGCGCTGTGAATATCGCCTGAAATATCAAGATCAAGGTTATCGCTGGGTATTTGCGCAGGCCAGAGCATTGCGTGATCAAAGTGGCAAGGTAATGAAAATCTTAGGGGTGATCATGGATATCCATGAACAAAAGAATGAAATTTTGAAATCACGCAAAGAGGCGGCTTTAGATCCTTTAACCGGTTTATATAATCGCCGCGAATGTGTACGAAGAATTGAGGAATATATTAGCAAGCATGAACAATTGATGGCGTTTATATTGATTGATGTGGACGATTTTAAACTTGTGAATGACAGGTATGGACATACGATTGGCGATGAAACCTTATTCTTTTTAGGGGAAGCTTTACAAAAGCTGATTCGCAAAAAAGATACGGCAGCTCGCATCGGCGGAGATGAATTCGTTGTATGTCTCAATGCTATTCCTCATGAAGATGTGGCAATTACGAAAATCAAAGCTATCCAGCAAATGTTTAGCCATCATATGATGCAAAAATTGCACCATGAGGTCAATTGCAGTATTGGTATAAGCTATTATCCAAAACATGGGAAAAGCTTTCATCAGCTGTTAGAGGCAGCGGATAGGGCAATGTATCAAGCGAAAAAAGAAGGAAAGAATCGTTATAGTGTGTATCAGTCCCAAAAAGAGCAGCATTCTTATGCCATCTTAAACCAACCATCTATTACGAAAACGTTTTTCGATGAGGCCATGGTGCAGTTTATGGCAGATTCTGTTTTGGACGGTATGATTGGATGGTATGTAAAAGAAGGATTCCCTATTTACTATATCAATGACAACATGCTGAAGCTTTTGGGTTATGAGGATGAAAAAACATATCGTGAGGCAGTTAATGGTCATTTTTTAGAAACGATTTTAGCCAAAGATCGATTAAAAACTAAACAAAGCATTCGCGAACAACTGCAGACAAAGCAGGAGTTTTTGGTATCTTTTCGTATTTGCGATCGCTTCAATCAGGTTATTTGGATCAGTGGTAAGGGCAAACGAATCCATTACAGTGAAGAACAAGATGCGGTTTTTATGCTTTGTGTGAACATACAGAAACAAAAAACATGTGAGAATCCGCTGAACCTATATCAGAGTTTTCGTGGCAGTGCTGTTTTTATCATCACTTTGGATGCAGCCTTCACCTTGCGTTATGCCAATGCATCATTTTATGAGTTGTTAGAAATAACACCTCAGCAAATGCAGGACACGTATCATATGCAATGGATACACATGGTGCAGCAAGATGATAGAAAACGGGTAAAAAAGTTGTTGCAAGCAGCGTTAAAACAGGAAGAAACAACTATCAAATGCGAGTTTTTGGTTACTACCGGGAAAGGTAATCAAAAATGGCTGTTTTTCAGTGGTGCTTTGGAACAAGATGAACATCAGCAATGGCAGATGAAGGGTATTATGTTGGATCATACAAGAGAGCATGCACTGATGGAGGCATTGACACACAAAGAAATGGTTTATCGTACGGCTTTGGAAGAAGCCCAAATCTGTGTATGGGAATATGATATTGATAAGAAAATTATGTATATGAGCGAGAATGGTAAGGATCGTCATGCGATGCAAACGATCACTCGCAATATGCCCGAAGCATTGCAGAAGCAGCATCTGATTCATCCGGAAAGCTGGCCGACGCTGAAAGATATGTATGTACAGCTTGAAAACGGAGTCCCTTATATCCAAAGAGATATTCTAACAGCCAAGAAAAACCATGATGGCTGGTGGTGGGAAAGAGTGACTTATACGACCATTTACGATCAGCAGAAAAAAGCGCGCTATGCGGTAGCCGTTGGCGAAGATGTAACGAAACAAAAAACAGCGCAGGCATATTATCAGCATCAAATGCAGCGCCATATCGTTATTTCCGATACTATGTTGTTACGTTTTCGGATGAATCTATCGCAAGAGTGTATGATGGAAATCGAAGGCAAAATGGTAGCCGCCCAGCAAAAGGTAGAAAGCTTTGAAGATTTATTGCAGCTGCACACACAGCATGTGGCTTTTGAGGAAGATCGCCTGCGCTTTTTGCATCTGCTGAATATGGAAGCATTACAAAATGCATATGCCCAAGGAAAATCACTCATCAATTGTGAATATCGCTGTAAAGATGAAAATGGGCATTTGTTTTGGGTCAACAGTGTAGGTCGATTATTCATGGATGCCAAAAACGGTGATTTATATTTGCATGGTATTCTAGTGAACATAGATGATCGTAAAAAAATTGAACTGGCATTAAAGAAGAAACCGGAAATGGATGTATTTCCAAATGTATATAAAGAAAACACCTTTAAAGAAGTGTTAAAGGAAACCTTAAAACAGCCGAAAAAAGTACAGGAAAAAGAAGCTTTCTTACTATTTGAAATCGATCATGAATCAGAATTTTCACGTATCGATATGGCCGGAGTCGAGCGTATTCAGGAAGAATTGGCAGCCTTGTTACTAACTGGTTTTGCATGCCGAAAAATCGTAGGACGCATGGAAGATGGAACATTTGCGTTATGGTTATGCAGTGAGGCTACCAAACAGGATATCTGCGCTATCGTCGAATATATTCGTAAGACGATTGGCATTCCTTATATGTTTTCTGATATGAACTTTAAGGTTACCTTATCTTGTGGCATTATCCTGCTGCATCAGCCAAAAACAAGTGATGAACTCTTTCATATTGCTTTTGATACCATTCATCAAGCCAAAGAAAAAGGTGGAAATTGTTATGTGCTAAAAGAAGTCGAACAGCCTTTACCACAGCCTTTGACTATGCAGGAGCTTTTCACAGGAGATAAGGCAAGTGAGGATATGCTCTTAAAAACACTGTATTCAATGAATCTGGAAAAGTCTTTTACTAAAGCGTTGTATCGTGCCGTTGAGCAACTCATGCGTTATTATGGCGGAGATCGCGCATATTTGATTGATTATAGCGATACCATGCAATTATATGAAGTACGCAAGGATGGTATGGATTCTATCAAAGAATTGAATGAATATATACTACAGCCGAATTCCATTAATAATGCGAATTTAAAAGAATTGCTGTTTGGTGTACAAGTATTAGAGGATGTAGAAAGCTTAAAAGAGCAAGATCCTAAGATATATGCATATTTAAAAGAATTACGCATTCATAGCAGTATGTTGGCATGTATGCAGGATAATGGAGTGATTATTGGTTATCTTGGCATCGACAATTATACGTGCCATAAGGAACATCCCGGTTTCTTACGGATGTTAAGTTATTATTTAAGCAATGAATTGGCGAAGATGAAACTGCAAAAGAAACAATTGTATATGCATTATCATGATTATCTAAGTGGTGCTTTGAATCGAGCAAGCTATCAGCAATACCGTCAGGAACTCATGGAAGAACGATTAATTTCCTTGGGTGTAGTTTCATTGGATATCAATGGATTGCGGGATATTAATCATCTATACGGAAACGCTTATGGTGATGATATCATCCGTCGCATTGCACATTTAATGGAAAAGATATTCGTAAATGGCAATGTCTATCGCTTTACCGGGGATGAGTTTTTGGTGATCGTAGAAGATATGAGCAATGAGATGTTTACCAATCATGTTGTGAAATTGCAAAAACGTATGCAAAAGATTTGTGATGTATCCATCGGCTTTGTATGGAGTGATACGAATAAGCAGTTGGATGAGCTGATTGCCCATGCAGATGAGCAAAGACTGATCAATAAGCAATTCAATTACAGCTATTTGCAAGGCGAACATGCCAAACATAATACCCATGTCTTAAAAGGCATTTTAAAAGAAATTAAGGAAGGTCGTTTCCAGGTGTATTTGCAGAAGAAAGTAAATTCACAAACCAATGCCATCATTGGTGCCGAGGCTTTGATTCGTTATCAGGATGCGGATGGAACGATCGTAGCGCCAAATCGCTTTATTCCGATGCTGGAAAAGTTAGGCATTATTCATTATATTGACTTCTTTGTGTTCCGGCAGGTTCATGAAATCTTATGTAAATGGGAAAAGGAAGGCAAAGCATGTGTGCCGATTTCTTTAAATTTCTCACGCGTGACATTATTAGAAGATAATTTGGCACAGCGGATGAGCAACATCAGTGAAAGCTATGCCTGCAAACGTGCATGGATCGAAATTGAAATTACAGAGAGCGTCGGTGATATTGAAAGAACGACCATGGAGAAGAAATGTAAAGAAATAAAAGAAGCAGGCTATCGTTTGTCTTTAGATGATTTTGGATCGAAATATAGTAATATTGCCTTTTTATCCAGTGTTAAGTTTAATGTACTGAAACTGGATAAGGGCTTAATGGATGATATCATCAGTAACCATAAAGCCAGAGCCATCATTTCCAGTATGGTGGAACTATGTGCGGCTTTACAGATTGAGGTTGTGGCTGAAGGAGTTGAGTATGCAGAACAAGTGGAAATATTAAAAACATTGGGCTGCTATCTGATTCAGGGATATTATTATGGTAAGCCGATACCTTCACAGGAATGGTAAGTCACATGAGGCATTGTTTCAAAGCTGTTATGATTGAAATAATGCCTTTTCTAACCGGTTTTAAAAATATCAACAAGAAAAAAAGCAGAAATTTACATTTATTCTAAAACATGCTAAAATACAGAAGATTATAGATGAATCATAAAGTTAGATGAGGAGAGTACAGTATGAAATTGAGTAACAGTTTCTTTTATACCATCCGTGAAAATGCGAAGGATGAAGACAGTGTCAGTGGAAACTTACTGGTAAGAGCAGGAATGATCAAGAAAAGCTCTTCCGGTATTTATATGATCATGCCTATGGGAAAGCGCGTATTACAGAAGATCGAAACAATCGTACGTGAGGAAATGGACGCAACCGGTGCACAGGAGTTGTTGATGCCGGTACTGATTCCTGAAGAAGTATACGAAAAAAGCGGACGTAGGGAAGCCTTTGGGGCAAATATGTTTGCTTTGAAAGATCGTTACCAGAAACGTTATGTCATGGGGCCAACGCATGAAGAACTTTTCACCATAGCGGCAACCATGAAAGGAAGCTCTTATAAGGATTTCCCTTATAATCTATATCAGATTCAGACCAAATTTCGTGATGAAACAAGACCTCGTTATGGCTTGATTCGAGTGCGTGAATTTATCATGAAGGATGCATATTCCTTTGATGTGGATGAGGAAAGTATGCATGTATCCTATATGAAGATGTTTCATGCGTATAAAAAGATCATGGAGCGTTTAGGCTTAACATATAAGATTGTTAAGGCAGATACCGGGGCAATGGGGGGAAGTTTGTCTGAGGAATTCCAGGCCATTACTCCAATCGGAGAAGATGTAGTTGTTGGCTGTGAGCATTGCAATTTCTCCAGCAATTTGGAAATTACGGAAGTTGTGGATCAGGCATCGGATGACACGGCAGAACTTCGTCAAATGGAAGTTGTGAAAACACCGGATGCCAAGACGATCGAAGAAGTGGCAGCCTTCTTTCAGAAAGCAGCCGATGACTTTGTAAAGACATTGATTTATAAGGTTGATGGTAAGACCTATGCCTTTTTGTTAAAGGGCACAAGAGAATTAAATGAGACAAAAGTCTTGAAGTTGTTACAGGCAAATGAAATGGAATTGGCCGATTTTGATGAAGTAGAACGTGTTACACATGCGAAGGTTGGTTTTGCCGGTCCGATTGGAATTGCATGTCCGATCATCATGGATCGTGAAGTTACACATATGAAAAACTTTATTGTCGGCGCAAATCAGACCGATCACCATATCGTAAACGTGAATGTGAAAGATTTTGAAGTCTCTATGATTGCGGATATTGCACAGGTAAAAGAAGGTGACATCTGCCCGGTATGTGGACATCGTTTAACTTTTGCGAAAGGAATTGAGGTAGGAAATACCTTTAAACTCGGTACGAAATATGCAGAAAGTCTTGGCTTAGAATATCAGGATGAAACAAATAAGCTGCATCCGGTACAGATGGGCTGCTATGGCTTTGGCTTAGGAAGAGCAATGGCGGCAATTGTAGAACAGCACAATGACGCATCCGGTATCATCTGGCCTGCCAGTGTAGCGCCTTATCAAGTGGCTATCGTCGTTGTAGCAATCAAGGATGAAGAGCAGATGCGTGTAGCAACTGCCTTGTATGAAGAGCTGAGTGCTGCTGGTATTGATGTCGTATTGGATGATCGAAAAGAGCGTCCAGGCGTAAAATTTAAGGACATGGAGCTGATTGGCATCCCTTATCGCATAACGGTAGGAAGAG
>ERZ826396.597-NODE-597-length-51675-cov-34.084599_pt1 | contig 51675 bp, 24 predicted proteins | sample MGYA00519926_ERZ826396 | MGnify/ENA primary metagenome ERZ826396 (study PRJEB31778, sample SAMEA3449230) | human gut metagenome | biome: human gut; feature: human-associated habitat; material: faeces | place: United Kingdom | collected 2010/2012 ... | reverse complement strand
AATAGCACGTTTACGTCTGCCTAATGCATTTACTACTTCCATTATATCTTATTTATATGAATTAATATCAATCATTTTCGGGTTCTGAGCAGCTTGTTTGTGTTCGCTACCAGCGTAAACATACAAGTTATTCAGCAACTTAGCTCCCAGGATATTCTTAGGAAGCATGCCCTTCACTACTTTTTTCAGTAATCTCTCTTCACCGTTCGGTTTTGTAATCAAACGGGCAGGAGTCATTTCTCTCTGACCACCAGGATAACCTGTATATGACAAATAAACTCTGTCATTCCATTTGTTACCAGTCAGTTTTACTTTGTCTGCATTGATGATGATAACGTTATCACCGCAGTCTACGTGAGGAGTAAAGTTTGGTTTGTACTTTCCTCTCAGCAATTTTGCAACTTTTGCTCCCAGACGGCCTAATGTTTGGTCTGTAGCGTCAACGATAACCCATTCTTTGGTTACAGTCGCTTTGTTTGCAGAAATGGTCTTGTAACTTAAAGTATCCACTCTAATTTTGTTTTTTAAATGTTACTACTAAAAATTTCTTCACCACTCATTAGTCTTCCCCGGACAAAGGAATACTAACTTGCTATGAATTAATCTCTTATCATTTTGTGATAATAATCGGCTTGCAAAAGTACGGCTTTTCTTTGAATTGGCAAACAATTTCTTCCTTTTTTTGGATTTATCCGGTTGAATAACAATGTAAACAGATACTTATCGATGGCTCTTTTGCTCAGATCTGCTTTTCTTGCAAAAGATTTTTCATTTTCATTTCTCATATTCTCATAGTATTCTCATAAGTCAAAGACTATCAAAAAGATAGTCTATGAGAAATGATTTTAAAATAGGCATTTCTCATAGCTTTATGGCAAAATAGTGCCGGTTTCAGGTCATTTCTCATACTGGTTGGAGGTATTTCTCATCGTATTCTGTCTCATTTCTCATTCACAGAACGGATGTCTTTCTGTGTGTCTTGTTCTTATTCCTACGCAATAGCATCTTGCAAATAGTTCATTGTTTATTGGTGTGGAATAGACTGATTAATAGTTTGTGAATCATTAAATTATACTGTTTTTTATAAGGAGGATATCATTCGTTGCACTCTAGTGAAAAGTCTTGTGCACTCTAGTGGAAAGAACCGTTTACTGGAGTACACAGATCTATCCACTAGAGTGCAATAAGCCGGATAGTGGTAAGAAAAAACGGTTATAATGAAGGAAAAACAGACAAGTATACGGTGAACAATACACAGAAAAGCAATAAACAGCAGGAAGTTGCTAATCAAACTGAAGAAGGAAAGGAGTATGAGAATAAGAGGAGAAATGATTGGGAATATTAATATCCATGTGGCGCCAACTAATCATTTTATTCAATTTATCATAATGTATCATGCTAAGAGGAGAACCGTCTAACATAAGCCCATGAGAGAATTCCTTGTAAAATATCTATATTTATTTTACAAGGAATCTCACATAAACCAATTGACCAGTTTGCCCCTAAATTTAAAATCAGAAAGTCAAGATCGGACGAAAATGCCGGGCATCATTTAATTTCCAACCAGCAGTCTGACCATAATTAGCCCCCTCTGTCCGCAGACCGACACGGAAAACCTTTCCGCTGGAAGCATCTACCGTACTAGACCAATAGAATTGTTCCCCATCAAGTCCAAAATGCGCTCCTATCTGGTCATTAGATAGAAATTCCATAGACCTACCGACTGTCAAATACTCCCAACCTACTACCACTTTGTTTTCCACTGTTACTGTAGCATACTCCTCTGCAAGTATCAAGTACTGTTTTACCGCTCCCCAATACCAACCACTTGTACCTTCTGGTGCCTTTGTTTCTAAAACATCTTCATATTTGATTATCTGTTCCACCAACGGATATTCAGTAAGTTTAATTTCTGATTGCCTAAATACCTGTGTGTTCTTAAAGCCTAAGATATCCGTCTTTCCCCGACCCAATGCAGAACCAGGAAGTGTACCCAAATTCAGTGTAACCTCTTGTGCAGGATTATCCGGATTATCTACTTTTACCTTAAACCTATTTTCTGTTCCTTTGGCAGCAACCACCCAGCCGCGTACTTTCTGAATTTTCTGCTTCCCTGTATTATCTATATAATTTTCAGGTTTATCATCAGCAGCTTTTCCACCATCATGTGCAACTGCGAATACAATACCGATACAAGGATTTGTTTCATCTTTCAGATATACCGAAGAGTAACTGCCATCTGCATAGAAGAAATCCCCGACTTTGGGCTTTACTTCCGCGGCGACAATATCCTGGTTACTTGTCCCCCAATCTTCAACCTCCACCTCAAAGCTTATCTCAAACTCGTTGTCCGGATCAGGAGATTCATTCATCATATTGCCACTAACCTTAATATGCTGATTACGCAATAAGGGCACGATTTGAGGTACAACGACATTCTGTACTCCTAAATCCGTAGTAAAGTTTAAATTGATTTCCCCCAATTTCTGACTTTCTTCATTGGTAAAAAAGTAAGCACTAAATAAAGTACCGTCTGCCACCACTTCCGGGTTAAAATCTGTATTAGTATAGTTCACGATACTCGTCGTTCCTTCCAAGACTTTTCCCGTGCTCACATCAAATGCCATCGATGCCTCATACGACACCGCCAATCCTTTCAATAGATTAAACTCTTTCAGATTCTTCTCCAAGACACTGACTTTTGCAAACGGACGAACCAGCCTTACCTCTTGCTGTAATGCCTTATCTTCTTCTTTATGTATTTCACCATTATAGAAAAAAGCGTCACACGCTTTGTTGTTAATAAGATTAGTTCCATCTTTTACTGTAATATTCTTCAAGTCAGAAGTATTATAATATTTGTCCACTCCATCCGTATCAATATAATCCGCCCACATCAGACAGTCATACGAACCTGCAGGAAGAGCAAAGTCAAACGACAGACTTTCTGCCCCGGTAGCCGACTCTATCACCACTTCTTCACGACATGCTAATTTAGTTGTTGCATCCTTACTCCTGACCTCAAGAATACAACGCAACTTATAAGGAAGTGCCACCCTTGTATCTGTCATTATGAAATCTCCGGGAAGAATAGCTGAAATACGCACCTGACCTGCATCCATTCCTCCATTATTATTTTCATCATCGCTACATGAAAAGGCCAATAACCCCATGCAGACTAAAGTTAGTAGACCTAAAATATACTTTTTCATATTATATCAGTTTTTATCAGAGGTTATTTTAAAATAGTAAGTACAGGACGAACATAACCTTGTAATTTCCATGTAAAATTTGGAATAATAATCTCACTCCCCTTCACTTGCAAAGAAAGTGGTGCGGCCTCCTTACTCAGAGATACAGACATTAAATTACGTTCCGTTGTAGTACCATTGGAGAAAGTAATTGCAATCTTTTCCGCAATAGCCTTGTCAAAAGCAGTACTGAAACTATAATCCTTACTAATAGCCGGCACACTGGGATTTGCTTCCGATTTACCTTCATATCCAAAGTATCTTCCAATACATTCCAACAATTATGCAGCAGAAGGAAAATACCATCCACTGGTATTCTCGACATATCCCATTTCTTCACTCCACAATTTAAGACTTTGGAGAGCTGGGTAATGCAATCCGTTATTTGCAAATAATTCAGTTGCCATTAACTCTCCTGTTATAGAGAAACCATTATAAGTCAACCAATCGGATGCCGGATCTGGTTTCGGGAATATGGTTATATTCGGATCCAACGCCTTCTCCTTCTGCTTATAGAAATAAGGACGGTCACCATTCTGATAATCACCAAGATTTCCATCACTCGGGATCATCCCTTCCGGAATTTTCACATTTTTCAAAGACATTACATATCCCAAAATCTGCTTACCGGTGCCTTTTTCTCCATAAGCACCAATATGATCACCTTCTTTCGCTCCTATAGCAAATACAATCCCTATACACTTACTTTTATTTGCAACCGTCAATTCTGTACCCCATGTACCATCAATAAAGAAATAATCACCAACCTTCGGTTCTTCACCCGGTTCCGGTTCTGGGTCAGGGTCTACCTTACCTTCAGTGATCAGATTTCCACTAGCGTTCACTTTCTCATTTCTCCTGATTATGATACTTCCCGAAGCAACCTCACAATCGGCCTTTCCTTTTGCTGTGAATGAAAGAATCATTGTTTCCAACGCTTTTCCATCGGGTGATGAAGGAGCGAATATATAGTTGGTAAACAACACTTTAGAATCATCTCCTACCTCAAAATTTTTCTCATAAACAGTATTCATTGTTTCAGCAATCGGTTCACCAGTAGATACATTGAATCCTGCAGGAACATTATAAGTAACTTCCATTTTTTTCAGTTCACTGAATTTTTCTATATCTTTTTCCTTCACTATCAATTTAGAGAACGGACGAGCCAGTTTAAGTTCCCGAGATATCCCTTTCTCTTCTTTTTTCAATTCAAGGTGGGCAAAGAATGCATCACAAAGATCTGTATCAAATAGATTTTCTCCTCTCTCATTCTTTATTGTTACATTATTGAGATTACTTGTATTATAATATATTTCAGCAAAATGTTCGTAACTCACCCCACCCGAGGTAACCTGAGTCGATTCTGCCCCCCTCTCGATAAAATCAGCCCACATCAGGCAGTTATAGTCTCCTGCCTTTAATTCAAATTCAAAAGGTGGAATATTACCAGCCTCTACCGCAACTTCTTCGCGATGTACCAATGAAGGCGAAATTTCTGTCGTCCAGATTTCAATGATACAACGTAACTTATGAGTAGCCGCTATATCAATCTGTGCACGTGTAGCAACGGCATCTTCCGCAAACTTCGCAAATACAGAAACTTTGTCACTTGTTTCCCCGGAATTCATGCCTTCTTCCTTACTACACGAAGTCAGTAAGGATACAAAGAGCATCGTTATTATAAGGTATAAGTTTTTCATACGTAATAATTCATTTAGTTTCAACTTTTTATTTTTCATACTTACCTTACGGCCCTTGTTGTTTGAACAGGTTTATCAGCCAATTCCTGTATCTGCATTGTTCCACGCACATCATCATAGAGTACAGATGAATTTTCCTGTTGCCGCTGATATGGAGTACCGTTAATAACGGGAGCCTGATTTCCATAACTAAACACTGTACCAGTCGTTTTATTAATGATGGAAATAGCAGCAGGTTTGTCAGCACCCAATTCTGCTTCAATATTCCAATCTCCCATGATAAAGTTATTATTCACCTGCCAAATGTCTTCCACCCTACCATCATCACTTATTTGAATAATTGTCAAAATCTTATTATTCGCACTTGGACCAAAACTTGCAGTCAAATGCCATTGTTTAGCAACATCAGCCGGTTTATCCGGTTCACCGCCCGGGAACCATTGATTGGTAGTTTCAATAGTGGGAGTCTGACTACCAAATATCTGTGCAACCGAAGTGAAACCGCCTTTATCCATATAATTGGTTGTTATCTTATTTCCTGCTACACGGAATTCCACCGGACTATGCAGCAACCATTGCCATGTAGCTGCCTCATCAGCACCCAAATCATCATAAATCACCACCTTATCCGGACGAAGCATAAAAATATGACGTTTATAATTGTTCAGCGGTGTTTCTCCGAAGCCGTATGCAGGAACTTGTGCAATACCGACTGATTCAAAACAGTTGATCCACATCGGATATTCAGAGATTCCACAATATGCATGAGATGCGTCACCCATAAAATAAGCCATATTGTCACTGTTCAATCCACGATTGATATTCCCATACGCTTTTGTTGTGAAAGGCTGACCAATACCATTAACCAACATTGTATTATGTCCACGGGTATGGCGATATTGCAATAAGTTATGTTTATCCGAAAAATCCTGATAGTAACCGGCATTCATATATACATAAGCGCCTTTATACAGCAGTTTAAAACTATTCTGATCCGCCAATGTATGGCTACCCGAGCCAAAAGGACTGGAACGGAAAGACAATGACATATTACTGCTTCTTTCCGTCATGTTAGAATAGGCAACTCCCTCACCGATATCCTGATACCACACAAAGTTCTCGAACGCATCATCATTCAACTCCGGTGCACTATACGTGATATATCCTCTTGCCATACGGTACAAACGCATCGCATAATCTCCATAAATAGTATTTCCACATTCTTTCACATACCATGCGGCATACGAATCTCCTATTTCACGAGCAGCAAAATCAGCAAAGGCTACCCGCTGACGTCCCGGTTCTGCTTCCGGCCTAGCAATATCTCCAAAACCGGCAGTTCCGGTTTCCGGTAACCAAGAATATACCAGATAAGTTCCCACATTCTGATACCAAGGATGTTTCATAAAATCAGTTCCGGACAAATAAGAAAATAGCATCGGCATATAATATAAGGTATAGGTATTGGTATTGAAATATCCACTTCCATTAATCCAAGCACCATCCCGATTGAAACCGGATGCAGGGGCACGTGCTGTCCAAAGTTCATAGTAATATTCCAAAGCGGTCATTGCTTCAGGATACTTCTGGCAGATAACAAAAGCTCCTTGTGCCAATGCACGCAGCACAATCTGCCAAGTATGGTTATCGAAAATGTGATTCTCTTGCGAACCTCTGTATGAATTATAATAATGTCTTACAATTCGCATAATCACATTCTCTATTGTACTTTTTTCCGTTTCATTCAAACTTTCCTGGCAAGCATCATAAACAGAGCTTAATGTATTTACCACTGCTGCCGAGCAGAAGTTATCTGACATCAATTGTTTGTCTTCCACCGGATAAGCAATCAATTTACGCCCGTACTCCAACATTTTATCATGATACTTCTGATCTCCGGTCAGCAAATATGCGGTATACAGATAATCAAATACATACTGGCTTAACATATCAATATCATCATAAGGATTGGAAGACGTAAAAACATGATTCATCCCCTTATTGGCTCGTGAAGTCAGATCTCTATATTCCCGGTGTTCGGTAATCGTAGGACGCACTTTTTCCAGATCCTTATCCAAGTAACAATGAATACGCGGATATACGGTAGGAATATTTTGTTCGAATACAGAAAACTTCGGAGTAACAAATACATTCTCCTTGCCTGTCACTGTAAACTTATTCACTTCACTCCATGCACCTGCCTTATCGTTTTTATCCACTTTACGGAAACGCCAATACCAATTACCAGTAGACATAGCCTCATGGATATTATACATATTCCAAGCTAACTTTCCGGAACGGAAAGTACCTTGTTCCGGAAAATTGAGATCTTGCGACAGTTCGAACTCTAGAAACTCATCCGCCGCCCGTGCCGCTTTCGGCACAATCAAAGGAGCCGGATTCAGATAAAGTTCATGTTCTTCTCGCGGATAAAGCTTATCCCGTTCATTGGGATGCACCCGTTCCAGCGTTTCATTCCCTGTCAGATTCTCAAAGACTATCTCATTATCATCGTTGCACCCCATCATCAGTAAACTGAACGAGGCCAATAATATACTATATAAAAACTTGGTGTTCATATCATTTCTATCTATATATTGTGATTACCAACCGGGATTCTGTGTCAAATCCGGATTCATATAAACCTCATTTTGTGGAAAAGGAAACAGATACATCTTGTCATTCCAATACAACTTGTCCACCAACACTTTCTCATATGTAAACGAATCACTGTTTTTTGTTATCTTTACTCCATACACATTTCTCACTTCATCCCTTCCGGCTATCTTCCAACGTCGGAGATCATAGAAACGATGTCCCTCGAAAGCCAATTCAATGCGGCGCTCATTGCGCACCTTTTCCGTAAAATCCGCACCGATTTCTTCCACATGTTTCATATTCGCACAATCGCGAACCATATTCAAAGCTGCACGAGCAGAAACCGGATATTCAGTAGTTGTGCCATCCGGTCCTTTCCATTCATTCATCGCCTCCGCATAATTCAACAAGATTTCGGCATAGCGGAACAGGATATAATGATGCTCCAGTTTATTCGGATTTACCGGATCCAGAGATACAGAAGGATTCATATATTTTCGCAAATAGTACCCTGTTTTGGTAGAACCGTCCAAAACCTTATTCTTACCGCCCTCGAAAGTTTCCACTTTCTGTTTCAGCCAAGTTGTTCCATTAGTCAGCACATTCAGGTAAAGCCGAGGGTCACGGGTTGGTGTCCCACTCCCATCATAATACATATTGGCGACATGTGTAGAATTATCCCAACTGAAAGGGGGTCCATCTTTCATCTCGTAAGCATCCACCAAATTTTGGGTAGGCGTATTCCCTCCTGTCGCTCCTTCATATCCCATCGGTTGATTGCGGGCCTCAAAACTATTGGTCTTTGTTGCATTACGACATTCAAATATCAATTGCTTCGATTTCAACACTTCGTTACCTCCCAAATTTGAGTACAAAGGATCACTCGTTACTTTCGGTAATTCATAAACATTCATTTTCATCACCTCATAAGCAGCTTCCACAGCCTTTTCCCACTTGGCAGGATCCTTAACCGGATTATGCAATTCGCTGGCTGCATACAGCAAAGCTCTTGACTTTAAAGCCAATGCCGCCCCACGGGTTACTCTACCGGTCTCCCCCCAGCCTCCTGTAGGCTTATTATTATGATCTATTGGTAACTCCGGAGCAATCTCCGAACACTCCCGTGCTATAAAATCCATCACTTCATCAAACGATGTTTTCTTTACCGAGTTGATTTTATCTTGTTCATACGTATGTGTCAACAGAGGGATATCCCCATATCGTTTTGCCAACTCAAACAGATAAAAAGCACGCAAGAAACGAACCTCATAAGGGAACATAGATGCCTTGCCCACTATTTCGTCATAATTATCATTATACTCGAAACGTTTCAATACTTCCATATCAAAATTTTCCAAAAATGAGTTCGCACTACGGACACCGTTCCAAAAAGTCCAACCGTCATCCACCCGTTTCAAAGCACTCCATATACCATTAGTCAGGTAGTAAATGTTATTGTCTTCCCATGTATATACCGAATTATCTGTCGCAGACTCTATCATTGCATTACCCACTCTTCCTAAATCCGCCGGCAGGAACGTATACACATACGTCACCATTTGATTCATGTTATCAAAATACGCATAAGCCTCCTCTTTCGTTCTCCCCGTGGTTTCGTCATAGTCCAGATAATCGCATCCGTTCAGTGAAAGCAGGATACAAGCAGCTGCCATATATTTCTTTATGTTTCGCATGACTATTTATTTAAAAGTTAATATTCACTCCCAGATACAAAGAGAACAGGTCTGGATACCCTAAAGCTATGTTCTCACAATTAAAGTACTTGATTTTATCTATTGAGAATACATTCAGTGCTTTTACATACACCCGACATTTATCCATTTTGACCTTTTTCGTCCATTTCTGCGGCAAAGTATAATAAACATTCAGGTTACGCAGTTTAAGGAATGAACCATCCTCAATCCATTGTGTACTGGTCTGATAGTTATTCTCATTAGAAAGAGTGGACAAACGGGGAACATTCGCTATATCCTTTGTAGCTTCCGTCCAGCGGATCTTATCTTTCAGATACCAGGTAGCAATGTTGGTATTGCCATTGCGCAGTGGCTGATGTACATTTGCCACATTCAGCTGTTTCGTCAGCCCCGTAATGCCGTTAAATACCATATCCACACCGAATCCCTTGTATTCAAATCCTAAGTTCAGTCCGAAAATCATCTCGGGTACAGTAGTCGATTTGCCGATAGCTACTCGGTCTTCACCGTCAATCTTCTTATCACCGTTCTGGTCTTTGTACTTCACGTCTCCCGGACGTACGACCGAGAAAGTCTGTTCCGGACTACGGGTAATATCTTCCTCATCATTAAAATAACCGATAGCTTCTAAACCAAATAATTGTCCTACCTTATGCCCTTTAGTATACAAATAATCATAAGGTTGATAAGCTTCTCCGTTCTCAAGTACCTTACTGTCATTCCAAGCCCAGTTAGCATTTATATAATAGTTGAAGTCCTTATGTTGCTGACTCCAGCCCAAACCTAATTCCACTCCGCGGCTTTCCACCTTTCCGATATTCTCCTGTGCCGACTTGATACCAAGCATCCCGGATATCTTATTATTAGCCACTAGAATATTAGTGCGACGATCATAATACATATCAACCGATGCTGTAAAGTTTTTCCACAACCGCACGTCTACTCCAACATCATATTTATCGGCAGTTTCCAGCTCCAGACGATGCATAGGCAGTTTCTCTTCTTTCATACCACCAACAGAAGTCAAACCATCCCCAAAAGGATATTTACCGGAATCAACCCAAAAATAGTTGCCTAGTCCGTAATTCAGTCCGTCCGTAGCCGAACGTCCCCAAGATGCACGCAGCTTCAACAAATTCAGATTAGTAGCATTTTCAAGGAACGACTCATTAGAAAGATTCCAACCAACAGAGACAGCCGGATAAAAACGGAACTTATCCCCTTTCAGTAAGACACTACTTCCATAATAGTTCCCTACCACATCGACCATATAACGATTCTTATAATTATAGCCGATAAGTCCCATCACATTCTGCCGGTAATAAGAATCATTGAGTCCCAACGGCTCTTCCATCTCCTGACGATACACGACAGAAGCTGCCACCTGATGATTGCTGAATGTACGGTCATAGTTCAATTTGGCTTCTACACTGGAACGGATAAACTGTGCTGAAAGTTCAGAAGAAGAGACCTGCAATGTCGTATTGGTACCATACGTTTCACTTATCGGAAGTCCTGTTTCCCCCAAATAGCTAACCTCATACATATACGCCTTGCTACCTACATCCTGAAAAGTGGCAGAGTTATCATAGGCAACTGCTACTTCCGCATTCAATCCTTTCAGGAACATTGACAGATCCTGATTAATTCGCATATCAGCATTCAACAAACGACGATTCTCCTGCACATACCCAACATCGGCAATGGCAGCCATCGGATTCATTTTGAAGAGAGTATTACTTCCCCAATTATTGTTCAGAGTCTTCACAGGGAAAGCCGCTGAAGGCACTTTATACAAATTTTGAAAAAGGGCATCAATCCCTGTATTAGGACGTTTGTCTTCTCCGATAATACCATATATATCAAACTTCACTTTCGTGCTGGACGTCACATCTACATCCAGATTCATACGCAAATCCAGTTCATAATTGCGAATCTGCGAGTTATAGCGTTCGGAATAATGTGTATAATCTTCATTCAACAAGCCAAATTCATTCTTATAGTCTAGCAAAGCCATATAACGTACACGCTTTCCACCACCACGCATCATCAGGTTCACCTGATTGTTTTCACTAAAGTTGCGGGTTCCCTCTTTCACCCAGTCCACGTTAGGGTAATAAGCCGGATTCATTCCGTTCTTGAACTGTTCCAGCTGTTTGGAAGTATATTGCAAAGGCAATCCGTCATAATACAATGCTTCGTTCTGTGCCATCGCATACGTATAAGCATCTGCCATTTTAGGCTGATTGATCGGAAAGTTGAATCCATGACGGTAATTTACATCAATATCAAAAGAGTTATATACCCCTCGTTTGGTATTAATCAGAATAACTCCATTGGCAGCCTTAGCCCCCCACATGGCAGTAGCAGCCCCATCTTTCAAGACCTGCACCGATTCAATTTCTTCCAGCGTCATGTTCGTGATTCCGCGTGGAAATCCATCTACCAGCACCAGTGGAGCCCCCGAATTCAGGCCCCCGCGCCCACGGATATTCGTGCTTGCATTAGCACGCCATCCTGTGTTTTGGGACAAATGCAATCCCGGAATCAATCCGAAGAAAGCGTTATTCACCCGGTTGGTAGAAGTCGCATTTTTTTCCAGCAAATTCGCATAAATAGCAGCAACGGCCTGTGTCTGGGTTTCTTCCGTACGCTTAATGAATCCCATGTCCACCACAGCATCTTTCCTTGAATCAAGAACAATATCCAGTATTTCATCATTCACCTGTACCCGCTTCAGAGTAATATCCGCATAGTTCAGTTCGATATAATCACCTTTTTCCAAATCCAATGAAAACAGACCATTCTTATCTGTTATGCTGTTGAGTCTGAACTCACCGACTTTGGAAACTTTTACTCCGGAAATTGGTTTGCCGGAACTATCCTTTACTACCCCGCTCACTGCCTGTTGCGCCATCACGCCCAACGAGAATGTGAAGGCTAGTCCTATTGTATATAGAATTTTCTTCATAATCATATTCTTTATTCATTGTTGTTATTCCCAACCGGGATTCTGAATCAACCCGTATTTTTTATTGATTTCCGCTACAGGGAACGGCATCAGATACCAATGATCTCTCCACAAATACTTGATATCATCACGTACATTGACTGCATATTCAAAGTTATTACCAACTTTCGACGTTTCCAGTATTTCCAACGAACGGGCTGCCCATTCGGCCCCTTTTTTATAACGAATCATATCGAAGTAACGGACTTCCTCCTGTCCGAATTCACGTGCACGTTCATCCATCAGATAGCTCCACAAATCATCTCCTGCCGCTACCTTATCCACAGTCACCTCAGGCATTCCCGCACGGGTATGCACCATATTCAGGTAATCGTAAGCATCATACCCGAACTCATCCTTTGTAGTAGCTTTCCCCAAATGATTCATCACCTCTGCCAGACTCAAATAGATTTCAGGTATGCGTATCAGAGGACAGGAATAAGGCTTGTTATTCATCTCATTATGCACGTCACGTATGAACTTACGAAAACCGTAGCCGCACTCGCTCTTTTGTCCCCATCCCGATGCACTACTCGGATATCCTTCACGCCCCTTCTTATAAACTTCGGCAGTTCTACCCTGCCACTTATCACCGTTTACTACCAATGTTTCATACAGACGTACATCACGTGTCGGATTCCCATTGGCATCAAAGAAGGGATTGGCACGATGCTCCTGCTTGTCCCAATCAAAATCTGAACCGTCTTCCTTCCATTGGAACATATCTGCATAATTACTACGAGGGGAACCAAAACCACTCGCATACATACGGAATGGCTTAATCCCTTTACTATAAGTCCCCCAACGGAAAGAAACCATAATCACTTCCCGATTTCCTTTCACAAAGTAACCGGATACGTAATCGTCTTGCGGATTGCCAGAATTCTGAATCTGATAATAATCTCCGTTCAGCCTATTTAGTCTCATAAATTCCTTACCAGCATCCAAGGCTTCCTGCCAACGGCTCTCTTGCTGATTACCATACCAAGTTAAATGTTCATCGGCAGCCTGTCCCGAATAGTAAGGTTCTGTGCTGTTGAACAAAGGACTCGCAACAAATAACAGCAACCGGAATTTCAAAGCTTTAGCTACTGCCGCAGTCATATGTCCATAATCCGCATCCGTAGTGTACCAAGGCAGATCTGCCGCAGCTTCATCCAATAATGCTTTTACCTTGTTTACACTCTCCTCCAAGGTCAGGCGGGGAAATTTAAAAATCTCGTCCGCTTCATACGCATGGTCTATCCAAGGCACAGCACCGTAAAAACGAATCATTTGGGCATAATGAGAAGCGATTACAACTTTGGCTTCCGCCTTGCGAATACGCTTTTCATCATCTGTCATATCGGGAACCCTATCCACATTTTTAATATAGATATACGCTTTCCTTATACCGTAAGTAGGATCTCCCGTCACTTCCTTATGTGCCAACTGATAAGGAAAGTTACCAGCTCCGCTTGCCGAAGTTATAGAACCGTGTGTCCAAGATAAACGTGATGTATATCCTAAGTCCGTATATACATCTAAAATCTTGGCTTCCGGATGATATCCGTTCAAAGTTGGCATAAAATCCGGCAGACTTTTATAAAACTGATTCAAAGCCTGATCAGCATACTTTTTTTGTGAGAACACACTGTCAATAGACATTTCGTCGCTTACAGGCTTCTCTAAAAAACTATTTCCAAATTTCAGGTCTTCGCAACCCGATGCCATACCTGCCAATATTCCTATAGATATTATTTTTCCTATTGTTTTCATACTCTCGATTTATATGTTAAAAGGTTACATTCACTCCCAAGCTGAAAATTTTCATAATCGGATAAGTGTTATCATCCCGTGTCAATTCTCCCTCCGGATCGAAGAACTTCAGTTTATCGAATGTCAACAGGTTATATCCGGTAAACTGCACTGCTAATTTGGATGCTCCAATAGCTTTCAATACTTTCTGATTGGTAATATTATATCCGATAGTCAAATTCTTTAGTTTTATATAAGAAGCATCTTTCAACCATACACGCGACGTAGCAACATTGTAACTGTTTGAAATAGACAAACGCGGATACTCTGCCGTAGTTGCCCGGTCTTCCGTCCAACATCCGTCCGCCATATATTGATAGAGTACTGAACCGCCATAGAACGGGCGCATATAGGCATGTGTCATAGCCATATCACATCCTGTAACACCTGTCCAGTTCATAGAAGCAAAAAAGCCCTTATACGCTCCACCAAAATTCAGACCGAAAGTATAAGCCGGACGTTTAGGATTTCCGATTCTAGTCGCGTCATCATTATTCAATACATTGTCATCATTCAGGTCGGCATATTTAATATCTCCCGGATAAACAGTTGCCTGCGGTTGAGGTAACTCGCTTTTTAAAGTACCATCGGCATTGAAGTCATCTTTGGTGTAAAAGCCCAATGATACATACCCGAAACGGGCACCCACCTCATGTCCGGTGTGCCACATATAAGATTCGTTCGGTTCTACTTCATCCTGATAAATTATCTTATTCTTCGAATAAGAAATGTTTGTGTTGATAAAGTAAGAGAAGTCTTTAATACGGTCATTCCATTTCAACTCAATCTCATATCCATGATTATTCACCTTACCCATATTGACAGCAGGGAGTAAACCGCTACCCAACGAAATAAGTGAAGGCAAAGTAGAGCGCTGGATCAAGATATCCCGACGATTTTCACGAAAATAATCCAATGTCAATTTCAGGCGATCGTCAAAGAAATAGGCGTCCAGACCGTAATTCTGCTTTAAAGCCGTCTCCCAAGTTACATTGGGATTTCCCAAACGGGTTTCTCGTGCAGCTAGTTGATAGGCTGTATTGGTCAGACCAAAAATATATCCGTTCTGATCAGCGTATGACTGTTCGAGCCAACCGGAATCATTGACAGAATAAGCATCCGGTAGATAGAGAAAGCGATTGCTGGACATATTATCATTACCTACCAATCCAACAGAAGCGCGTAGTTTCAGATAAGTAAGATATTTGTTTTTCGGAAAAAAATCTTCCTCTGTTATTATATATCCCACCGAACCTGCCGGAAATGTACCGAAACGTTTATCCGGAGCAAAGTTCTCGGAACCATTATGCCCGATATTGAATTCTGCCAAATACTTCGTTTTATAATCGTATGTCACACGACCGACAAAGCCAACATAAGCAGCAGGTACTTCGGAAAAAGTCTTAGGATAATATTTCTTACTTTGATTATAAAGAAACAGCCCTCCTACATTATGATTGCCGAACGAATGGTTATAGCGAAGACTACCTTCCAGATACCAGTCGCGTCCACGACTACGTTTACCATCACTGTATGTTTTCATCATATCCTGTCCGCTTATCTTATAAACCACAGTTTTATCAAAATTCGGGTCCTCCTTACTCAATCCCGATTTATCAGCATCCGACTTATAATAAGGAGTATAAGTTTCCACATGCCCATTCACTTGTTTTGTATAAGAATAATTCGTGTTGTAAGCACCTTTGATGTCTACAGAAAGCCCTTTAGTAATAAAATCCAATTTCTGTACCAAGTTCAAGTCGAAAGTCATATTATTGGATAATTGCCGCTTATACCCCGAACCGTAATATTTATCTAGTACCTGACTATCCATTGTAATTCCGTCAAAACGTGTAGATGGAAGCATCACTTTTTTCCCGTCAATGATGCCCGGTGAAGAAAATGGCTGTGACCAACTGAACTGTTGCCATATTTCATAAACCGGTTCCCGTTTATTCCCCACAATACCTCCCATATTGAATTTCAGCGTAGTGGTAGAAGTCAGATTTACATCCAGATTGGCACGATAGTTATAACGAGAATAACCATAGTTGTTGTTATAATCCAGTCCATCCAGTTTTTTAAATAACCCGTCTTGATAAAGGAATCCTAAAGAAATAAAGTAACGGACATCCTTTGTTCCACCGGAAATATTCACATTATGTTGAGTCTGAACAGCGGCATTCTTGGTCAGATAATCATACCAATTGATACTGGGATACATTATAGGATCGTCCCCCAGTCGGAAACGCTCCAGGTCATAAGGGCTGAAAGTTAGTTTATCTTCAGGTATACCATCATTGCGCTGTGCCTGATTATAGTGTGAAGCGGCTGTATAACTATCCGCCACTTCTAATATGCGAGTCGGCATTTGTACACCGACCGAAGAACTGACAGATACTTTTGTTTTTCCTTCTTCTCCACGACGGGTAGTAACCAAAATCACACCATTTGCACCGCGCACACCGAATACAGCAGTAGCAGAAGCATCTTTTAATACATTAATAGATTCAATTTCATTAGGGTCCATCTGGAAGAAAGAACGTTCCACACCATCTACCAATATAAGAGGTGCAGCTCCGCCCTCGGTCAGCGAACCGACACCACGAACAAATATCTTCGCATCGTCGGCACCAGGCTGTCCGCTGGCCTGCATGGAAGAAACGCCCGGCAACTGTCCTGCCAATGTGTTGGCTACACTACCACTTGGTGATTTCAACAAAGCATCAGTACCTACACTGGAGATAGCACCGGTCAAAGTCGCTTTTTTCTGTACACCATAAGCAACGACTGTCACTTCCTGTAAAGTTTGCACATTCTCCTGAAGATGCACATTGACTGTCTTACGTCCGTTCAGCTTTATTTCTTGTGATTGATATCCGATATAAGAGACTGCCAGAATCACATTTCCATCCGGAACTGTAATAGTATAACGACCATCTATATCTGTAATCACTCCCAATGATCCTCCTTTTACTTGTACCGTAGCACCAATAATAGGTTCGCCATTTCCATCGGTCACAGTCCCGACCACCTGAATCTTCTTAGTCTGTTGGCTACCATAACTACCAACCAGCTCCTTACTCGCCATCACAACTGCTCCTGTCTGGGCATCTGCATCCGATGCGTAGCATATTCCACCTCCCCATAAAGAAGTCTGGATACACACAGCCACCAACGCCGTCTTTCGCATGTTCCAACTGAAAAGTCTGTTTTTCATATTTAAATGAATTTTGATTAACTATAAAATTATCACTGATGCAAATTTAAGGAAGGTTATCCACATCGACTTCTGAATTCATCCAAGTGTTTACTTAACATCCATTAACCCGATATAGTTTTTATTCAAACCTCTTTCGTTTTTGTCCAAACAGTGACTATACCAAGCTTTTGAAGCAGTAAATCGATGTTTTTTCAACAACAATCCACCTTTTTTTACCTTCTTTTCCTACTGTCATTTATCAAATACCGGAATTACCGCGCATCATTCTACATTTCCATCCCTCTATCTCATCCTTTTATTCTGCAATTATTACCTTACATATAAATAAAATCGAAAGAGTTTTGAACGATTTCAAAAGAGTTCTGTCAGTATACGAACGGACTAAAGATAATAAGAAATCTCATCTTCACACAAACAAATTATCTTAGCGACAAAATCAAATCCTATTAGTAACTAAATAATCAGCAAGAACATGAAGCAATTTTTTGTATTTCTAGTATCACTTTTTACCTTTTGCAATGTCTACTCTCAAAATACAAAAGAGACTTTATCTATGACCTACACTTTCAATTCTGATGAGGAACTTACCGACTGGTTTATTGAGGGGGAAGGAAAGGCAACCATTGAAAACGGACAACTTATCCTAGAACCCTTGTATTTTCCACTTATGGAAGTTCTGATGAAAAATAAAGTTATCTCCGATAACAACTTTACAGACGAGTATTATCCCTATCTTATTCCGGCAATGAGAGCCAAATATGGAGAACAAATACGCAATTATTACTTATCAGGAAAAGGAGAACCCCAATTTATGGGAGGGCATTTCAATATTTGGAATCAGAGAATCAAAACAAGCAGAAACTTCGCTATCGAATTTGACTTCACCCCTCTATCTCCCGCTCCTCTACACATGTTGATGTTCTGTGCTTCGGGACCGAACGGAGAAAGCATATTCGACACTTCTCTGCCGACTCGTTATGGAATAGAGGATGAATTGCTGTATGACATGACAATGTACCGCGTCTCATTCTTCCATAAGCTACGAAAAAAAGCTAATCTACGCTTGGCACCGGGTAAAATACTCGTAGCCCAAGGGATAGACACAACTTCCGACAACTTGACCCAAACCAGCCACTGTCGCATAGAGAGAATCGAAGGAATCGTGAAATTTATAACTAATGGCAAAGAAATTTTCAGCTATAAAGAAGAGAAGCAACTGGAAGGCAACAATTGGGGATTCAGACTGATGTCTTGCGCTAAAGGTGCTTATGATAATATTCGCGTGCTAACCATCCAATAATACCTATCAACTGATTTCCTAAACACTAATGGATAACTTTTATTTGATAAGCAGCAAACATGCTTTGCTCCAATAGTAAACTTATTTTTAATGATATATAAACTATAATTGCAAGTTCTGATTTTATAATCGCAAGCTTCATTTATAAAATTGCAAGTTTCATTTATAAAATCAGAACTTGCAATTATAGTTTTGTTCCTATCAAAAATGAGTTCATCCTTAATAAAAGGGAAGTTATCTACCAATGAAAAGAAACTTTTCCATTAATAAATAACTTCCGAAATAGTACTTACCAGTTCATCACTGCTATTAGCAACTGCCCAGTTCCATTTACTTCCTGCCTTCTTTTACAGCATCTATTATCTCATAATTATCTGTATTCATCGGTTTTATCTTATGACGGGACAATACCTTATCAAATTCCAGTTCGACAACCGAGGCTATCTTATCTGGTGCTTTTCGGGGAAGGTCTATATAAATCCCATCGTGAGAGTTCCTGAACTTTAATGTTTTTCCACTATGCATCAAACGGGCAGTAGAGGCATCGTGATAAAAACGGAACAATATTTGCTGATCTTCCGGCCAGTCAACCACATAGAGATATACATACGTTTTTTGTCCTACAATTTTCTGTGTGCAATATCCCCAATCCGGCTTCTTTATCCTACAAGGTTCCGTGCCATAAATCGAATTACCGTATTTCTTCATCCATGCTCCAACATCTTGCAATCGTTTGATATTCGGTTCCGGTATTGCCCCTTCTCCATCAGGTGCTATATTTAATAGATAATTACCACCTTTTGATACAATATCAATCAAGTTAAGAATTAATGTACGCGACGTTTTCCAAACAGTTCCCCGTTTTTTGTATCCCCAACTGTCATTCAGAGTCATATTCGTTTCCCAATCCGTACCATCCAGTTGTTTGGTTGTCGGTATACTTTGCTCGGGCGTTTTATAATCACCTGTAAATCGTTCACTCCCTCTGATCAGGCGGTCGTTAGTTATAATATGTGGGTACTTCTCTAGTACTTTATGTATCTTTTCAGCAAATTCCTCTGTCATTTCAGAAGGGGTGTCCCAGAAAATAACTGCAATATCTCCATAATTCTCAAGCAACTCTTTCAATTGCGGGATGGCAAGCTGGTCTATATATTCATTCCGAGTCCGTGTCTGTTGCAAAGGATCCCAGCTACCACCATGTGCCAATGTATAAGCATCTATCTTTTCGGCATCCGGATTGGGCCAGCCCTGATCCATCGTTCTTCTTCCGGTAGTCCCTCCCGGATTATTCCAGTCTTGTATTTGTGAATAATAGAATCCGAGCTTCATGTCATATTTCCGGCAAGCTTTTGCCAATGCATCCAGAACATCCTTACCATAAGGAGTGAAGTCCACTATGTTATAATTGCTAGCCTTACTCTTAAACATAGCAAAACCGTCATGATGTTTGGCTGTTATTATCATATACTTCATCCCTGCATCCTTAGCCAATCGCACCCACTTTTCCGCATCATACTTCACCGGATTGAAAGTTTTAGTGACTTCCTGATATTCCGTTACCGGGATTTTACAGCGGTTCATAATCCATTCTGTACCGCCGATACGCTGCAGATAGTCTTTATATACACCTCCCCATAGGGCATAAGGCCCCCAATGGATAAACATTCCGAAGCGAGCTTCACGCCACCACTTCATTTTTTCGTCTTGGGTATTCCGCTGTGCAGACAAATGCAGACAAAACAATATAGCCAAACCCATAGCTATTAACTTTTTCATTCTTGTTTTCTTTTTTTATTAATAATAAAGTTATAAAATCAAAGTTGATATTCCAGCGTACGCTTCTTTCCATCCACTTTTACTTTCACTTCCAGCCGTTCTTCTGTAGCTTTCTTGATTTGTGCCGAGATTTTCATAGAAGCTTTCACCTGCTTTTGAGGATAAATAATAGTGATATAACGTACAGGACTGCCACTCTTCTTAGGGGTGTTGAATACTACGGCAGGACGCTTTGCACGTTCACGATATGCCACAGAATACCATCCCTCCTCTTCTTCTATCTCCGTACCTTTAGCGACAAAACATTGTAGTAGTACATTGCTTTCTCCCGAGTAAGTAGAAATTATGCGACCACTATTCTTATCTATCTTTACCTCGCCCTCCGCCAGCTGATAGTGCAAATTTACTATACCTTGCCTCTCTCCTATAGCCTCATCAACAATCACGAAGTAACTGCCATCTACAAAGAATACGGAACGACGATGTTTTAATCCCTTATAACCAGGGTTTTCGGTCACCAATATAGGCATATTGCTATCGGGGTTCCATAAACGAGTAACCGATTGTGTAGTTTCCAGATTTTTATTATCCAATGTCAGCGTATTGTGTACTGCTGTCTGGCGAAACCAATCACGCTGTTTCTGCACTTCGTCATTGCCCCCATAAATGTACGAACCAGAATCCGGGAAGAGATTCTTGCCATTATACCACAATTCAAAGGTTCCATTATCCGGCTGACAATGCCATTCTCCTTGGGGACCAGCCTTAAGTATCATCACTGTGGCATCTTCTTTCCAGCCATTGCGGAAAGCAAAAAAACCGCTAGTTGTAAAACCTTTAGAAAGATATTGTGGCTGTCTTCCTTCCTTTCCTTGAGTAGCGAAATAGCGCAATTGCTCATCAACGGGAAATTGCTTCGACCATTTAGTGAAGTTCACCAATTCATTGTGCAAATTACCATGACGGGCATCACTAAAACAAGGAAACGTATAATCAGGAAAACGCAAATTGGAATAGAAATCAATCATGTTCTTGATAGTAGCAACATACGAATCGGAAAATTCCTTTCCAAACCCGTTAGCATCAGCCATAGCAAGTGCCTTGTTGAATATTTCGATACAAGCTACATGGTAACCAAGATCAAGTTCATACTGTCCACCGTCATCGTACACTTGCTTTTTGATTTCTCTATTCAAAATATCAATGCCACTTTTACGCCAAATTGCAGCTTCTTTGAACTCCGGAAAAAAAGCACCGGCACAGAGCATTCGTTGTGCTTCGAACAATAGATGATTTCCCTCCTTGGAGTAATTGTGTAAGATGTGTTTGGCATGACGATGATAATTAACCAGAAACTCTGCAAGAAACGAAGATGTGAATGAATCAGATTCAATAAATAATGTAAATTGATTAATCTGGTCCTGCAAACGATGGCTTGCTTCCAATGGTCGCCAGGCAAAACGCACATTTTCAGCAATTCCTTTAACCTCATCTAAATCGTAGATTTCATAGGTATCCTGACTGATCTGTTCCAACGGATTCTTCTTCACCCAATCCAAATATTGGTATATCCATTCCTTAGCGTACTTTTCGTCTTTCGTTAGTTGATAGGCCTTCCCCATAGGAGTAAACCATTTATGACGATGCAACTGCCAGCGCAGTTCGTTATCTTTTACCGGCCAGTATTGCCAATTGATGTCTTCCCCATAATTATAGGCAGGTAAATAACCATTGTGCACAAAGAAAGTATGCTTCAAGGCATCGTCGGCCCATTGTTGCTCTGTCTTACTTATCGATATATTTTTCAAGTCGATGGAAAGATTCACCACCCCTTTGCGTGTCCGGTAATACTCCAATAACAGTTCGGAAGCCGATTTCATATCGTTTTGTTCATATGCTTCTTTCACTTGTTCCAATCCCGGATAGTCCAAATCAAGCAAAGTGAAAACAGTATTATCAGGCAACGCAGCTTGCGTCAATCCGATAGGTCTCTTCTCTTGTGCTTCTACCCATTGACAAACGAAACAGACGGATAATAGAAACAATGTTATTTTTCTCATGTTTTTCCAATCTATCAGTTTATTGTATATTTTAATCAGATATACAGCAATCACTGCATAAAAACATCCTCCATGTTGGAGTATAGTTAATTATCAACAAATGTGGGAACTGCTCCTGTTAGTTGAGGCGCCCGATCTTGCATTTCCTGAATCGTCCATTTACCGTCCACCTCATCATAAAGCAAAGAAGAACCCTTTTCTTGCTGGTAATCATTTCCATCTATTCTCAATTTCCGATCACCTAAACTGAAAATTGTCCCGTTTTCTTTATTACGAATAAGAAGTCCTGCAGGTTTAGCAGCATTCAGTTCCGCTGTTATCTCCCAAGAGCCAACACGGAAGTAATTGGCTTTGCGTGTCAGTTCCTTAACTGTGGTTCCGTCAGACAGAATACGAATAACGGTCAATATACGATTGGCGGTACTTTTCTCAAAAGCAGCCGTCATGTGCCATTGATTAGGATATTCCATGTCTTTTTTAAATTTCTCCGGATCCGGTGGGGCTACAAACTGATCAGTTTGTGTGATTATACATGATGAATTGCTGAACAGTTGTGCTACGGATGAGAACTTCTTTTCCGGATAATAAGTAGTCAACAAATTTTCTTTCTCATTGATTTGAAATTTCACGGGACTATGCAACACCCAATCCCAGCGAACCGGTTTATCCGCTTCCAGTTCATCGTAAATAACTACAATATCAGGATGCAGCAAGAAAAGATGGCGGCGATATTTCTTCAAAGGGGTTTCACAAAATCCATTTTCTACCGACTGCTCCACTTTGGACACTTGAAAGTTTTTTATCCACATCGGATATTCGCTAATCCCGCAATAAGCATTAGACGCATCCCCCAAGCTATAAGATATATGTTTTCCATCGAACATGCGTACTACTTTTCCATATGCTTTAGTAGAAAACGGCTGTCCGATACCATCTATCAACATCGTGTTGTGCGCACGTGTATGACGATAAGACATCAGATTATGCGGATCGAAAAAATGAAGATAATACCCTGTCGATCGATAAACTGGTACACCACGGAAGTGCAGGTTGAAACTATTCTGATCTGACAATGTGTGACTCCCCGAACCGAACGGACTAGACCGGAAACTCAAAAAAAGATTTTCTTGATAATTTGAAAGATTAGTATGAGCCACCATTTCACCTAAATCCTTAAACCAGATAGCTTTTGGAGCATCGCCCGGTAAAAGCTGATTATTCGGATAAGCCTTATCGGAGTTTCCGATACGATAGAGCCGCATATCAAAGTCATCGGTCACATTTCCATTTTCATTGCAGTACCAGACGGCATAAGGATCTCCTGTCTCACGGGCCAGATAATCAGCCAAAGCGACACGTTGGCGAGGAGGTGTAGACGATTTCTCGTTTCCATCACCAAAGCCGGCACTCATGGAACCGGGAGGCCAAGCATATACTAATGCCTTTCCAAGATTCTTGTAAAAAGGATGTTGCAGGAAATCAGTTCCAGTCATGTAAGACAACAAGTCGGATGCATACCATAACGTTTTTACATTGGCGTTGAAATAGCCATGGCCGTTCTGCCATTCGCCATCACGATTGAATCCGGAAGCAGGAGCACGTGCCGTCCAAAGCTCATAACAATATTCCAATACCTCTTTAGCCGTTTCATTGGTATCTGCAAACATCAAACCAATTTGCAGCATTTCACGATAAGCTCTTTGCCAATAGTGATTATCGAAGATATGGTTTTCCACCATTCCCCGCCGCTGTACATTATGATGATATTGAGCTATATGGAACACGTTTTCCTCTATCAGCTTCCGCTCGTCAGCCGTAAGTTGGTCATAGCATGCATCATATACATGAGTGAAGAGAAAGAGCACATCTCCACAATAAAAATCATTCGTCATCCTATCATCAGGAACTGATGTCAACAGCGCACGTACATAGGCCAACATCTTATCAGCATAAATCTGCTTCCCGATAGTCCGGTAAGCTGTATAAAGAAAATTTGTCATTTGCCCCATCTTTCCAGCCTCTTCATAGGGAAAGGCACTTTTTTCATACTCTGTCTTCAGTGCGGTTTCTCCTCTACGCAGTATCTCTTTATATTCAGGATGCGACTGAATAGTTACCGATGCCTTTTTCAATCCATCTTCCATAAAACAATAGAGACGTGGATAACCTTCCGGCAGGTTTTTCATAAATGTGTCAAAAGAAGGTGTGACAAATTTCGGAATTTCATCAGTTACCGTAAAACGATAAATTTCGCTCCAAGGCATTTCCTTCCCAGTCTTATCCACGGAACGAAAACGCCAATACCATGTTCCGCTTTCTAAAATCTGATGCGGATTGAACATACACCAAGGAAGAGGTTTGGATAAAACTGTCTTCCCTACCGGAAAATTCTGATCTTGCGACAAAGCAAATTGCAGAAAGTCTGCTTTCCGCATTTCTACCGGAACCATCAGAGGGGAAGGATTCAAATAGAGCGTATGTTCCTTCTGTGGATAAGGAGTGACACGCACATTCTCGTGTACCCGTACAAGCGGTGTCTTTTGTGCCTTTAGCCAGTGAGGCAAAGCCAAAGTTAACAACAACGCAGTTACCCAACTAAAGAGAAGCTTTTTTTTCATGATGAAACAAGTTTAAATAAATAGTAAAGCAAATGTAGACCATTATTCCTTTCACGGCTTTCAAATCTTTCCATTTCACTTTTACTTTTATGCAAAAATAATATCAAAAGCCATTTATCCGCAAGATGCGTATATTTATCACACGATCATAATACAGGCAATGTTAAAATACTTTAAGTGCTTATCAGATACTGACTATAAACATAACATTAAAATTCCACCTTATACACAGCCGAGATATTATAATTTTCATTCGGGACGCTCAATAAAAGTCCATCATCTGTGTGTTTCCAATTCACCTGAGCAGATGTGCCCAACATAGATACTTTCTTAATTTGCTTTCCTCCAGGAATCTGCGACTTACTGAACGCAGTCACTTTGATAGCCGTACCTGGTTGCGGTTCACCTAAAGTGAGAATATAGACGTTGTTACTTTTTGTAGTAAAACGGTAGTCATTGGAAGTATATTGCAAGTTCTCAAACTCCGCTCTAGACTTATTGTTTTCTTTGGGTTGCTTGGTAGGTCCCTCACCGAAAGTGTACCAAGGACGTGTGCCGTAGATAGCCTCTCCATATTCACCCAGCCATTTTCCTATTTCAAGAAGCACTTTGCGTTGATCATCGGGGATGATACCGGATGCTTTAGGTGAAATATTGAGCAAGAAAACACCATTTTTACTCACCACATCAATCATTTCATGGATGAGATCGTCTGCCGGCTTTATTTTGAGCTCTTTCGTATATGACCAGCTATCATAGCTAATGGTTTGTTCTGTCTGCCATACGGTAGAATGCAGTTCATCTTTGCGTGAATGCTCCAAATTTTCTACGCTGACAGAAAGAGGCAAGTCATTCTGTTTGCGTAAGATGAGCACCTCTTTTTTTCTTTCATTGGCTTTATTAAGGTAATAAGCACAGAACTCCTTACGATATTCTTCGGGAATACGATCCAGCCATGAGTCAAAATAAACAATATCCGGATCGTATTTATCTATCACCTCTTTCAATTTTGCAAACCACACTTCTTTATACCATTTCTTAGCCGGCATATTTCCGTATAAGTATTGCAACTTCTTATCATTAGAGGCAGGTGCCGTGTTGGGATAGTAAGGAAAATGACTGTCGTTGAAGCGGTGACGTTCGTGACCAGTGTAATCTTTTGTCAGCTCGTCATTCAACACTTTGGGGTCAGAGTAACGCTGCAAATTACGGGCATGATGAAAAGTTGTAATAAATTTCATGCCTTGTGCCTTGATACTCTTTTCCAATAATCCGACAATATCTTTCTTGGGTCCCATGTCAGCTGCATTCCAAGGTGTACATTCACTGTCCCACATGGAAAAGCCGTCATGGTGTTCGCTTACGAGACCTGCAAAACGGGCACCAGCTTTCTTGAATAAATCTGCCCACTCTGTTGCATCAAAATTCTCTGCGGTAAAAAGAGGTACCAACTGATGATAGTCTAATTTCCCGGTCGAGCCATAAGTCTTTTCATGAAAATCAGCCACTTCACTCCACTTGAAGTACATGATTCGGGGATACCATTCTGTCATATATTCAGGCACAGAGTAAACACCCCAATGGAGATAAATACCGAATTTAACATCCTTGAACCATTCGGGAGCTTCTTTGTGTTCCGCAAGTGATTCCCAAGTAGGCTTATACCTTTGTGCCAGTGCAGTAGTACTAGTTATAAGAAAAAGCAAACAGATAAATAGATTCTTCATGATAATAATGATAATAATGATATTAATGAATAAAAAAATAAGATTCAATACATATTATGGATTTGATAATTTTACCACAATTGGCGTTGCCGCATAGAGGTCAGACTGATAATTGTACCGAACCTCGTCGCGACTGTCGGGCAACTCTACCGTCACTTTGCTCTCCTTACCTTCCCACTTCACTGTAACGGTTTCTCCCTCTAACGAATAAAGACCACAGGTATGATAAGTGTAAACGCCTTCCGGCAGCTTGGCAGAGGTACTAAAAGTCAACTTTTGTTTCTTCGCATCGGGCATGGGATTGTTTACGGAAAGCATCCATTGCCCGTCTTCTTGTCGCAATATAATTTGTGCCACATCATTAGAAGTTACTTCTATGTCATTTACTTTTATGTTTCCCGGTTTAAAGAAAGCATATTGCCAGGTCTTGTCTGCTTTAGAAGCCACAGCATGCGCTATATTCTCTTCACGTGTAAACGTCATATCTTTCAACAGTGCTTTTACCCGTTCCGGCATTTCTTCAACTGTAACATTTGGCAACTGGATGTATCGATAGGTATTGTCTAAAGCCTGTCCCGGTTCCTTACCATGATTCAATGCAATAATAAAATTAGGATAATTGTCAGCTATTTCATTATCAGTAATATTCACTTCTGTACCGGTTCTCACCAGTAGCTGTAGTTTTTTTTCAGGCAAGATGACGTATCCTTTACTACCTTGATGCAGCCAACATGCATCTTCGATGCTTTCAACAATATTCACCGATTCGCTTGGTGCCACTACCCTGATTTCTTTACCTAAACAAATGGTCAAAGCACCCTTCAAAGCTGACTGATCAATAAAAGTAACAATATCCTTTCCTTGTCCCGGGCGCAGGCGATTGATGTTACTACCAACCGCAATAACTTTGTCTTCGATGAAGTGGTAAGACTTGAAAGCAGTAGCTGAACTGTATTTTTCCTTAGTCAGATGGTGATAGATACCCATACCGGACTTACCATCGGCCAGCACACCGGCAATCTTGTTCAGTCCGGGCAATGAGGCTTGTGCACCACCTTTGAGGGGTAACGAATCAGTGCGCCATTCTTCTGTCAGACCAGGCAGAGCATGCCAATCGAAATTCTTCAGCACTTTGTCTGAATATTCTTCACCTTGCACTTTCACCTGCAAGATACCATATCCCATATGCCATGATTTACGCACTTTTTTGTCGAAATCTTCTGCACCCACAGTACGTTCCGACTTTAGTTTCAGCGAAGAGTAAAAAGTCCCCCCGTTCGTTCCACGGCGATGTACCAGATACTCGTTCACCCAGTAGGCTGTCGTGCCGGAGTATTCAAAGGTGTTTTTTTCCAGCTGTCTGCATACTTCCTGCAATTCCTCTACACCGATTAATCGAGTATCTTTATTGCGGGCAGCCAGCATGGACTTAACAGCTCCCAAATAGGTCTTCATTACAAAATTTCGCTGGTCAGCCAAATAAGAGCGACCTGTTATAAGAAAGTCCATCTGTTGTTTATAAAATAGTTTCGGATAAACATTCAGCAGGCGATCTAATTGGAACTGATAGTATTTATCGGCTATTTTATATTTCGTGTTCTTGAAATAGGCATATCCGATGTTACAATCGGTCAACCATCCAAAACCATAGGCAGTCATAGGTGCATCGGTCGCATTGGCAATATGATGCGAAACTGTTCCGTCCGGCTGGAATCCTGATTGGATATATTTATGAGTAATAACATTATATTTTGTCATCCAACGGCTAACATCAGCCACCACTCCGCGAGGACTCCATCCCGGAGAATAGCTGAACCCCTTGAATGGTTTATCTTTATAAAAATCACTGTACCAATATTGTACATATGTCAGAGGACGATTGTAGTCTGCCCAGATAATGGGTAGAGCAAGCATGGTACGTGAGCGATGTCCCAAGTTAGCATCGGCCCATGCACCTGCAGAATAGATAGTATCTTGTATCTCTCCCCAACGGCCCTCAGGATTATCAATAGCACGACGGTCTTTTATTTCGGTAAAGAATATCTGCAAATAACGTATCAGTGAATTATGTACTTCCATGCACGTCTTATCTTGTTTTTTCATTCCAGCCAGTAGATCGGGCATCAGATGAAGTACAGGAACTACCAGTGGATCAGTCAGCACCCATTGATGGGTAGGTATCTGCATACCGGCCATCTTATGTGCTTGTAACAGTCCAAATGCATCACCTGTATATTTTCCTATTGGTTTTCCGTCTACAAGGAGCTCATTCCCCTCTACAGGCACTGAATTTGTATAAGTCAGTATAGCTTGAAACAATGCCTCCTTCAACTCTTCCCGTTTGACAGGATCACCTTTCGGACTATACACTTTGGAAGTAGCGTATGAATATCCCAATCCACCTATTTGTTTGACCACCTTTTCCCAGTCGTATTCAATAGTATTGGTAGGTAGATGGTCGTCCATCGGGTTGAATTTAGCAGCATAATCTTGAGGACGGCCCTTGTAACATTTTTCAAGTCCTTTGAATTTCCAACCATTATTTTTCAGTTCCGCTATTTTAGTGGCTACCTCCTCATCAGAATATTTGATACCGCCATATAAATGTACATTATTCAGCGTGTCGGAAGTGTAACGTTTGTAAAAAATACTCCATAGAGTTTGCTGTACCACCCTTACATCAATGTTAAACTTGTTCAATAACTTATTGCCATCTTTCAGGGCTACTGTGAGGTGGTATGAAGTGAGTCGATTTCCAGTATTCTTGCCTTTAGCTACTGTAAGCACTCCCATAATACGGTTCGAGAGGTCATAACGGGTTTCTATATCAAATAATCCATCCGTCTGCCTGACAATTTCAAAATGGTATCCCAGAGGAATGGGAACAGTATATACATCTTTGTTTCTTTCCAAGTGAATGCGTCCGGTGACTTCTGTCCCTTCAGGACTGTCCATAGGAATATCGAAGTAATCAGCAAAAACCTTCTCTTGCGCTTGGAGCCTGAATTGCATATGGCAACACAACAATAGTCCAAGAATTACATAAAATCTGTTTCTTTTCATGGTTTTATATTAAGTGAAATCTGATAGTGGTTCTACCAGTTAAAAAGTAATAGTGAGGCAAATGTAGCCGATTATATTTTTCACGGCTTTTAATTCTTTCCATTTTACTTTTATTTTCATCCAAAAATAATATTGAAAGTCTTTTAGATAAAATCAAAAGCCATTTACCCGTAAGATGCGTACTTTTGTGCAGAAAATGACTTGACAATATATAATGGAGGATAAGTAAGCCCCCGTTTTTTACCTTACTTATCTTTCCATTATTTACTGCCAGATAAGAATTAATTCTAAAGAAATACATTATATACCATGAAAAAAAATCTATTAATCCTTACATGTTTCTTATGTTCATGCATTTGCTTTCCTGCAACTGCCGGAGAAAAAATATTTGCCACTTATTTCGATATTCCAGTCAACAGCCCCCAAGGTACAGAAGTGATCGGACGCATTCACTTGGAAAGGAATAAAGATGTGCTGACTTCCCCCATCCCGGAAGGATACAAATTTGAAATCACCCGACAGGGTAAAAATGAACTGTTCGTAATAGAAACCCGTTATGACCTTTCCAAACGTATCATGGGAGTGCTGATGGTAGATAAGAATAAAAACACAGGTTCCCAACCAGCTTCCTACCCAATTACCATTGCATTGAAAGATGGAAATCAGGTTATAGAGACATTTGACATCACCATACATATTGTAAAAAAGACCTTATTGTCATTACTATATGAACGCTATACTCCATCAACGATCCAAAACAAGCGTTTATATGGCCGCATCAAATATTCCGATAAGGAAGTAGCACGGAAGATTACAGAGTTGGAAAAAAACGATGGTCATTTTACCGGTTACAAATGTTATACTGCCCATCCGAAAGATTATAAAGGCAAATTCGACCCAAAGAACGAATATACTAATACAGAGACTATCGAATACGATTGGGAAAAGGTAGCCAACCAAATTGGAGGGCTGGGATATGCTTATGCCACATCGAAAGTATATGGCCCGCAAGGTTCACCAGAGAAACGGAAAGAATTGCGTGAAGCCTTATATAAGGCAATATTGGCATATACCTTATCCGTCCCTATCGAAGGAAAAGATGTCGAAATAAATGGTAAACCTATCGGAAACTGCACCGGTGACGGTTTCAGCCTGCTTCAAGCTCACAAAATGGCAGGTCATCAGATACCCACCCATCAATGGACCTTAACAGATCCCCTGGTAGTACCATCGTTGTATCTGATGCCCGATATATTAAAAGGGATACAGGAAAATAATGAAACTTGCCTGAAAGTACACAATGCACTGATACGCTATAACCAGTTATTCATGTCTATAGTTAAAAGTCGCAGGGCTATTGATAATCCCAAAGAACGCTGGGGAGAGATACAAGATACGATTTACTCATCCGGTGCTTGGGCGGACGCGAATCTTGGACATCGTTCCCGTACCATGCTTGCCCTACCTTTAATTTGGGCAGATTACAACCGCCCACTGACATACGTTCAATATTGGTATAGTGACTTTTATCAGGATAAACCTTTCAAAGGATTCAGTTTTTCTCCGGGATGGAGCCCGTGCGGAATTATTGCTGATGTCAGCCGTTGGATGACTAAATACAATATCCCTGCTCACCAATACATTCAATCAGGATTTCAACCGGATGGAACTATCTCACACCATATAGCCAATGCGACTGATGCAGCAATGGTAGCTTATGGGTTTGAATGGCTGACAGACTGTAACAATGGATATAGCTACTTCAAAAATACTCCTTTTAAAGTGGCGGATAAGTATTATCAGTTTCAGTTAGACCGCCTGCTGGAAGTTTATCCCAAACTATTCTACAAGCAACATATGGATTTTCTGGTATCAGGACGTTCTTATCTGGCTGATTTGAAAAAGTTTGCAACCGAAGAATATCCTGAAGCCGTCAGCAATATGCTGAAAGCACGAAGCAAGGACACACACCTCACAGGAGTCAACGAACTCGAAACTATCGTCCGAGAAATCAAAACAAATAGATATGAATATTCCGGAACGGATGCTTACTGGGTTAATGAGTTTCTGGTTCACCGCCGTGGAGAGCATGAAGCCCCATTCTATTGTTCATTGAAATTAAAATCGGAACGTACTGTTGGTGCAGAAGATTTTGATAACGTACGTAAATCCTGGCATTTAGGATATGGTATTCTGCAGCTAAAAGTGCGAGGAGATGAATATGACCAGCATGTGTTGAAGAATTACGACTGGCATGCCGTACCTGGGCTGACAGAAGAATGGCGTACCGATGCATTGCCCGCCAAAGGAGGTGCACAAGCATCCTTACCCGGACTGAATAAGATATCTGGCGTGTTGACCGACGGAAAAGCAGGTTTGGGTATTTACCACCATCTACCCAAAGAGACATACAGTTCTACTACCGCTTTTAAATCCTATCATTTTATTGAGGACAAGATCATCGCTTTGGGAAGTGGTATCTCTCGTCTTCGTCCCGGACAACAGCAGGAGATTTCAACTTTCATCGATCAGTCTGCTTTCAATTGTGCACTGACTTGGAGTGTCAACGGCAAAGAACATACTATAAAACCAAAAGAATCAATGAATATCAGTGAACCAATAAAGTCTATCTGCTGGCTCCATCAGGGAGAAAAAGGATATATTATTCTACCCAAAAAGAAACTACAACTTCTGATAAAAACAGGAAAAGAAGTGAATATTACCGATCGCAAAATAGCTGACGAAAAGCCGAATTTCATCATTGCACTCGGACACGGGACAAATCCAGGCATCGGACTGGACAATTCTTATGCTTACTACCTAATTCCCAATGTGAGTAAAGAAGATATGAGAGCCAAAGTAGCAAAGTTACAAAAAGAAATTGCCACAACACAGAATACAGCTTCCAGCCATGCCGCATATTCCGCTATGGACAAGACATGGCAGTATGCATTCTTTAAACCCGGGAAAACGTCCGTAGGCAAAATAGAAGTAACCTCGGAAGATGTGGCCTTAATTATGCTACATGATAATGGTAACAGCTGGACATTATCAGCCAGCAATCCGATGCCTGATGGGAAAAAGCAAACACTCACTTTCTATATAAACACTTCTTTGAAAGCCGGTACATACACTTACCAAACCAAGGGAGTACAGGAATTGGAAGGGGAGACTGTGACTATAAGTCCTTCCCAAAATGGTTCCAAAGTAGTTGTCGAGCTACCGGACAACCGAGATGAACCCCGTTACAATTATCAATCGAATTTATACGCAGCAAGCCCGATAGTAATAAACATACCGAAATAATCACCTTTAATCAGAAAAATTACAAAAAAAATGAATTCTCGTTCAAAAAGAAATATACTAGTGATTTTATTCCTGGCTTTCTGTTTCTGTGAAACTCTGCAAAGCAAGTCTGTAAAACAGGACAAAAAGGAGCCTCAATGGTTCGAACATGCATTCTCTGTCATAGAGAAACAAGCAAAAGCCATGTCTGCCCAGGTAGAAAAGACTTCTCTTCTTCCCCGCTCCATCGACTGTGGATTAGTGCCTCCAACTGACTGGACCAGTGGTTTTTTCCCGGGAATGCTATGGTATATATATGAATATACCGGTAAAAAAGAGTGGAAAGAACGTGCCGAACACGCCACCGCACTTCTCGAAGCCGAGCAATTCAACGCTTTTGACCATGATATCGGTTTCAAGATGTATTGCAGCTATGGTAACGGATGGAGGCTGACACAAAATCCAGATTATCCCAAAATCCTTATTCGTTCTGCCAAGACTTTAGGCTCGCGTTATTCCTACAAGACAGGCCTTATCATGTCCTGGGAAGAAAACAAGGCGCGTGACTGGCAATTTCCGGTTATCATAGACAATATGATGAATCTCGAATTACTGATGGAAGCGTATAAACTTTCGGGAGATACCACCTTACAACAGATTGCTATTTCGCACGCAGATAAAACCATGAACTGCCAGTATCGCAAGAACTATTCGTGCCCACACGTAGTAGACTATGACGCAGAAACAGGACAAGTGCGCAAATTCGACTGGAATAATGGTTCTGATGATGTCCGCGTATCTACTTGGGCCCGCGGACAGTCGTGGGGACTCTACGGCTTCACCATGATGTATCGCGAAACGAATGATACCAAGTACCTGCAACACGCAGAACACATAGCCGACTTTCTTTTGCATCACCCCAATCTACCTGCCGATGGAATTCCTTACTGGGATTATACGGGTGTCAAAATCTCGAAAATACGAGATGCCGCCGCAGCAGCAGTTATGGCCTCCGCGCTGATCGAATTAAGTACTTATTCTAAAACTAAAGGAGTAGAGTACTTCAAAGCCGGAGAGAAAATTTTGAAGAGTCTCTCTTCTGACACATTTCTTGCCAAACCGGGAAAACACTCCAATTTTATCGTGAAGCAGGCGATTGGTAACTATCTACGTAACAGTGAACTAAAAGGGGGCATTTCCTATGCCGACTATTACTATGTGGAAGGATTACTGCGATATATCAAATTAACCAATCAACTATAAACAGACCATGAAAACACCTTCTTTTTTTTATTCAATATGTGGTTCGTTAAGTGCCTCTTTGGCAGTTACTGCATGTACAAACAAAACGGAAGCACCCCAGCAACCCAATATTATTCTGATTATGACCGATCAGCAGCGTGGCGACTGCTTGGGAGTCATGGGAAACCCCGGCATCCGGACCCCACATTTAGACCAACTAGCCAATGACGGTATTCTGTTTACCAACGGATATTCTTCTGTACCGAGTAGTACGCCGGCACGCTCTGTACTCCTGACAGGAATGAGCCCTTGGCACAATGGTATGATCGGCTTCGGAACAGTAGCTGAACATTATAAATATGAGATGCCGCGTATGCTTGCAGAGAACCACTATTACACTTATATAGTAGGAAAACTTCATTATGCCCCTCAACGAAACCTACACGGATATCACGGCGGTTTGCTGGATGAGTCCGGACGTGTACGTACACCCGATTTTGAAAGTGATTACCGCAAATGGTTCCGGCAACAGGCACTGGGACTCAATCCCGACAGTACAGGTATAGGATGGAATGAGCATAATGGAAAAGCATACGCCTTGCCTGAAGAATTACATCCCACAACTTGGACCGCCAACGAAGCGATCAAGTTCATACAAAATTATGACAAGGAGAACCCATTATTTCTGAAAATATCCTTTGCCCGCCCGCATAGTCCTTATGACCCACCCAAACGTCTGTTGGACCAGTATAAAAACTCAGACATCCAAGAGCCCTACATCGGCGAGTGGTGTGAAGAGTTTGCCGACCGTCCTAACACGAAAGATGCCTCTTTTGGCAATTTCGGTAAAGAGCATGCCGTCGATTCCCGTAAGCATTACTATGCGTCCATCAGTTTCGTTGATGAAAAGATTGGCCTCATCATTGATGAACTAAAGAAAAAAGGTATCTATGATAATTCACTAATTGTGTTTATCTCAGATCATGGGGATATGCTAGGCGACCACTATCATTGGCGGAAAACCTATCCATATGAGGGAAGTACCCACGTTCCTTATATTGTGAAATTCCCCGACCAAACCGCTGGTGTGTATGCTAAAGGAAGCAGGCTGGAACAACCGGTAGAGCTTCGAGATATTCTACCGACCTTCCTGGAAGCTGCAGGTGCTGAAATTCCGGAGGATATGGACGGTAAATCACTGTATAGTCTTTATAAGGATAAAAACGCCAAATGGCGTCCCTATATCGACCTTGAACATTCTGTATATCGGGATTACAAGAACTGGTTGGCACTAACAGATGGAAAAATGAAGTACATCTATTTCAGTTCGACAGGAGAAGAACAATTGTTTGATATATCCAAAGATAAATCAGAAACACATGACTTATCGGAAGACGCAGCATATGCATCAATACTAGACTCTTGGAGAAACCACTTGAAAGACCATCTGAAAGAACGGGGGGAACGTTACTTGAAAAACGGACAGTTACAACGGATTGATTCCGCCATTATATATAGTCCTAATTATCCGGGACCGATACACGATATGGAATTTTAAAAGAAAAGCCTGTTTGCAGACCACCTAAATGAATGATAAAAACAAAAGGCATATTTTGTGATTGACAGAAAGATAGTTATCTTTACACTATCTTTAAATAAACTCTATACTATACAACATTCACATTTATATTCAACACTTATGAGAAACTGGTATTTGCAAACAGGCTTTATTTTCCACCTTTTCTTTTGTTTCCTAACCATATCCGTAAGCCAGACAAAAGCAGCAGACAATTCCGGCCGCATCCATTTCAGACGTCTATCTGTAGACAACGGCCTATCACAAAACACAGTTCTTGCACTTACACAAGACCATAATGGTAAAATATGGGTAGGAACATTCGACGGATTAAACTGGTATGACGGTTACCGATTCTCTTCTTTCTACAAAAATTTAAATGATAGCACAAGCTTATCCAACAATCATGTATATTCTCTTTGTACAGATGCAGAAGGCACAGTATGGGTAGGAACACTAACCGGTTTGTCCCGATATAACATCATAGGCAGTTACTTTACCAATTACTCTCTCCCGGGAGGATTACCTATACAGATATTTGCCATTGCAGATATTAATGAGAAAAAACAACTATTATTGGGAACAAATAACGGTTTGGTTGTCTTCGACAAAAAGAGCGGGCGAATGGAAGTACATCCGCATCTGCAAGGGAATATTATCTATTCTATCTGTAGAATGAACGACGGAATATTGTTGGGAAGCTCCTCCGGAGTTTATTTCTATCAAATTCAGAATCAAAGTGTCACCCAACTACTTCCCGAACTTAAAAAGGAAATCATCTCCTCCATTGTCTACGATCCACGCAAACGTATCTGCTGGATAGGTTCTCTTAGCAATGGGGTATATTGCACTGATGACAAATTTCAAATTAAAAAGCATTACCACAATAAAGACAAAAAATCACCACTGTCCTCTAATGCGGTGCGTACACTGACCCAAGATGACAAAGGCAAAATATGGATAGGAACCATTAACGGACTGTTTATCCTCGAACCGGAAACGGATAATATGGAAAAACATATATTCTCCCATGAAGACGAAAATTCACTGGGACATAATTCTGTCCGCTCTATCCTGAAAGACAATCAGGGAGGAATATGGATAGGCACTTTCTATGGTGGGCTCAACTATTATCACTCCATGGCTCCATCATTCAACATCATGTCACATTCAGATTATCATAATTCAATCAGCGACAATACCGTCAGCTGTATTGTGGAAGACCCCTATTCCGGAAATCTCTGGATAGGAACTAATGATGGGGGATTGAACGAATATGACCGGACGAAGAATTATTTCACCTCATTTCTTGCCAATCGTAACAATCCCCATGCATTACAATCGGATAATATCAAATGTGTGCTTCCTGACGCAGATGGTGTTTATATCGGAAGCCATGGAGGAGGATTAAGCTACTTATCCAGACACAGCAGAGATATTGAAAACTTCTCTTTTCCAAAGGCTGTTGCTGTAAGTAACAGTTGTTATTCTTTACTAGATGGAAACGATGGAACACTCTGGGTAGGTTCTATCATCGGTCTGTATCAGTTTGACAAAAAAAGCCACCAGCTATCACTCCACCCGCTGGCACAGAAATATCCCGAACTGAATACAATCCTCATTTCTGTCCTTTATCGGGATTCCAGAGGGCGTATCTGGGTGGGAACAGAAGAAAGTCTATTTGTATATGATAATGGAAAACTGGAAGAACGGAAAGATTACACTTCCCAGCCACAAGCCCTGATACAAGCTTTCTATATTCAGGAAGATAGTAATCATGACATATGGATCGGCTCATCAATGGGATTGTACAAATGTTCCGGTGGCAATGCCAGAGAAATGGTGCGTTATACTATGAAAGACGGACTACCCAATAATTTTATTCACGGAATTCTGGAAGACGGGCGAGGCAGATTGTGGATAACAACCAATCGTGGCCTATCTTGTCTCAACCCGACAGAAAAAACCTTTCTCAATTATACCAAACAGGATGGATTGAGCCATGAACAATTCAACACCTACGGAGTCTGCAAAACGAAAGACGGTATGTTTTATCTGGGTAGCCTGAAAGGGATAACTTATTTTAATCCATACGAATTTGTAGATAATCCATTTTCACCCAACGCAGTCATAACAGGCGCCACCATTATGAATCAACCCATTATGCATATTAAAGATGGAACAACCAACTTTTTTCAAGCAGAAAACGGACGTCTACTGGGTATGACTTTTCCCGCAAATATGAAGCTATTCAGTATCCGTTTTTCTGTAATCAACTATCTTTCCGGACGACGTAATTTATTTGCATATAAATTGGAAGGGTTTGATGACGACTGGATATATTCAGCACAGGCCATCTCTACACGAGGAGCCAATTATTCCAATCTCCCTCCGGGGAAATATATATTCAAAGTAAAATCATGCAACAATAACGGACGATGGAATGAGACTCCTGCCGAGTTCTTTGTACATATCACACCTATGTGGTATCAAACTTGGTGGGCCAAAACCCTTTTTGTCATACTGACACTGGGAATACTGATATTGATAGTTTATTTCTTCATTGCCCGTGCAAAAATGAGAATGCAACTCCAAATAGAACATTTGGAACGTGAAAAGATTGAAGAAGTCAGTCAAGAGAAAGTCCGCTTCTATATCAATATGTCACATGAATTGCGTACTCCTTTGAGCCTAATTCTAGCACCACTGGAGGAACTAGTGGAAGAAAAAGACAGATTTGAGACACAGGTACAACAGAAGTTATCTTATGTCTACAAAAATAGCCGTAAACTACTGCACCTTGTCAACCAACTGCTGGATTTCCGCAAGGCAGAATCGGGTGCTTTGCCTATTCATGTCGCAATGAGCAATATTGATGAGTTGGCAAACAATATATTTATCATGTTCAAAGAGAATGCTCAAAAAAGAAACATTACTTATCAACTGCAGTCGGAGCTAAAAGGTAGTCAATATCCAATAGACCGGACATATTTTGAAATGATGTTGACCAACTTGCTTTCCAATGCTTTCAAATTTACTCCGGACGGAGGAACGATAACTCTCTCTCTGACCAAAGTTAGGGATTTCCTTAAAATTAGTGTTAAAGATAACGGTATGGGGATCTCTCCCGAAAAAATATCGCACATCTTCGAACGTTTTTATCAGATAGACGACCAACAAAAAGGTAGTGGTATCGGTCTCTCTTTAGTAAAATGTCTGATAGAGAAACATCATGGAACAATTAGTGTCAATAGCGAACTTCAGCAAGGAACAGAGTTCTGCATCCAGCTACCCGCCGAACTGGAAACATATGCTCCCAAAGAGTTATTGGATGAAAACGAGCCCAAATCACAAGATTCAATCCAACAAACTAATTCCCTGTTGAAAGATACCATAATGGATGATGAACAGCTCTGTCCCCAAGTAAAGGAAGATATGTCTTCAGAGGAAGATGATAACGGGACCGAAGGAATTATGGAAACCATTCTTTTAGTAGATGACAACAAAGAAATGGTAGATTATCTCAAAGGCAATTTCAAATCGAGATATATCACCCTAACAGCTGGAAACGGTGAAGAAGCGTTAGCCATCCTGAAAGAGCAGAAGATAGATATCGTGCTTTCAGATGTGATGATGCCGGGTATTGATGGTATAAAACTTTGCGAACTGATAAAAAAGAATATGCAGACCTGCCATATCCCCGTCATCCTCTTGTCGGCAAAGGGAAGTATAGAAGCGCAGACCACTGGTATTCAAATGGGAGCAGACGATTATATCCCCAAACCGTTCTCTATGAACCTGCTGAAAGGTAAAATCCGCAATATTCTGAAGTCAAAGCAACGGTTAAGGTATTATTATTCAAATACAATTGATATTGATACGGCTAAGATGACCTCTAATACACTGGACGAGGAATTTATGAGCAAAGCAATACAAATAGTGGAAGATAGCATTGATAATGAGGATTTCACAGCTGATGACCTGGCAGAAAAACTGTATATGAGCCGTTCTTCCCTCTATCTCAAAATGAACTCAGTATCAGGAGAACCTCCTGCTAACTTTATCCGCCGCATCCGATTCAATAAAGCTTGCAAATTATTATTGGAGGGACGATATTCCATTTCCGAAATAAGTAGTAAAGTTGGATTCAGTTCACCGTCTTATTTCTCTACTAGTTTTAAAAAGTATGTCGGTTGTTTGCCATCAGACTATGTGAAGAATCAAAAAAAAGGGGAGATAGAATAACAATCTCTCCCCTAATATCCGTTCTTCCAGTAATTCCGACATCTATTTTGTCTTACCATCAACACCACCTTTTGCCGTCATAAACACATCTACATCGGCAAATTCCCTGACAGCTTCGATTTCAGTATAAATATCGCCTTGGGTTACATTGAGACATACAGTCCCTTCTTCACGTTGAATATCTTCATCATTAACGTCTTTTCAATATAAAAATAAAAGTTATTTAATTGAATAATAAGAACATAACGATAAGAGTCTTAAACTTATAGTGTCTAATTATAAGATTTAGACAACTATCACTATGTCCACAGAGTCTAAAATTACAGGAATTTATTATATGGTAAATGATTTTACAAGAAATTTAGCATTGCAACAGGAAAAATATATGGTTGAGAATAGATTACAAACTCATTGTCTGCTATCACCGCTCATCGCTTCTTTGACAAAGAAGCCCGCCATTGCTCTCAAATTTGTCAATGACGGGCAACTTACGATTTTCCAATATTATATCAAACAGACGTTAGTTACCTGCGAATTGAGTTAGCCAATACTCGTTCACATTCACCACTGGAGAGACAGAAACGAAACGATACAATACGACTTCCCTTTTCTTGTTACAAGTAATGGTATTCCCAATTTCCATCATACTATTGTTCACATAGCATTTAACTTAGACGTCTACCGAAAAAGAACAGGCAAGATCTTTCAATGAAATTACAAAATCATTCTTCGGTCATAAACTTCCAAGTCACATTGGCTATACTGTTCGGCTTACCCTTCTCGGCTTTGGAAATGAAACCTTTCAGCTTACCTTTCTTATCTCGCGTCACCTTGATATCTCGCCATGAGTAAGCACCTTTTTCGTAGTCGAACGTTTCACCATCATCATCATACAAACGATAGGTCCCGTCCGCCTTTCCGTAATGACGAATTTCCAAATTCACCTTCTCCCCTGCCTTCGGTGCGTGCAAGCGCGATTCCATAAACGGCAGAACGGCACCATCTTTTACATACACCGGAATGCGATCCAACCCCGGAGTAACAGTGATTTTCTCACCATTACCTACGTAATGCCCCGTATAGAAGTCATACCAGTCACCCTTGGGTAATACTACCGCACGTTCTTTCTGCCCAGTGAACATCGGAGCCACCAACAGATATTCACCCGCCATATACTGATCTTTTATTTCTTTTGCCACTGCTTCCAGATATGGATTATCCTCCAGATGTGCATCAGACAACTTAGCAGCACTTTCCTGTTCGGGATCAAAACCCGGCTCCAAATTCATGGCACGAAACGGAGGAATACCGTCAAAATGATAACGCGCGAACTCGGAATACCAGTACGGCATCATCTGCATACGCAACATAGCATATTCCTTTATCTGATTTTCCACTTCTGGAAATGTCCAGGGTTTCGTTCCGCTTGCCCAGGCATTAATCATTGCCATCGGTGAGAAGACCACAGACTGGAATCGGCGCAACCACTCTTCAGACGACTTGGAGCTACGCACCTCCGGAGTCCAAAGTATACCGCTGAAACCGGAGTTAATCAAAGCGGTGATGAAATCCTGATGACTATAATAGTCATTATAAATCACGTAGGGAAAAGAAGAAGCACCAGCATTCGAAGCACGGACCAATCCAAAAGTACGTTGATTGCGTTTCTTATATAATTCCGCAGTAGTTCGTTGTACCCACAATCCGTAAGTCTGACGCATCTGTTCGGCAGTAATTCCACTAGGAAAGGTCGCTACATCCGGCCAAACGTAACGGTCGTACCCATCCACTTCATCTATCTTATAACCGCTGACACCAATATTCACATGTTCCTGCTCCAACTTATCCATCCAGATTTTACGGGCTTTCTCACCTGCCAGATCGGGCACAATGCCACACCATACCGTGTGCGAACCGCTGACCGGATACATTTCTTTATAAATCTTAGACTCAGGAGATACATACGGATTAGTCCATAAATTGATGCGCACGCCCTTATCTGCTATCTCCTTCACGAAACTGGCAGGGTTGGGGTAACGGGTGGCGTCCCACTCAAACGTGCAAGGATATGCCTTGCTCTGCCAGCCCGGTTCCAGACCGATAAAATCAAGCGGGAAACCTCGTTGTTCGAACTCATCCACCTCTTTCTCCACATCTCCGGCCGTATAAAGTTTCTTTGTACGTTGAGTAAACCCCAGTCCCCAACGAGGAGGCAAAATACCACCACCACAGAATAAGTTGTAACGACGGATAACATCCATCGGAGTAGGTCCGGCAAATAAATAAATCTCTGCACCTGAAGCAGGAACCAAAATGGAAACAGCATCTGAATAAGGAGTTGAAACCCACATCTCATCCGTGTTACGGTCTTTTGCAATCGGAGCATTCGGGCTGTCCTTGCGGGCACCACTACCTGCATACACCGTCAGGTAACGGGCTGAGTTAATAAGAACGCCATACCCCCGGTTGGAAATATAAAACGGCACCGGAGCATGTGTACGACCGTTGTCACGACCACCATAGTGGTCTACATGCAGGTTCAGTATTTTGCCGCGCTGATGCACGCTTTGGAAATTCAGACCGAAACCATACAACTGCTCTTTTCGTTGCAAAGGGATACGAAGGCTCGTCTTGTCATCTTGCACTGCACCTACAATCTCATTCGCCAGTCCGGGTAACTCCACTTCTGGCAAGCGGCTGAATCCTTCCTTCTGAGACGTAACACCTGCCACACTCAATAATGAATACTTTTCTGGAGTACCTACAACGCCTTTCCATACACCTGGCTCCACTTGTTGCCAGACAATCTGTGCTTTGGCAGGAAGCAACATCAACAGGACCATCGCCCCTAAAATCAAATTCTTCTTCATTCTTTTTCTCTTTATTATATATTACTATTAATCAACAAAATAACCTTTATTCTTATATCAAACTGACGTTCATTAGTTGTCTTCTGCATTTCAAATAAATCTTGTGTCGTTTCTTTTTTAAGATTCACCAGCACAACCCAACTTTCCTCGTTCTTACCAATATGTTTACGCAGCTTAGTTGCCGCAGCTCCATCCGGTGCTCCGCTACGACCGCAGCCTGACGTTTTACATAATTCACCATATTAGCCCCCTTAAAACAATAATCAGTTATATCCATACGTGCCAAAGCATCCATATAAGAAATATCGGTGAGTTACCCTTTCACTAATACGATTTCCGAATAACGTTTCAGACCTTTGACAGAATCATCTCACCCAATACTAATATTAATTTTTTCAAATAAACTTCTTCAATGCTTTATAGCGCTTCAATGCTTCCAGATAATAATAGTCTGCATAATTTAATGGTACATCAACCTCACTATCATGTGGAAAACTACCCACTGAATGCATCAATACAAATCCGTTATTTTCATTTTCTTTTGCCAAATAATCTGATGAAGACAATTGCTGTAATATATCTTCTGCATATTCAACATATCTATCACTCAATTTCTTATCTTCCGTATAACCACATAATTCAAGAAGAGCAGAAGCTGTAATGGCAGCGGCTGAAGCATCACGTGGAGCATTGGGAATATCCGGAGCATTATAGTCCCAATAGGGAATATAGTCCTCCTCCGAAGGACGATTTTTCATAATAAATCGGGCTATCCTCTGGGCCGCATCCAAATAGGCTTGGTTCTTGGTGAAACGATAACACATCGTATATCCATAAACTCCCCATGCCTGTCCACGTGCCCAAGCGGAAGAATCAGAATAGCCTTGATAAGTACCTTTTGATTCTACTTTACCGCTTGGTACGGAATAGCTTACCACATGATAGGAAGTCATATTCTCACGAAAATGATTCTTTAACGTCTTGTTTGCATGAGCTATGGCAATATCACGGTATTTCGAATTTCCGGTTTGTTCAGATGCCCAAAAAAGCATCTCAAGATTCATCATATTATCAATGATAACCGGAAAGCTCCAATCCCCGAAATCCCAAGAACGAATCAAGCCTACCTCCGGACTGAAACGTGCGCAAAGGCTTTCTGAAGAGTTCACAAGAATCTCTTTATCTTTCGGTTCGGGTTTCAAACGAAATCCCTGCCCATAACTGCAATACATCATAAAGCCAATGTCATGGTTTCCCGTATAGTATTGAATATCTTCCAAACGATTGGTATATTTACGTGCTTCTTCAGCTAAAGCCTCGTCACCTGACAACTCATAAGCCAGCCACATGGAACCGGGATAAAACCCGCTTGTCCAGTCCTTGGCGTTTTCCAACCGATAGTCTCCATCTATTTTTGTAGAACGGGGAAAGCAAGCTGTATCCGGTGCATTTTTCAACTGTTCCGCCATGTAAAGTAATTGATGTTCAGAGGTTTTCACTGCATTCTCAAACCATTCGGGTGCTCCCGTTTTGGGGATACTACAAGCGGTCAGCAGGCTTATCCCCCAAACCGCGACATACAATTTTTGTCTCGTTTTCATTCTTATAGTTTTAGTTATATACTCGCTTAATTCCACTCCCTATTCATTGCTTCCGGTAAGCTGTGGTGCTCGGTCTGTCATCTCTTGCAACTGCCATTTCCCATCTACCTTGTCAAACAGTAAAGAACCGTTTTTTTCGGCAGGTTTATAGGATTTTCCATCTATCTGCAGAGAAGATTTTCCATAACTGAATACTGCCCGACTAGTATTATTTAAAATATACAGGCTTGCCGCTTTTTTCGTATCCAGTTCGACTTCAATAGTCCAGTCATCACATTGAAAGCGATTTCCATCCCGTATCACTTTTGCCGTTTGCTTCCCATCGGGCTGTATTTGAATGATAGTCAGAATACGATTCTGTTTGCTTGGAACAAAACTAGCAGTCAAATGCCATTGATTAGCTAAGACTTCACCGCGAACCGCTTTCTTCTCTTCCGGCAGAATTACGAAACGGTTGGTTTGCGTAAGTTTACACTCTTGCCGACTAAATAACTGCGCCACTGCTGTGAATTGTTTCTCCTCATTCCGAGTCACTAAACTGCTAGCTCGTTCATCTATGGAGAACTTCGTAGGGCTATGTAATAACCAATCCCAACGGACAGGTTTTCTAGCCTCCATTTCATCGTAAATCAAGACTTTGTCGGGATGTAATAAGAAAATATGTCTCCTGTAAAGTGTTAACGATGTCTCTCCAAAACCATTCTCTGCCGACTGTTCCAAATGTTGATCAGCAAAATTCCGTATCCACATCGGATATTCACTTATACCGCAATAGGCATTCGAGGCGTCTCCAAGAGCATAAGAAATATGTTCACCGCTCAATGAACGCACAATATTGCCATAAGCTCTAGTAGTAAAAGGTTGTCCGACGCCATCTACGAGCAAGGTATTATGGGCACGGGTGTGACGATAGGATAATAAATTGTGCGCATCTGCAAAACTCATATAATATCCTGTCGAACCATATACAGGTACTCCCCGAAAATGAAGATTGAATGCATTTTGATCAGCATGTGTATGACTTCCGGAACCGAAAGGGTTGGAATGAAAACTCAAACACAGATTATCTTTATAATCTTTCATAGATGAATTTGCTATCATATCGCCGCTATCACGAAACCATCTAGCTTTAGGTTCATCATCGGGAATCTCTGCAGCACCTTTTTTAACTTCGGAACGCACCATGCGATACAAGCGCATTTCATCATCCTGTTCGTATCTCTTATCGATGGAGGTATACCACGCTGCATATGGGTCTCCTTTCTCTCTTGCCAAAAAATCTGCAAAGGCACTACGAATAATCAAAGGTTTGTCATTCATCTGTTCGTGTCCATCACCAAATCCCACACTTTGAGAATGAGGCGGCCAACTATATACCATTGCTTTTCCCGCTTCGCGATACCAAGGATGCTGAAAGAAATCCGTCCCCGACAGATAGGAGAAAAGGCTGGGAATATAATACAAACTCACAGCATTGGCGCTAAAATAACAAGTTCCATTTATCCAAATACCGTTGCGGTTAAATCCGGTAGCAGGGGCACGACAAGTCCATAGCTCATAGCCATATTCAAAAAACTCACGGGCTTCAGGATATTTATCATAAAGTACCAAAGAGGTTTGCAATAAACGTCGGAATGTAAACTGCCATAAATGGTTATTGAAAATATGATTTTCCATTTCACAGAAAAAATGAGAACGATAATAATTGATAATCCGTATCATCAACTGTTCTATCCGGAAACGTTCTCCGGTAGTGAACCGTTCATAGCACGTTTCATACGAACAGGCAAGAAGATAAGCTAAATCGCCCGCATAAAAATCATTGCCAATTTGCCGATCGGTTATCGGAGAGGGAAGCAACCAGCGAATCAATTGTACCATCTTATCGGCATAGACATCTCTCTGTAACAAAGTATAGGCTGTATGTAGTTTTTCGCAATGAACAACCATGGCGGACACATGTCTGGACACTAACGTATCTGTACCATAATCGGCAGACAAGCCTTCTCTACCCGAAGTAATCATACGATTATATTCGGGATGTGAATACATTCTTTGACGTGCCATTGCCAGACTATCTTCTAGGAAACAATAAAGACGAGATTGTTTTTCAGCTATTCTTTTCCGAAGTAACTCAAAAGAGGGAGTTACAAACCGAGGAATATCATCTGTTATCGTAAAAGAATAAACAGGACTCCACGGCATCTTTTCACCGGACTTACTTATGGAACGGAAACGCCAATACCAGGTTCCCGAACTAAGTATCTGATGCGGATTGAACATACACCAAGGCACAGGCTTGGAAAGCAGAGTCGTGTTTCCTGAAAAATCCTTCTCTTTAGAAAGAGTAAATTGCAGAAAGTCCGATTGTTTCATTTTCTGTGGTACCAACAAAGGTGCCGGATTCAGATAAGGTTGGTGATACTCTTGCGGGTAAGGTGTTTCTCTCACATTCTCATGTACACGTGACGGCAAATATTGCTGCGCATTCAATGATATTTGAGTCAAAGACAGATAGTATACGATTATCAGTCCCAAACTTTTCTGTATCATATTTATATATTCAGCCACCAATGTAGGTTTGTCTTTCAAATCCCCCGTCTGATAGTATCTCTTTACAGGCACTTTGTACTCTTGAACCTCGTAACCCTTTCCTTTCATGCTTTCATACTTTTTGTAAAATGAAACAACTATTTTCAGTAATAGGCTGATTAGCCTTTTACTGTTAGCAAAGGTATGAATTAGCAAAAAGAAAAGCTTTACATATCTATTTTTTCATTCTAGATTCCATATGCAGAGATGTAGATTTCATCCAAAACACTTTAGATTTTGTCTATTCTTATAATATAAATAGAAAACAACATTCTTTCATCTGATTCCGAATGCCTCATCAAGGCAATTCGTTTACTTTTGTCACCAACGAATTAAACACATCATTCTCAAATACCTAAAAGTATGAAAAGACAATACTTATTTCTTCCGGTTTTCTTAATAGGATGGTTTATCAGTTGTGCACCTTCATATGCACAATACCGACTATGGTATGACGCACCGGCTCCCAATACGGGAATCGTAATTCCACAGGGTGAAAGTGACCGTCCTCTTGATCTTGACTGGGAAAACTGGTCACTCCCTATTGGAAACAGTTATATGGGAGCCAGCATCTTCGGACGCACTGATTCCGAACGTTTACAGATTACAGACAAAACGTTATATATTAAAGGCCTTTGGGGTAGTGAAACGAACACTTCTTTCGCTGATATATATATTGATTTCTTTCATTCCACTTTCAGCAACTACCAGCGTGGGCTGAACTTGGATGAATCGGTAGCTTATGTAAATTACGAACATGACGGTGTCAATTATAGGCGTGAATATTTTGCCAGTTACCCGGATAAAGTGATTGCCATGAAACTGAAGGCTGACAAAACAGGAAAACTTTCATTTACAGTCCGCCCGAAGATTCCTTTTCTGACCCCATTCGGCCAATTGCAACGAACAGACTCCATAACGAAAGGATATCTTAGTGGACGTACAGTGACACGCCACAGTTATAATGGACGTACCGGAAAAGTTACCGCACAAAATGATATTATCACACTCCGCGGAGAGACTGAATACCTGAGAATGATCTATGAAGCACAAATTAAAGTTATTCCTTCCGGTGGAAAGATGATTGCCCGTAATGATGACAATCTCGACCATGGAACCATTTCCGTTGAAAAGGCAGATTCTGCTGTTATCCTGTTTTCTTTAGGAACAAATTATGAGTGCAAGCCGGAGACTTTTCTCAATAAAATATCTGAAAAACTAACCGGAAACCCCGACCCTCACCAAACAGTGTCCGCTACATTAGCAAAAGCTACGGCCTCGGGTTATGAAGAATTACTAAAAAGACACCAGAGTGATTATTCACATTTTTTTCAACGTGTTCATATCAATTTAGGTGGCGAAACACCGGATATTCCTACTGACAAGCTCCTAGAAGCTTATAAGAAAGGAGATACAAATCCTTACCTGGAGGAACTGTTTTTTCAATACGGTCGATACTTACTAATCAGTACCTCGCGCAAAGGCACACTTCCCCCAACCCTGCAAGGTATATGGAATCAATACGAACTGGCCCCCTGGAACGGAAATTACACGCACAATATCAATATACAGATGAACTATTGGCCAGTATTCACCACAAATCTGGGAGAATTATTCGAAAGCTATGCCGATTATCATAAAGCCTATAAAAAAGCTGCAGAGCAAATGGCAAACCAATATATACAGATATGGAAACCTTCACTTTATTCCGAAAAAGGAAATGGTTGGACAATTGGCACCGGTTGTGGAGCTTATTCCGTATCTATGCCCGGTGGACATTCCGGACCGGGAATGGCTGCACTGACCTCCAAGTTATTTTGGGAATACTATGCTTTCACTTCAGATAACCGTATTCTCAAAGAGATTACTTATCCCGCCATATTGGGTGTAGCCAATTTTTTGAGTAAAGCGGTACAAGATACACTTGGCTATCTGCTGGCTTATCCATCTTCTTCACCGGAGCAGTATTGCAAATCAACCAACAAGCCATATCCAACGGTAGGCTGCGCCTTCGATCAACAAATGATTTACGAAAATCATCACGACGTAATAACTGCCGCCAAACAACTGAAAGATAAAAGTAAGCTAATTGCCATATTCAAAAAACAAATAGATCGGCTCGATCCTGTACAAATAGGAGCTTCGGGACAAGTTAAGGAATACAGAGAAGAAATATATTACGGAGACATTGTGCTGGAACCGCATCACCGGCATATATCAAATTTAATGGGATTATACCCCGGAACATTAATCAATGAGAATACTCCTGCCTGGATGGATGCTGCAAAAGTAACATTGAATGCAAGAGGAGATGCCTCTACGGGCTGGTCAATGGCACACAAAGTGAACCTATGGGCACGGACAAAAGAAGGTGAACGGGCGCATCAAGTACTAGGTTCTTTATTAAAAACTGCCACCTTGAACAATTTGTGGACAAACTGTATTGCAGTACTTCGTTCTCCTTATCAAATCGATGCCAATTTCGGTGGTACTGCAGGCATTGCCGAAATGTTACTTCAAAGTCATGAAGGATATATTCAGCCGCTTCCCGCTCTCCCCAATGTATGGAAAACCGGAAGCTATGACGGACTGATAGCCCGCGGAAACTTTGAAGTCTCCGCCAAATGGAACGAAGGAAATGCAAGCGAGTTCAGAATCCGTTCAAGAAAAGGAAACCGCTGCACACTCAAATATCCATTCATTGCCCAAGCTCAACTAACCGACTCAAAAGGACATTCGCTGAAATACGAGACAGAAGATGACAACCAGATATCTTTCCCGACAAAAGAAGGAGAAACTTACATCATCAACCAAATCCCCCAATTTATTCTTATACCTGCTCCCACTAAAGGAACGGCACAATTTAAAAGCAACAGCCAAATACAACTTCAATGGAAAGGTAAAGCAGATGCCTCATACCGTATCTACCGAACAATCGGGAACGAACCTGATTATAAACTGATAGCCTCTGATATAAAAGGTACAGATTTTATATATGAAGCTGCTGAAATAGCAAATACAGAATACATCACCTTCAAAATCGTAACAATCAGCAACAAAGGAAAAGAGAGCAAAGGACTTGTTCTCCACGCAGTAAAGTAAAAATCGGTATTAGTGTTTATATAGACAAATTGCGTACATTATCCATGAGAGATATATGTACGCAATTCCTTTTTTATAGTAAACCAGCTTATCTCACAATATCTTCCGGAAATTTAGCCGGCATCTCCACCCGTTTCCAAGTTTCATAATACCAGGTATTCAACTCGTTTCCATTCAAATCATTCTTGATGAAATATTTCAGACACAGATAATCATTGTCTTTTATTTCAAATTCGAGGATATTATCCTGATTATCCAACATTGGCAGATGAATATTCTTCTCGATACTTTCTTTATAAGAATCATCCGTCAGTTGTTTCCACATTCCATATCCTGTAATGATGGCATCCGAACCGGGGATAATGGTAAAGTTCACGATCCGTCCGTCATCACTCAACACTTTAAATGTATTACTGGGTTTCAATGCTCCCGGAACATCGGGAGATTCCGACACATAGTGGCAGAGCTGCCAAATACCTTTTAAATCGGCCGCTTTGAATTTTGTTTTCTTTTGGGCCATCGCACCTGTTACCGCTAACAACATCATTGAAAGCATGGTAAAGAAAAAGAGCTTTTTCATTGTCGTATGATTTTAGTTAACACTCTCGAAGGCGTATGTCCAAATATAAATATTTATTTTGAGAATATAACTATCAAAGACATAAAAAAACTCGCATAACCCAAAGATTATGCGAGTTTTACATAAATATACCGAAATATTAGAAATCAGCATTTCTCGGTGTACGCGGGAACGGTATCACGTCACGGATGTTCGCCATACCTGTAACGAATAATAACAGACGTTCAAAACCAAGTCCGAAACCGGAATGAGGACACGTACCAAACTTACGGGTATCCAGATACCACCACATATCTTTCATCGGGATGTGCATTTCTTCAATACGGGTCAGCAGCTTGTCATAGTCCGCTTCACGTTCGGAACCACCGATAATTTCACCGATCTTCGGGAAAAGAACGTCCATTGCACGTACAGTCTTACCATCTTCGTTCTGCTTCATATAGAAGGCTTTGATTTCTTTCGGATAGTCAGTCAGAATCACCGGACGTTTGAAGTGTTCTTCCACCAGGAAGCGTTCGTGTTCAGAAGCCAAATCCACGCCCCAGTAAACCGGGAACTCGAACTTATGGCCTTTCGCAACAGCTTCTTCCAGAATCTTGATACCGTCTGTATAAGGCAGACGTACGAACTCATCTTTCAATACACCTTGCAGACGTTCAATCAAGCCCTTGTCGAACATATCGTTGAGGAACTTCACATCATCCGCACAGTTATCCAACGCCCATTTCACACAATATTTGA
>ERZ826396.589-NODE-589-length-52010-cov-14.709345_pt1 | contig 52010 bp, 46 predicted proteins | sample MGYA00519926_ERZ826396 | MGnify/ENA primary metagenome ERZ826396 (study PRJEB31778, sample SAMEA3449230) | human gut metagenome | biome: human gut; feature: human-associated habitat; material: faeces | place: United Kingdom | collected 2010/2012 ... | reverse complement strand
CGGTCATACCCAGCATGGGATTGTTGATGCGCATGCCGTTCCACGTCACCTGCGTATGCGACGGACCCGTGCCGCGGAACGATACCGTGGAGAGGGTCGCGCGGCCGTACTGCTTGACGAAAACCGGTGTGTTGAACGTCAGCGCGTCGGCCATCGAGAGGGCGATGTTCTCCTTGAGGATCGCCGAGTCGAGTTTCGTCTCCTCGACGCCGATGCTTTTCATCGGACGCCGGCCCCAGACCGGAACCTCCCGGATGGCGATGGCGCCTTTCCCGCGCCACTCCCCCGCGCCGGCGTTCTGCGGGGTTTCCGGCACGTCGGACGGCGCCGGCTCGCCCTGCGCCCGCAGCAGCGCCGGAAACAGCAGCATCCAAAGAAACAAGGCGGTTGTTTTCATGCTCTCCGGTTATTTCCAGCAAAACGCTCCGGGCGCGACGCCCACGTGAAATTCGTCGACAGGCTCGCCCTTGGCCGTATAGCGGTAGACGACTCCCTGCTGCTGGTAGTCGACGGCGTCGGCAACGTACACGTCGCCGTTGGCCGGATCGACCGTCAGTCCGTAATATTTGGTCTCCTTGTATTCGAGGAACGGGCGCACCGGAAGCTGCTCCCCGGCGACGGGCATGCGCCAGACGTCCCGGTCGATCCAGTAGAGCGTGTCGCGCGTGCCGTTGAGCTGCATCTCCGACGGGGAGTCCCCCTTCCGGAACCGGAACTGCTTCTCCACGGAGAACGTTTCGGCGTCGATGCGGTACAGCGACGGGGCTTCATATCCGTAGGGGCTGCCCTCGTAGCCGCCGTCGGTGACGGTCCACAGCTTGTTGTTCCGGTCCATCGCCAGCGACGCGGGCTGGATGCCGACGGTCAGCTGACCGACGACCCGGTCGGTCTCGGTGTCGATTTTGAGGATACGGTTCTGGTAGGACCAGCAGTTCACGAAGACGTATTTGCCGTACTGCACCATCTGCTCCGTGGAGCCGGATTCTGCCGTCATGTCCGGGCACTCGATATATCCCGTGATTTCGTAGCGTTTGGGGTTGACGATGAAGATGCGGTTGTCCCAGATCTGCGTGACGTAGGCCTTTTCGTCCGAAACGAAATGGATGTACCGCGGCGAGGTGAGGTTGGTGATGCGTCCCACCTCGCGGAAGGTGTCGGGGTCGACGGCGAAAACGACATGCGAATTGTTCACCGCGATCCATCCCACGCCGTTGTGCAGGGTCATCGACTGCGCCACGTCGCCCAGCTTGAAGGCGTTGGCCCGGTGGAAAACTTCGTTTTCGACGGTTTTCGTTTCCGGGTCGTAATACGACAGCGTGGCGTTTCCGTACTGGAACATGCCCTCGTTGACGATGAACAGCCCCCGTTCCGTCGCCGAGAAATCCTCCGTGCGGCCGTAGTCCCACTTCATGCAGCCGCCGAGGGCGGAGAGGCATAAAGCCGCGGGCAGAATCTGTCGTAAGAATCGTTTCATGCGTTGCGGTCGGGAATGGGGTTATCGGTTGAGGTTCTCGTCGATGGCCATTCCGGCGACTTCGGTCGAGAGTTCGCCCAGTCCTCCGGCGCTGCCGTTGATGGCGCTCTGCACCTTGATGAAATCAATGTAGCGCAATCCGGCGGGCTGTCCGTCGGGCGTCATGGCGTTGCTGATCTTGAACCAGGTCTTGCCGGTTTTGGACGAAGATTCCAGATTGTCGCTGCCCGCGTTGTCGACGTACCCCCATTCGAACGAGTTGTTCGACCAGTCTCCGCCTGGGGTCTGCGTGGTGTTCTGCCGCAGGCCCGTGCCGTAATAGGTATGGGACTCCTCTTCGAGCCACAGGGGATAGTAGTAGTCCTGCGCATGGAACTGTCCCAGATAGGCTACCTGCCCGCTCCGGCCCAGATTGTCGGTCCATTTCACCCCCTGGCGAGGCCCGGCGGGTCTGTAATAGGTCACCGCATACTCCTGGACGGTCCATTCGCCGCCCGTTTCGCTGCCCCGGAGTTCGTACCATTCGTCGTCGGGCTTGCCGTTGCCGTTGACATCCTGCATCACCCACACGACGCCCGGTTCGTTGCTCCCTTCGAACTGGTTGCCGGGGATCGAAAAGTCGTATCCGCCCTTGTTCTCCACGCTGTGGTCGAAGGCGAGGATCACGTAGCCGCCGAAGTTGCCGAGCGAGACGAACTCACCCTTTTTCAGCCGGTTCTCGGCGTAGAGACGGGCCTCCTCGAAGCTCTTCTGGCCGGTGTATCCGGCCATGCCCGTTTCGTTGACGAACTGTCCGGGCGCGGGCAGGAATTCGAGCACCCGGTTCGACGCGGGCTGTCCCGTCGTCGTGATGACGCGCTCCGATTCGCGTTCGTAGCAGGTCACCCGGAGCGTTTTTTCGGTGATTCGCTTCGACGATGCGCGCGTGATGTGGCGCGAGAGGGGTGCGGCCGGGCTTTCGTCCGTGTCCGTCACCCGGAAGGTGACTTCGTATTCGCCCTCCTTCTCCGGCGTGAAGGCGAACATGCGTTGGGTTGCGTCCTCCTGCAAAGCGCCGTTCACGTACCATGCATATTCCGGCCCGACGGCGTCGCTCACCTGCGGCCGCAGGAACAGCGTCCGCCCGAGCGATACGCTCCGCACCAGCGGGTCGGCCAGGTAGGAGGAGGGGATGAACGCGATGCGGACCGGAATGACGTCCACGACGTGTACGGCAACCGTTTTCTCGGCCGTGCCGTCCTCGTTGGTCACCGTCAGCCGCAGGGAGCAGTCTCCCGGTTGGGTGCGCATGAAGATGTAGTCCTTTTCGGTGGAGACCGGTACGGACGAGTCGTCCAGATACCATTCGTAACGGGCGTTTTCGCCGTTCTGCACCTCCGGTGCGAACGTGTATTCCCGTCCCGTGAGCACGTATAGCCCCGTCTGCGGCACGATGAGCGAGATGACGGGGGGAGCGAGCCGGTTCACGTTGATGCGCGCCTCCTTCTCGTCGTATCCCGCCCGGTTTTCGACCCGCAGGGTCACATAGACGCGGCCTTCCTCGTTGAACACGTATTCGAACACGCGCGCCGTGGAAACGACCTCGTCGTCGATCGTCCAGCTGTAAGCGGCCTCTCCCTCGTTTTCCACGGTCGGCGTGATCGTCACCGCGCGGCCGATCTTGGCCGCGTAGACGCCTGTCTCGCTGTCGAGGGTGATTCGGGGTTTGCTGTCCGGCAGCGTAATCTCTCCGTCCTTGTTGCAGGCTGCGGCCGCCAGCGCTACCGAGAGCAGCGCCGGTATCGCCGTCCGTCCGGCATGACTGAAAAAACAGCTCATATCCTCTTCGTTTAAATCGTTCAACCAATCTTTGCGGATGTTCCGGAGATCCGCATTCGTGCCGTGCGCACGGCATGCGTCCGGCCGGAATTTCGCAGTAGCCTGATTTTACATTCGGGGATATGCCGGAAACCGTTTTTCCTGCCGATCACGATCCATTTCCCCCTGGATTGTAAAACCATTGCAGCGGCAGGTCTTCTGACTCGTTCCGGTCCCGACGCCTTCCCGGTCGCGTGAAAACCAGTGGCAAGAGATTGTCGGGGTCTGATGTGCCGCTTCGGCGGCAGGAACTTACAGCAGAGGGAACTGTTGCCGATTTTCACGGCATTCCCTTTTAATCGCCCGGGGCCGGGGGCCTCGTTCGGCGAACCGTTGCGCAGCAAAGGTATGGAAAAAAGATGAAAAAGAAGACGCGCCGGTCGAATTTTATGCCGGCGGCCTGCCGAAGGTCCCGCCGCCCGGGGTTCATTTCCGGTCGTTTCCGGGGACGGAACAGCTGCGCCGGCCGGGAGGCGGACGCCTGCGCGCAGTTGCTCTCTCCTGACGCCTGAAAACGAAAAAGTCTTACATGTCGTTGACACATAAGACTTTTTGCAGTGGTCGGCGTAATCCGTTCCTTCTCTCTCACGCCTCCTGGAGCTGAATCCGAGATTTGAACTCGGGACCCCTTCATTACGAGTGAAGTGCTCTACCGCTGAGCTAATTCAGCCTTTCGGGAACACCGAGGTTCCCTTTGGGACTGCAAATATCTGAAAAATATTTTTTTCTCGCAACAATTTTGCGAAAATTCTCGCTTTTCTTGCTATATTCGCGCTAAAACTGACCCGAAACTGTTTTACGATGATTACTTTTCTGGTGTGCCTGGCGTTGCTGGTGACCGCATATTTCACGTATGGACGCTATCTGGAACGGCTCGTCGGCATCGACCCGGCGGCCCGGACGCCTTGCAGCCGCCTTTACGACGGCGTGGATTACGTGCCCCTGCCGAGGTGGCGCATTTTCCTGATCCAACTGCTCAACATTGCGGGGCTCGGCCCGATTTTCGGCGCCGTGCTCGGTGCGGCCTACGGGCCGGTGGCGTTTCTGTGGATCACCTTCGGCGGCATCTTCATGGGTGCGGCGCATGACTTCATCGCCGGGGTCATCTCGCTGCGCCACGACGGCGCGAGTCTTCCCGAGACGGCCGGGGTCTACCTCGGCGGCGGCATGAAGATCGTCATGCGGCTCTTTTCCGCCGGGCTGATGATCCTCGTCGGTGCGGTGTTCCTCTCGCAGCCCGCATCGCTCGTCGCGGCCCGCCTCGACGTCCCGTCGCTTGAAGGCATCGCTTTCGGCGGATTCTCGTGGCTGCTGCTGATCGTGCTGGGCGTGATTCTCGTCTACTACATCGCCGCCACGCTGCTGCCCGTCGACAAGATCATCGGCCGCATCTACCCGGTCTTCGGCTTCGCGCTGCTGTTCATGGCCGTCGGCATCCTCGTCGTGCTGCTTTTCGGCGGCGAATACACCATTCCGGAATTCACCTCCTTCGAAAACTGCATCGCCGATGCGAAGGCCTTCCCGATCGTCCCGATGCTCTTCACGACCATTGCCTGCGGCGCCATTTCGGGCTTCCACGCCACGCAGTCGCCGCTGATGGCCCGCTGCATGCGCAACGAACGCGAGAGCCGCTCGGTCTTCTACGGCGCGATGATCTCCGAGTCGATCATCGCCCTCGTCTGGGCCGCCATTGCCATGGCCTTCTGGGGCGACGTCGCGGGGCTGAACGGCGCCATCGCCGAATACGGCGGCCAGGCGGCCGTGATGATCGACGTGATCGCCAACAAGACGCTGGGTCCGGTGCTGGCCGTCTTCGTGATCTTCGGCGTGGTGGCCTGCGCCATCACCTCGGGCGACACGGCCTTCCGCTCCGCGCGGCTGATCGTCGCCGACTTCATGGGCGTCGAGCAGCGCACGCTGCGCAAACGCATCTATATCTGTATTCCGCTCTTCGCGCTGGGACTTCTGATCATCTTCGGACTGCCGTTTCAGACCATGTGGAGCTATTTCGCGTGGATGAACCAGACGCTTGCAGCCGTGACGCTCTGGATGATCGTCGCCTACCTCCGCCACCGGGGGCGCGCCGTGTGGGTGGGGCTGATTCCGGCTCTCGTTATGACGTATGTCTGCGCCAGCTATATCTTCGTTTCACCGCTGATGCTGGGCATGCAGAACCGTACGGCGGCTTACCTGCTGGGCGGGGGCGTGACGTTCGCGGTCCTTGTCGCCATGATTTTCAAACTCAAAGACAACGATGCAAAAGGCATATCTTGAACCTACGCCCGACCAGACTTTCGAGGTGGTCGGCGAAGGACCCTGTAATTTCGTGAAAGTCCTCGCCCGGTCCCGCGAGATGCAGGCCGCCGGCGATATAGAAGGAGCCTGCAACGAGCGTTTTCAGGCCTTCCAGCGTCTTGCGGAGCTGATTCCCGAGGACGAGGAGATCAATCTCGAATGGAACCACCGCAATTCGCGCGCGGCGCTCGAACTGATCTTCGCCTCGGCCATCGACCACTTCCTGATCAACGATTTCGAAATGTCGGCGGCGCTGCTCGAAATGCTCCTCGAACTCGACCCCGAGGACCATCTGGAGGGGAGCGAACTGCTGGCTTTCAACTATCTGGCCATGGACGAGCAGGAGCTGTTCGACGAGGTGATCAACGACGTGTCGGACAAGCATCCGGGGCGTGAGGTGCTGCTGCTGTGGTCGGCTTTCCGCCGTGACGGACGATTGCCCGAAGGGGAGTTGCAGCGATTCCGGACGCATTTTGCGCCCTTCTTCGCCGAATTTACCGCCGACGAGCATCCGGCCGACGAAGCGTATCTGCGCGACATCGGGAGCGAACGACCCTCGCCTGCCGCGCAGGCCCGCGAACTGTGGCTCCAGACCGAGAATCTCTGGGTGCTCTGGCCCGGCTTCATCGACGCCCTGCGCGCCGCCCGCTGACGGGCGCCCGCGTGCCGGAGGGCGAAGCCCCTGTCCCGCAAAACAGAACCGCAGCCCGGATTTCCGGACTGCGGTTTTTTGTCGTACCCTCCTCCCTGCGGCCGGGGGCCTACGCTTTCTCTCCGTTCATCAGCTTGTTGAAGCAATGGCGGCAGATCGGTTCATAGCTGTCCTGCGCGCCCAGCATCACCTGCTTTTCGTCGCTCGTGAGGCGGTGCGAATGGTGGGCGAGGTTGCCGCAGCGGACGCAGATGGCGTGAACCTTGGTGACGTACTCCGCCGTTGCCATCAGCGCGGGCATCGGGCCGAACGGCTTTCCGGTGTAGTCCATGTCCAGACCCGCGACGATCACGCGCACGCCGTTGTTGGCCAGCCGGCGGCACACGTCGACGATGCTTTCGTCGAAGAACTGCGCCTCGTCGATGCCCACCACGTCGACGTCGGCGGTCATCAGCAGGATGTTCTGCGGCGACTCGACGGGGGTGGAGCGGATGGCGTTCGCGTCGTGCGACACGACCTCCTCCTCGGAATAGCGCACGTCGATCCGGGGTTTGAAAATCTCGACCCGCTGGTGGGCGAATTTGGCTCGTTTCAGGCGGCGGATCAGCTCCTCGGTCTTACCCGAGAACATCGAACCGCATACGACTTCGATCCAGCCCTTGCGGCTGGCATTTTCTAAAAACATAAGTGTAAATAACTCTTTTTTTGTTTATCAGGTTCGCCGCAGCTCCGAAGGAGTCGGTTTCCGCGGCTTATGTTTCGGCGCAGATAATTCCCCTGCCTCCCCCTCCTCCCCTTGAAAAGGGGTGACTTTGGCCCGAGGGTGTCCTGTCCGGGAGCCTCCGCAGGGCTGTCTTGTGGGGCCGGCATACAAAGATAACCGGTTTTTTCTTTTCTGCAAAGCGAAACCGGGGCTATGACGCCCCGGCGGTTCCCGAAAAACGATCCGGCCCTCCCGCGAGGGGAAGGCCGGATGCGGAACGTGCCGTGCCGGGCGGATCGTCAGTTCGATGTGGGGAACTTGTAGGCCACGGCCACGGGTTTTTCGCAGATGCCGACATACTCCTTCACCTTTTCCATCGTCTTCAGACTGTAAACGTAGAGGCTGCCGGGCTTGCGGCCGGTCGCCGTCGGGTTGTAGGTGGCGATCAGCAGCTGGTCGTCGTCGACCACCGCGGAAGAGGTCGACGGTACGGCGTTCGTGCAGATGTCCATGATCTGTTCGCCGTCGGGCAGCGTGATGTCGGGCTTGGCCCCTTCGGCGGGAACGACCGGGTCGACGCCTGTCATCGCCCAGTGATAGATCTTGTTGTCGTAATCGTAGTAGGCGTTTCCGTTGAGCTTCGTCGTGACGATCCGGGTGTTCGCATTCATCAGCATCGGCTGCACCTCGTCGTAGGTCTTGATTTCGGTCGGACTCGAAAGCGATGAACTGGTGCTGATGATTTTGACGGTTTTCGGCGCCCCTTCGATCGTACGGGCGATGCAGTAGTATTTGGAAGCGTCGTACTGTCCCGCTCCTATGCGGCCCGCTGCCATGTTGATGAATTCATACCCGTCGGGTGCGGCGTATCCCGCGATCTTCGAATTGGGGAATCCGGTGATTCCGGCCTCGGAGAACATGAGGATGTCGCGCACTCCGGCGGTTTTCGAGGCGAACAGTCCCTGCCGGCCGTATCGTGCGGGGAAGGGCGTTTCCCGCACGATGAGCATGTCGGTCGAGAATTCGTAGCGGTAGGCCCTCTCGTCGTCGCCGATCAGATAGGCCCAGTGAGCGGTTCCCGACGTTCTTTCGCCCAGAATCTCTCCGGTGCGGACTCCGTATTCGTCCATCCCCTTCATGCGATAGGTGACGCTCAGCGTCACGGGGTCGAGGCGGTAGATCGAGCCTTCGTCGTCGCCCGAGGAGATCAGAATTCCCGAAGCGTATCCCGGCGAGGAGAATACGTAGACGTCGCGCAGGCTGCGGAAGTCGTATTCCGGGTTGATCGTCAGCAGATTGTCCCAGATCTCCTGGGCGCCTTCGGCCTCCTCCTGCGGAGAGCGTTTCTTGACGAAGGCGAGCGATCCGGCGCCCTCGTCGTCGTTGCAGAGGATCAGGAAACCTTCGTCGAACCCGGCCTGCACGCGCAGGTCGTAGTAATGGAATCCGATGCTTTCGCCGTTGTCGATCCGCAGGCGCAGCACGTAGCTGCCGGCCTTGTCGAAGGCGTAGTCGAGCGTCGGCGAACTGGAAATGAACGTCGTGTCGACCATGCCGGGGAAGTCTCCCGCAGGTTTTCCGTAGGACCATTCGTAGACGAGGTCCTGCCCGCTTTCGCTCTCCACGCGGAGTTTGTCGAGGTGGAGCGTTTCGGTAGCCTTGGCGTAGATGGTCCGGTCCAGACCGCTCACCGTGATCGGGGCCAGCTCCCGGTACTCCTCTTTGTCGAGTCCGTAGCAGGAGGCCAGTGCGATTCCGCAGCAGAGCGGCAACAGATATTTCGCAAGTTGTTTCATGGCGCTTTCGGTTAATAGTTATTTGCCGGGTCTCTCCAGCCGCCTGTCGTTACGTTGACGCTTCCGGTCGTATAATACTCCAGGTCGGGGTAATTGGTCGAATAGTAGTCGAACAGCGGGCAGAGCACGTAGCGGAGCCAGGCCATCTTGTGGGGGTTCTGCCGGTTGACCATGAATCCCATGCTCATGCGCAGCTGCTGTCCGTTGAGTCCCGTGTAGTAATCGTTGTCGATGTTCTCGCCGTATTGTTCGACCATCGACGCGTAGAGCGTCGGGTTGCTCTCCGCGATTCCGTGGTAGAGTTCCAGCAGTTTCCGGTATTTGTCCTGCCGGAATTCGCCCGTATACTGATACCACTGCTGGGTGGCGGAGTAGTACCACCAGTAGGGGCAGGCGGCGGTTCCGTCCGAGATCAGGAACCGGTAGACGTTCCGGGGCACGCCTTCGAACTCTTCGTTCTGGGCGATCTGGAGCACCAGCGACGCGGTTTTCGTCATAATCTTCTCCGTACGCTTCAGCGTCACGTCGATCTGCCCCTCCACGGAGCCGGCCGGGACGATGAGCCTGTCGATCGTGTAGTCTTCGTTCTCGACGGCGTCGATCAGCTCGCGCTGTACGCCGCCCGTGGTGTAATTCGAGGTGGTGTCGTGAATGGCCTTTACCTCGAACGTCCGGTCGCGGTCTGCCGGCATTCCCAGCAGGGTCACGGTTACGGTCTTCTTGACCTCTTTCACCGATTCGTCGAGCAGGGCGAACGAAAAGTCGGTCGAGAGATATTGGTCCAGACTCGGATAGTTCTCGTATTTGAAATAGAGTTTGTCCTTCTGCGACGTGTCGTACATCAGCCACGTGTCGGAACAGGAGGCGAATGCCGCGACGGTTCCGGTCAGGACGGCTATTTTGAAAATGAGGTTTTTCATAAGTCTTGCGTTATTGTCTGTAATTGTCCTCTACGCTCTGCGGGATGGGCATCGTGTAGGTCGCGTCGTCGGTTCCCGCGAAATTGCCTCCCGGTATCGCGATGTCCAGCTGCAATCGTTTCATGTTGAAGAAATCCTCGCCGTCGGCGAAAAACTCCTTCCGGCGTTCGTTGATGATGTTGTTTTCGGTGATTTTGCCCGTTTCGCGCTCGGCGAAAGGGGTCAGGTCGCGCGACTTCACCACGTAGTCGAGGTATTCCGTCGCCTTGTCCGGGTCCTTCGTGAGGTTGGCTTCGGCCACGATGTAGTACATTTCGGGAATCCGGATCAGACTCGGTCCGGGGATTGATTTGCCGCTGTACGTGGGGTTGCTCTCTCCCTGGGCGTACATCTTGTTGTAGTGCTTGATGCACCACGAATTGCCCGTGTCGAACCAGGTCGAGTAACGCTTGTCCGTGCCGGCCAGGTCGGTGGAGTAGATTTCGGAATACTGGCTGGAGAGCGCAAGGGTTCCGCCCTGGTAGATGTGATTCCGGTAGAAGTTGTAGGTGTACTGCGTCGAGTAGAGCCCGAAGACGGTCTCCTGCATGTTGAGCGTGCCGGTCTCCACGGCGTTCCAGGCCTCGGCGGTCGTCATCAGCGGGAATTTGCCGCTGTCGATCACCTTCTCGGCGTAATCCTCGGCCAGGTCCAGTTTGCCCATCGTCCAGTAGGCGCGGGCCAGCAGCGCCTGTACCGCGTAGAGGTTCAGGTGCGTGATGCGGCAGCTCGTGAAGCCGTCGGAGGCGTTGTCGCGGGTCGCCGTCACCAGTTCCTCGTCCGCCGCGAGGTATTTCTCCGCCTCGGTCAGGTCCGCGACGATCAGTTCGAACACCTTGTCCAGCGAACTGTACGGGGTGACTTCGATGCCGTATGTGGTCACGTAGGGAATGGCCTTGGCTTTGGCCGCGGCGTCGCCCGATGCGAACGGCACGGCGAAGATGCGGGCCATTTCGAAATGGAGGTAGGCGCGCAGCGCCAGCAGTTCGCCTTTGTAGAGCCGGATGTGGCGGAATTCGTCGTCGGATTTGGGCAAGACGTGCATCAGCGCCTTGTTGACGTATCCGATGGCCTTGTATCCGTTGATCCAGAGGTTTTCGGCTACCGTGATGGCGTTTTCGTGCTCCCACAGGCGCTGTACGACGTAGGCCAGGTTGTCGCTCTGGCTGATGGTGAAGTTGCCGGTCATCAGTTCCGGATAGGCGAACGTGAGCGCGTAGGCGAAGAGGTTCTTGTTGGTTCCCATCTCGGTATAGATGCCGTAGATGGCGTCTTCGCAGCCTTCGGCCGTCGAGAAAAGTTCCTTGTCGGTCACTTCCGATTTGGGATTGACGTCGAGATACGCTTCGCAGCTGCCCAGCAGCAGCGGCAGAGCCAGCAGGATGTAGCTGTATTTTTTCATTCGTTTCATGGTCTCGGCAATATTAGAACGTGGGACGGAATGTCAGGTTGATGGTGCGGCAGTAGGGGTAGCTCGTACCGCGTTCGTACTTGACGGTCGAGAAGCGTACGATGTCCGATACGCCGACACCTACGGCCAGACGCTTGAATCCGAGCCGTTTGAGGAATTTCGGCTGGAACTCGTAGGTGAGCGTCGCGCTCGAAAGCCACAGTTCGTTGAGCCGCTCCACGAAACGCTCCGAGTTGTGCGGGGTCGTCGAACGCCGCTCCTTGATGGCGAGGTAGCGCGACAGGTCGCCCGGGTTCTTCCAGCGGTCCGTAAAGGCGCGTTCGTCGACGTTGTAGCGCGGGTCGATGTCTTCCACCTTCTCCCAGAGGGTTTTGTTGTAGGTGTCGCCGCCGAAGGTGTAGCTGAAGACGAAGTTCAGCGACCATCCCTTGTAACGCAGCGTGTTGAGCCACGTGCCTTGCAGTTTGGGCTGCGTGTTGCCCACGACCACCTCGTCCTCGGCGTCGTACTTGAAGGTGTATTCGCCGTTTTTGTTGATGAAGATTTCCTGTCCCGTGGCGGGGTCGATACCGGCCGAACGCACGGCGTAGATGTCGTACTGCGAGCCGCCTTCCCGGAAGCGCAGTTTCAGCGGGTTGTCCTCTTCGAGCTGATAGGCGGTGTTCTTCAGCTTGTCGCTGATCTGCTTGATGCGGTCCTTGACGTGCGAACCGTTGATGACGCTCGTCCACGCCCAGTTCTTGTTGCGGATCACCTGCCCCGCCACCGAGAAGTCGTAGCCTACGTTCTGGTTCTCGCCGAAGTTCACGACGATGTCCTCTGAACCGGTCGACGCCGGGAGGGGAATCGTCATCAGCTGGTCCTTGGTGGTGTTGCGGAAGTAGTCGAAGCTCATCACCAGCCGTTCCTTGAAGAGCGTGAGGTTGATGCCGAAGTTGTTCTTCAGCACGCGCTGCCACTTCAGCTCGGGGTTGCCCATGCGGATCGGCACGGTTCCCACGCCGGTGTAGTAGATGTTGCTGTTGCTGTACTTGTAGGTCGTGATGGCCTGATAGGGGCTGCCGGTGGTCTGGCCGTTGTATCCCCACGACCATTTGAGGCGGATCACGTCGATCCATTCGACGTTTTCGAGGAACTTCTCCTTGTGGAGGTTCCATCCCAGGCCGAACGACCACATCGGGGCGAACCGGTTCTCCTTGCCGTAGGCCGACGATCCCGACGTGCGGTAGGAAACGTCGGCGAAGTACCGGTTCCGGAAGTAGATGTTGCCGCTGGCGAAGAAGCCGACCTTTGCCAGCAGCGTCTCGGTTCCGCTCGGGAGGTTCGAGGAGTCGTATCCCAGGGCGTATTTGATGTCCGAGAGGTTGTCCTTCAGGAAACCCATCGCCGTGATGTAGGAGGTCGTGGCGTTGGTGTGCTGGATGTCGCTTCCGGCGTTGATCACGAATCCCGAGCCTTCCTGTCCAATGTTGCGGCCGTAGTTGAGCACGATCTTGCCGTCGTAGTTGAACGCCTTGCCCGTGCCCAGTCCGTAGAGACCGCGCTTGGCCGGGTCGTTCTCGCCGAGGAACTGTGCGTCGTCGGGCGAAACGTATTTGTCCGACTGGCTGCTCTTGACGTCGATGTTGAACTGTCCCGAGACGTAGAAATCCTTGGTCACGTACCATTTGGCGTCGACCGTGTTGCGAAGGGTCTGGTTGCGCGAGGTGCTGAAACTCGACAGCGTGGCATTGTAGAGCGGGTTGGCCTGGTAGCCTTCGCTCGTCGTCGAGGTGTCCTCGGGGTCGAAGTAGAAGGCTTTGACCAGCTCGCCGTACTCGTCGTAGGGCGACTCGTAGGGGTTGAGTTTCGTGTAGGCGCTGAATTTGCCGTAGGGCGAATCCGTTGCGTCGGTCAGCGTGTAGTTGGCCGTGTAACGGAGCGTGAGCTTGTCGCGCATGTGGTAGCCTATCGAAAAGTTGAGCGTGTAGTTGCGGCGGTTGTCGCCCTTCATGACGCCGTACTTGTCGCTGAAGCGCAGCGACGCGCGGTAGTCGATCTTCTGTGCGCGGCCGCTCAGCGAGAGCGAGTGGGTGTGGCTGAACGGTACGCGCAGCGGGGCGCGTATCCAGTCGGTGTTGACGCCCCGGCGGACGTTCTGCAATTTGTAGGCGTAAGCCTTGTCCATCGCGCCGTTGTCCGATTCGTAAAGCCCGGCTAGGCGTTCCAGTTCCAGTTTCTGCGCCGCGTTGCAGAGGTTCATCGAACTCAGGTCCGGGATGCTCAGCTCGGGCACGAAGTTGTAGCTCAGGCGGGGTTTGCTGTCGGTCACCTGCTGGCGTTCGATGACGATTACGCCGTTGGCCGCCCGGTCGCCGTAGACGATCGAGGCCTGCGCGTCCTTCAGGACGTCGATGCGCTCGATTTCGTACATGTCGAGGTCGTACAGCTCTTCCATGCTGATTTCGGCGCCGTCGAGGATGATCAGCGGGTTGTTGTAGGCCTTCTCCTCGGCCGAGGTGGCGATGGAGTTCGAGCCGCGGATCAGGATTTCGGGAATGGCGTTGGGGTTCGAGCCGAGGGCGTTGTTCTGTACGACCACCATGCCCGGGGTCACGGCGCTCAGGGCCGACATCAGGTTGGTGTTCGAGATGGCCACGAGGTCTTCGCCCTTGATCGAGGTCACCGAACCCGTGTAGGTGCTCTTGTTGCGGGTGAACATGCCGTTGACCACCACGTCGTCGATGCGCGTGCCGCCCTCCTTGAGGGTGACGTTCAGGCCCTTCGCCGAGCCGGTGATGATCACCTGCTGGGTCTCCATGCCCAGGAACCCGACTTCGAGGACCGCAGGGCTGGTCTTGGTCGAGAAGGAGAAGGTGAACTGGCCCTTTTCATCGGTCGAGACGCCCTGTCCCGAGCCGCCTTTCAGAATGACCGATGCGCCGGGGAGCACCGTCTTGCCGGCGTCGCGCACGGTTCCGCTCACGGTGAACTTGCGCATCTTGACCGTCGAGTCGTAGACCAGCACGACGTTGTTCTCGATGGCGTATTTGAACGTTGACCCGGCGATGCACTTGTCGAGCAGTTCGTGTACGGTGACTTTCTTGAATTCGCCGCTCACGGCCGGGAGCCGGCGGATGTCTTCGGGGTCGTAGGCGAATTTGATGCCTGTCTTCCGGGTGATTTCGTCGAGCACCGCCGTCGCGGGTCTCTCCGTCAGCGTGACGGTGAGCGTCGCGTTCAGGTTGATCGGTTCACCCCCCCCCTGCGCCCGGGCCGTAGCGGCTGTGCAACATAACAAGCCCACGACCAGCGACAGCCGCAGCGCACGGCTGAAAAGTTGTAGAATTCTTTGCATGTGTTTGGGTTTTAGGCAGACCGGCCGCCCCGGCCGGTCTGCTCGGGTTTTAGTTCTTCTGTGACGGGAACAGGCTGCGTTCGAGTACGTAGATCATGCCCTGGTAGTGGGCGCGGGTCTCTCCCGTAGCGCTTTTCACGCGCGAACGCAACAGTTTCAGGATTCGGTCGTTGACGTTGACGAACAGCGCGCGCGACTCGTCGATCGACCGCAGTTGCACGTTGTACTGCCAGCCGTAGCCCGACGACAGGGCGTCGCTGTTCCAGAGCTGCGAGGCGACGTATCCCTTGCCATGCTCCTCTTCGGCCTCGCGCAGCGGGCCGAGGTAACGCTCCACGATGCCGCTCCGGTCGAGACCCATCAGCGCGATCTCGTCCACCGAGGGTGCGTAGGCCTCCGCGATGCCGCCCAGCTTCATGCGCTTGGCCTCGCTGGAGGCGACGTCCGCGGCCGCGTCGACGAACATCCGCTGGATGAGCCGCTCCGACGGCGACACCGGGCGTCCCTTGATCGTGCTTTCGAAGACGATGTTGTAGAGGTCGTCCATATACTCCTGCGGCGTGTAGGGATCGTCGGCGATGTGCGACGAGAGCGTGACGTTCTTATAATAGGTGAAGAACGCGCGGCAGAAGTTGAAGCGCAGGATGAACGAGAGGTCCACGTGCAGCGGCAGTTTTTCGGTCAGCGCGGGCTGTTCGAGCCATGCCGAGTCCTTCATCTGCGCAAGCACCCATTTCAGCGATGCGCGCTGCAACTCCTTCGGAACGGAAACGGCCTGCGGACCGCCCGCCGTGTTGCCGTTCACGTCCGTGAGGTAGATGCCGCCCACGTTGAGCATCACGGCGTTCACGTAGCGCGCGAACTGTCCGGCCGCGGCCTCGTAAAGCTCCGTGCGGATTTTCAGGTCGGGGTCCTCCTCGTCGGTGATCCACTCCTCCATGTGCGAAAGCACGTATTTGAGGTTGCCGATGCCGTAGTCGCCGGCCTTGATGTGGTCGTCGCCGAGGTCCTCCTCGATGGCGGTGGGGTCGTAGCGGGCGATCACCTGCTGGCGGCCGTAACGGTAGATCGGGTCGCCGACCTTCTCGTCGATCCATCCGCGGATGGTCTTCTCCTCGTCGAACATGTCCTTCTTGTCGGGTAGCGGCGTGTAGGCGTATTTGATGACGTAGTCGTCATAGGGTCCGAGGTCCGGCGGGGTGAGTTTCACGCCCTTGTCGCCCGGCTGGGCCACGTAGTTGAAACGCGCGTAGTCCATGATCGAGGGGGTCGTGCCGTGCTGCTGCGTGAACGATGCGCTGCGGAGCGAATCCACGGGGAAGGCGCTCGATGCGGCCATGTTGTGCATCAGTCCGAGGCAGTGTCCCACCTCGTGGGCGAGGATGTACTCCAGCGACTCCTGGAATACGTCGTCGGGCAGCTCCTTGCCGCGCACGCGCTCGTCGACCTGTGCGGTCTGCACGAAACGCCAGTTGGCGGCCAGCTTCACCACGTCGTTGTACATCAGCACCGAGGCGTTGATGATCTCGCCCGAGCGGGGGTCGACCCACGAGGGTCCCATGGCGTTGGCCACGGCGGCCGGGACGTAGCGGATGCAGGAGTATTTCAGGTTGTCGGGATCGAATTCGGGATCGTCCTTCGGGAAGTCCTCGATGTGCATGACGTTTTTGAATCCGATCTTCTCGAAGGCCTTGTTCCAGCGCAGCACGCCGCGGCGGATCGGTTCGCGCCACAGCGCGGGGAACGCGTCGTCGAGGTAGAAGACGATCGGCTTGGCCGGCTCCACGAGTTCGCCGCGTTTCCAGGCCTCCAAGTCTTTGGGCTGGATGTTCCAGCGGTTGATGACCGAGAAATCCTCGATCTTGTCCTTCTTGCCGTTGATGCGCGACATGCCGGTCAGGAAGATGCCGATGCGCGAGTCGGCCAGGCGGGGCCGCATCGCCTCTTCGGGCAGCAGCAGGATCGTGCGCGTGACCTTCACGGTCATCGGCTCGTCCTTCTTGATGACCAGCAGGCCCAGCAGGTCGGCCGTCACCGAGTAGGAGAGGTAGGATTTGACGGTCACGTTGTCCTCGAAGGACTTGATCTGGTCGATCACCGAACCTTCGGACTTGAACTTGCCCGTGATGTTCACCACGCCGCCCTTGGTGCTTTTGATCGGGGCGAGCAGTTCGTTGTCGCCCGAGAAGAACTTGGTCATTTCGATCACCATTGCCGAGCTGTCGCGGTTGTAGCAGACCAGCGGGTAGGAGTGCATGATCGGCGGGAGGGGGCTCCGGCCGATGGCCTTGGACATGTGGGGATCGTTCGTGTCGTGAACGGGCGGCACGACGGCCTGCGAGAGGTAGATCGTCGTGTCGATGCGCGTGAACTTGACGTGGATGGGGTCCGTGGGTTTGTAGCCGATGGTCCCGAGGTTGGTGTCGCTGGCCTCCGAGATCGTGGAGGCGATCAGCATTTCACGGCCGATCGTCTTGAGGGGAACCTCCACGTAGAGCTTTCCCTTGAGCTTGTGGAGCGTCAGGAAAGGCCCTTTGGCGGTGAGGCACGATTTGTCGTTGACGAACATTTTGGTGTACTTGTCGACTTTGGGTTTGGCGACCTCCTCGGTTTTCGATTTTTTCTTTTTGGATTTCGAGGCCGCCGCCCCCGACGCCGGGGCGATCAGAAGTCCTGCCGCCAGGAGCAGGACGCAGAGTTTGGGTAGTGAACGCATATAAGTAAAATTGGTAAATAGACGTATTTTTTGTAAGCGTATAACGTGTTTAAGTTTCAGAATGTTAAGAAAAAATCGTTTTGTCGTATGATTTGTTTTTGCCGACATCCCGTTCGGGTGCGGGGTCGACGCACAAAGATATAAAAAATAGGCCGAATGGTACATTTCGGCCGTTTTTTTGACCCTGTTCCTTTCGGCCGCAAATCCCGGAAAACGGGGTTCGGCGGGCGGTTTTGCTGCCCTATGGTCGCAAAACCCCTGCCGCGCGGCTGATGGAATATTGCGCGGCAGGGGTTGTTTTCCGGAAAGCCGGGGATTTACTTGCAATCGTCGATGCGGGTGATTTTGGCCCCGAGGGCATTCAGGCGGCCGTCGATGTCCTTGTAGCCGCGGTCGATCTGGTCGATGTTCTGGATGGTCGAGACCCCTTCGGCCGACATGGCCGCGATCAGCAGCGCCACGCCCGCACGGATGTCGGGCGAGGTCATGCGCGTCGCGCGCAGGCACAGCCGGTGGTCGTGGCCGATGACCGTGGCGCGGTGCGGGTCGCAGAGAATGATCTGCGCGCCCATGTCGATCAGTTTGTCGACGAAGAACAGGCGGCTTTCGAACATTTTCTGGTGGATCAGCACGGCGCCGTTGGCCTGCGTGGCCACCACCAGAAAGATCGACAGCAGGTCGGGCGTCAGTCCCGGCCACGGGGCGTCGGCAATGGTCATAATCGAGCCGTCGAGGAACGTGTCGATGCTGTAATGGTCCTGCTGGGGGATGTGGATGTCGTCGCCCCGCTGTTCGAAACGGATGCCCATGCGGGCGAACTGCGCGGGGATGATGCCCAGGTTCTCGAACGACACATCCTTGATCGTCAGCTCCGAACGGTTCATGGCGGCCATGCCGATGAAGCTGCCCACCTCGATCATGTCGGGCAGCAGCCGGTGCTCCGTGCCGCCCAACGCTTCGACGCCTTCGATTTCGAGCAGGTTCGAGGCGATGCCCGAAATCTTCGCGCCCATTCTGTTGAGCATTTTGCACAACTGCTGGAGGTAAGGTTCGCAGGCCGCGTTGTAGATCGTCGTCCGGCCTTTGGCCATCACGGCGGCCATCACGATGTTGGCCGTGCCGGTCACCGACGCCTCGTCCAGCAGCATGTAGGTCCCCTTCAGCTCCCGGCCTTCGACCATGAAGAACTCGTCGGCGATGTCGAAGTTGAACTTTGCGCCGAGTTTCTGGAATCCGAGGAAATGGGTGTCGAGCCTGCGTCGGCCGATCTTGTCGCCGCCCGGCTTGGGGATGTATCCCACGCCGAACCGCGCCAGCATCGGGCCGATCAGCATGACCGAACCCCTCAATCGCGTGCAGCGTTGGCGGTAATCGTCCGATTTGAGGTATTCGAAATCAATGTCGCGGGCGCAGAACGCGTAGGCGTCTTCCGCGAGCTGCTCCACTTCCACGCCCATGCAGCGGAGCAGTTCGATGAGCTGCATCACATCGAGAATCCGGGGGATGTTCCTGACGACGACCCGCTGGGGCGTCAGCAGCGTGGCGCAGAGTATCTGCAACGCTTCGTTTTTGGCTCCCTGGGGCGTGATTTCGCCCCGCAGTCGGTGGCCACCTTCGACTTTGAAAACTGCCATATGTGCTGTCGTGTGTTATCCGTCTGAAAAACAAACCGCTCCGGACCGGTCGGCGCTCATGCCGGCTTCCGGAGCCTCCTTTACTTTACAAAGGTAGAAAAAAGAACGGACGGAAACAAAACTGAATCGCATGCCGTCCGACAAAATTTCCGACCCCTGAAAGTGCCCTAACGGCGCCAAAGATAGTGGGATTCGGGGCTTTTTTCGGGGTTTTGGAAAATATTTTCGCGAAAAACTTTTGCGGATAACTTTTTTGTTGTACTTTTGCAATCCGTAAAAATGTCTGAAACAATAAAAACTATATAGCTATGGCAATGAAGAGAACATACCAGCCTTCGCGTCGCAAGCGTATCAATAAGCACGGTTTCCGCGCTCGTATGGCTACGGCTAACGGTCGCAAGGTGCTGGCTGCGCGTCGCGCAAAGGGCCGCAAGAAACTGACCGTATCGGACGAGTCGACGTTCAAGTACGCTTAATTTCCTGCAGGAAAGATTTAAGGTCGGCTTTTTGCCGGCCTTCTTTCGTTTAATGCCTGTTGTGCCGTTATGCTTTCGATCCGCCGGGCCTCCGAAGCCGATTGCGCGCTGATCCGCCGTCTGGCCGGGGAGGTCTTCCCCGCCACCTACCGCGAGATCCTCGCGCCCGCGCAGCTGGATTACATGATGGAGTGGATGTACTCCGAAGAGAGCCTGCAAGGGCAGTTCCGTGCGGGGCATGTCTGGTTCATCGCCTCGTCCGACGGCGAGCCGTGCGGCTACGTTTCGGTCGAGCGGCAGGGCGGGGATCTGTTCCACCTCCAGAAAATCTACGTCCTGCCCCGTTTTCAGGGCCTCGGCGCCGGGGAGTTTCTGTTCCGCCGCGCCGTGGAATACATCCGCAGCGTGCATCCCGGACCCTGCATGATGGAACTCAACGTCAACCGCCGTAACCGCGCGCTGCATTTCTACGAACGGATGGGCATGCGCCGCCTGCGCGAGGGCGATTTCCCGATCGGCGACGGTTATTATATGAATGATTACATCATGGGGTTGGAGATCGTCTGACCCCGTTTTCAGTTTTCTGCTTATTCCTCCAGCACCCGTTTCACGCCGCGGTTTCCGACGACCGATATGCGGCTGCCTTCGATCAGCACGGCGCGGCCGCGGTTTTTCCGCCGGTTGAGTTCGTTCTGTACGTTGACCGCTATCACGCGGCCGTCGTGGAAGGTCGAAATGTCGGGAAAAATCGTGTGTCCGACCAGGAGCCGGTCGGCGTCGTAACGGCGCAGCAGCGCGTCGGTCTGTTCCGGCGTCAGCGGATCGTATTTTTCATCCGTGCAGACCATCCCGCGGTACCAGACCGGCCCGGCCGAGCGGTACAGGAATTCGAGCGTCGGGTCCTCCCTGCGCTCCTTCGAGGTCCGGTAAAGCCCTTCGCTCATCCGGGCGTTGAGCGTATCCATTTCCAGATCGCGTTCGAGCAGTCGGGCGCTCAATCCCGCGTGTACGAAGAGGTTGCGGCCGATGCGCAGCATCGTGTTGCGGGTCGCGAGCCAGCGGCCGAGTTCCGTGTCGGGCGAGAACAGTTGGCGGTAATTCTCCATGCCGAGCTGCCGCGCCGTTTCGAGGTACTTCCCGCGCGTGTAGCGCACGTCGCCGGCCAGCACCATTCCTTCGTGATTGCCCAACAGCAACACGGCGGCGCCTCCCGCGTCGGCGGCCTCCTGTTCGAGTTTGTACATCAGCCACAACAGCGGCAGCACGTCGTAGCCGCGGTTGAAAATGTCGCCGATCACCGCCAGCTGGTTGTTTCCGTAGCTCCACCGGCAGTCGCCGTCGATCACGCCGTGGGCCTGGAGGAGCGTCGCAAAACTCCGGAAATCGCCGTGAAGGTCGGACGTGACGAACAGTTTCGGGGCCTGCGGGAGTTCCCGGGGACCTCGCTCGACGGCGTGCGGCGTGACGCTGAAGAGGTATGCGCCCCGGCTCGAACGGACCTCGACCGGGCCGCCTCCGTAAGGCATCACGCGGACGCGCCCCCGCTTGTCGGCGGTCGCTGCATAGGCGCCCTTTTCCGCGTCGTAGACGATATAGGGTCCGTCGGCCGGGTGTTTCCGGCAGAGGTTGTATTTCGTCGGTTTCGGCTGTGCTGCGGCGTCCGCCGCCGGGAGGGTGCAGAGCGCTGCGGCCAGAAGCGCTCCGAACAGCAGGGTCAGGCGTTTCATCTTCCGGTGCGATTCGGGGGCGTTATTCGGCCTCCGTCTTGAACAGGTTCACTTCGCCCCGCTCGACCTTGCCGTGCATGTCGGCCAACTCTGCGATTACGGGGGATATGTATTCCAGCGTGTCCGTCACGGCCGATTTGTCGCCCTCGCCCTTGATGCGGTAGAGCATCGCGGCGTAGAGCGCGCGGAAGCAGAGTTCCGTGTCGTTCATCCCCGGGTTGCCCAGAACGCTCCGCAGGCGCGGCAGCTCGGGTTCGAGGCGGGCGTACGTCTGGCGGTAATGCGCGCCGACGGGGAGTTTCATCAGCTGGAGATGCAGGTCGTGCAGGTCCTGAATCAGGTGGAGCGTATGTTCCAGATGCCCTTTCTCCTCCTTGCCTTCCTGACGGAGCAGGTTCGCCAGATCCATGTACCAGAGCAGGAAGACGTGCTTCTGCTCCTCGCCGATGTCCTTGCGCGGGGTGATCAGCGTCGAGAAGATGGCCTCGGGGCTGAATTGCAGCGCCCGGAGCAGATCCTCCAGCTGCCAGAGGTAGAGAATGTATTCGGCGATATTCTCCCGCCGTTTTGCTTTTGCGATGTCCATAGTTAGAATTCATAATTCACAATTCATCATTCATAATTTTACTTTGCTGAAATAATCAGCATCCGCAAACTCAACAATTGTGAATGATGAATTGTGAATTTTGCATTATTTAATCCACGTTTTCGGCCCCGTGAGGTGCTTGAGGAAGTACTGCTGCGATTTGAGGAGGTTGCGCGACTGGAGCACCATGTTCTTGGTCTCGGTCAAGATCGTGAGGTACAGCATGCTCGCCTTGGTGTTCGAACGGGCCTCGTTGATGCGCGTAAGCTCGGATTTGATGGCTTCGGCGATCGACTCGAACAGCTGGTCGCGCATCGTCAGCACCGTTTCGATCTCCGAGAAGTCGCCCTCGCGCAGCATCAGGTTGATGTGGCGGTAGATCGACTCCACGTCGTCGTTGATCGACATCAGGTCGCGGGCCTGCTCCTTCGAAAGCCCCTCGTGGTTGTTGTCGATATGTTCGAACGCCGGGCGGGTGATGTGCATCAGCGCCTTGGTCATTTCGTTGAGGTAATCGACCACCTGCACGTAGTAGTGGGCCGTGTTGACGTCGCCGCCCTGGAGCTTCTTGAGCGTGGGGAGCAGCGAGTATTTCCGTTCGCGCGACTGGTAGAACAGGTCGTTCGACTCCTTGACCATGTCGCGCAGCACCTTGCGGTTCTCTTTGAAGACGGCGATCAGCGTGCGGTCGTAAATCTTCGTGGCGCACTCCATCGTGCGGCACACCTCGTCGCGCAGGTTGGCGATGATGTCCTCGTTGGTGTCTTCATGCTCCTTGACGATGGCGCTCTCCTTGTTCTTTTTCAGGAAATTGCTGTGGATGAGCATGTACCCGCACAACAGCGTGATGACGATGAAGGCCGGGGTCCCGCCGTAGATCAGCGCCAGTCCCACCACGAAGGCGATCAGGAATCCGCCCAGCGCGGTGATGAACCACCCGGCCACGACGGTCATAACGCCCGAAATGCGGTACACGGCGCTTTCGCGTCCCCACGCGCGGTCGGCGAGCGACGAACCCATCGCCACCATGAAGCAGACGTAGGTGGTCGACAGCGGGAGTTTGAGCGAGGTGGCCATGGCGATCAGCAGCGCCGAAGTGGTCAGGTTGACCGTGGCGCGGATCATGTCGTAGGGCGCGCCGCTGTGTTCCACGTCCTCGTATTCGAAACGGCGCGAAATGCTCTCCCGGAGGTGTTTCGGGACCACGCGCTCGATGCCTGCGCTGACGTTGAGGGCCGCGCGGACGATCGTCCGCGAGAAGACCGACGAGCCGTACTGCTGCTGGCCGGCGTCGTCCTGCGCCGAGAGCGAAAGCTCGGTTTCGGAGACGTGCATGGCCTTCTTCGAAGTCCACAGCGTGAGGATCATCAGGATGCCCGCCGTCAGCAGGATCAGGAAATTGGCCGGGACATTCTCGTTCAGCGCGCCCATGAGCATCTGCGTGTCGCCCGCTTCCCGGGCGATGGTGTAGGCGTCGAACCCGGCCACGGGCACGCCGATGAAGTTCACCAGGTCGTTGCCCGCGAAGGCGAGGGCCAGCGCGAAGGTTCCCGAAAGGATCGTGATGCGCAGGATGTTGACTTTGAAACGCTGGATGAAGAACAGCAGCAGCGAGCAGACCACCCAGCAGATGGCGATGGCCGATGGCAGGTGGTTGTCGATCAGCTGGATGAAGGCATGGTCCGCGAGTATGGATTTGAGACCCTTGAAGACGGCGAAATAGACGATCGCCGTCAGCGAGGCCCCGCACCAGAGCGATCCGTAGCGGCGGAAAAGCGCCGTGTAGCGGAACGAAAAGATCATGCGCGAGACGTACATGACCAGCGTGCCGCAGGTGAAGGCGATCACCACCGACAGCAGGATGGCCGAAACGATACCCATGGCGCGCGAGGTGTTGATGTAGTGTCCGAGCGAGGAGACACCCTGTTCCGGGTCGTTCGAGATTTTGTAGATCGACACGGCGATCGCTGCGCCCAGCAGGCAGAAGATCAGCGATACGGTGGTCGAGGTCGGGAGTCCCCACGAATTGTAGAGGTCCAGCAGGATGACGTTGGCGAACATGACGCCCAGGTAAAGCATCATCACTTCGTGGAAGGTGAACAGTCCGGGGTTGAACATGCCGCTGCGGGCGACCTCCATCATGCCGCTCGACGTGACCACGCCGATGATGATGCCGACGGACGCCACGGTGAGGATAATCTTCATCGAGGCGGCTTTGGAGCCGATAGCGGAGTTGAGAAAATTGACTGCGTCGTTCGTGACGCCGACGAAAAGACCTGAAACAGCGAGGATTCCCAGAATGCCGACAATGACGGTGTAGATTTCGCTCATGTTGGGGTTTTAGTGCAAATTGTGAACAAATTTACGCCATTTTTTCCGATGAAATGGTTATGACATGGATTGTTAACATTAATTTAACACAAGCTCCGGCTGCGGAATACTAAACGGCTGTCGGTGAACGTTGCACGAATACCAACCTCTCCGTCCATGAAACCTCTTCACCACCTTTGCGCAGGTTTTGCTCTGTTGCTGGCGTTCGGGGCCTGTTCTCGCGACCGTACCTATCCCGACTACTCCGTTTCTTCGGGCTTTATGCTCGATTCGCCCGGCGCCCGCGATCCGCAGGTCGCGGACAAACTTGCGGCCCTGCGGCGGCGCCCCCCCCCCCGGCTGACGCAAAAAAGCGGCGGACCGAATCATCGGTCCGGGATTATAATGATGTAACGATTCGATTATCGGGTCGTTACATTTTTGTATAGGAGAATAGGTAACAAGAAGGTAACGGTTTGTTTTCAGCTTCTTGCGCTCAAATACCGCATTTCAAATAACCTATTGCAAGATACGAAAAATTTCCCGACCAAGCAAATTTGCTAAAAATGGTATCACGTATCGCATTGCGATTATAAAAAACACCTTTTCAGATGAGAAATAATGGATATGGTTATCTGCACGATTTTTGTAATAACAGTTTATATTTCCTGAGTCAAATAATTATTCTAAAAGAATGATTGGTACTCGAAAAATGACAAGGCCCCATTGAAAATCTCACTCCGTTTGAGTTTCATTCTTCGATAAGTCGTAACAAAACAATGTGTGGCCGATGTCGACTTGCCTCGATGCCTCGACGGGCGCGCTGCGCTGGACGTGGAGCAACGGATCGAAGAGTTTATTTCTGGCGCCGGGCAACATCGTTCCCCGAATCGCCCGGGGCCGTGTGTTCATCGACGCCCCCGATCGGGCCGTCACGTGTCTCGATCTCGCCTCGGGCCGTGTCGTATGGCGCTGCCGCGATTACAAGGCCCGTGAATCGTCGGGGCTGAGCGCCGACGGCAATCGCTTCTACGTCAAGACGATGGACGGCGAACTGCTGGCTATCGACACTTCGCAGGACACTTTCCGCGAGGAGTGGATTACCCCGGTGGGGTTCGGTTACGACTACACGGCATGCCCCGTAACCGTGAGCGGCGGTGTCGCCTATCTGGCCGACCGTTCGGGCCGCATCGCCGCCGTACGCGAGGACGGGACATTGCTCTGGAGTGTGAAATGCTGCCAATCGGCGGCAAACTTCATCGCTGCCGCCCCCGACGGTTCGCTGTGGACGACCTTCGCCGAAGGAAAGATCTTCCGGATAGTCCCGAAGCACTGATCCCGGAGCCGAGCCCCTGTCGGCCGATTCTCGATCGGCCGGCAAAACCCCGGCGGCTATTTGTAGATTATCTCGACGCCCTCGCCCGTTTTGATTTCTTCATAAACATGGCCTGCAATCAAATAGAGAGTTTTCAACCCGCACAGTCCCTGGACGTTGACGTAGGACAAATTGGCATTTTTGCTGAGATCCAATGTTTTGACATTCCAATTAGAATCCAAGGAGAAGATATTAGTCAGGTTGGTCAGATGTTCAATGCCCTCATAAGTTACGATATTCCGGTCTTTCAAGTCTAATTCAGTCATCACCGCGACTTCTTCCGATGAAAGAATTCCGTTGCCGTTGGTATCGCAGCGATTCAGCAGGTATTCTCTGAAATAGCGGTCCGGAACGCCTATTTTAACCGGAATATTGTCATATCCGAAACGCACGGTTTTCGTCTCATAATCTTTGATAAAATCAGGAATTGCGAGCTCCAAAAACAACCAGAGCTCTTTCAGATCCGGATTCTCCGAGCTGTCCAGTTCGGTAATTTCACGGCTGTTGCGCAGATCGAGTGTTCCGGACAGTCGATTGTCCGAGCAGTCCAGTTCGTGCAACATCCACGATTCTCCGATTTTCAGGGTCGTCAACTGGTTGCTCCAACAGGATAACCTTTGCAGTTCGACGGAATTCGAGGCGTCTAATTCGGTCAGCATATTTTGCGAGCAATGGATCGTATTCAAGACGTTTCCCGCCTCACCCCACGGAGCCTTTGCCGGGAGTTTCAATGTCGTGAGCTGGTTTCTGGAGCAATACAGGTATTGCAGGTTCGTATTGTAGCTCAAATCGAGCTCAGTCAGCCGATTGTTCTCGCAATCGAGCCACTCCAAGTTGGTAAAATACTCAATGCCGGCGAGCGTTGTAAGGTTCAGTTCCAAATCTGTAAAGTCGATCTTCGTTACAGCCTCTGCCTCTGCCATCGAGAGTTTACCGTTATAATCCGTATCGAAATAGGTAAGGCAATACTCGATGAATTTGGGATCATTCATCTTTTTAGTGACGTCTGACACCTTTCTCAGTCCGTCATTATTTTTGTCGCTCTTTTCACATCCGGCGAACAACGCCGTGCAACACAATAATAATATAAGAATCCGTTTCATGTGTTTATGGATAAATTAGTTGAAAACCTCTATTTTGCCTTGCGACGCGGCGTAGCAGGGCATCGTGCGGCCAATGCCAGCGTTGATATAGGTCGGGTCGCACATCACGTAACGGCGCCCTTTGTATTGAAAGGCATCGCCCTCGACTGCGCCGCGGAATCCGACTGCGCAAGCAATGTGGCTCACACCGTTGCTGGCCGCATTTCCCTCGTAGCGGATGAAGACCACATCGAGGCCCGTCAGTTCGCGCACCAGCCATGAGAAGACCCCCACGCGGTCCTTGCAGTTATTGCGGCCATAGAAGAACGACTCCTCAATGAAGAGCTGTTTCTGACGCCCGAAGGCCTCCTTGTCGGTGACGTACCCGAATCCATTCTGCACAAGGTTCAGCAGGTATCCCACCGCCCGGGTCTCGTCCATACCGGCGATCTTGCGGCGCAAAGTCTCCAGCACGGTTCCGGCCAGCTCCGCCGGTGTTCCCTGCTGGTAGAAAACCTCGCCGCCGACAATCGGATAGTCCATTTCGAGAGCCAGGTTTCCGACATTCATCGTCGGGGCAAAAGTCTCACCTAGTAGGGCGCTCCACCTCGGCACTTCGATTCGGCTCTTCATACCCACGTCCATCGTACCGTCCATCGCCAGGCTCAGTACCTTGTCCGCCTCTGCAAAATCGTTTGCATAAGTCCGATAGCCGGCGTTCCGATCGTGGCCGTAGCTGTAAATATAGTACTTCTCGGCTCCGACCAACAGATACGGCACAGCGTATACCTGCTCACGGAACGGCAACAGCAGTACCAACCGGTCGCCGCAGACACCTGCCCGGGCCCGAAAACGCCATTGCGAGAGCAGGAAGGCCTGCATGGCGATCCGTTCATCGGGATACTCCGGTGTGTAGATCGTTTCGCTGACCTTCCGGGCCAACTGGTAGTAACCCCAACCGTTGAGCCGGTGCTGTTCCGCATATCGGGAAAGGTAGTCGATGGCAGTTTCACACTCCGTACCCAGTGTACCCCACCAATTGCCGAAGCCTTCCTCGCCGATCGACGCCAACCGGGGAGCCAGTTCTTTCGGCCACGGAATGCGCAACGGATCGCCGTAGAAATCAAGCGACAACGTTGCTCCGAGCATAGTTGAGGCGGAACTTCCAGAGGGCTTTTCCATTCCGTCGGCGAGCCGCTGGACGATATCGAGATCGGGTTTCGGCTGCGGGAGCGGTTGCTTTGCGGGTTCTGCGGGCGGCACCTGCTCCGGTCTGGGCATCACAACCCGGACCGGAGCATCAACGGCCGCATTGGGTCGGAAATTCTTCCACTGCTGCTTGAGGAACTCCGCGAAGTCGGCGTTGGCCTTGGCCTTGAAGTCCTGAAACTCCCGGGTCCGCTGTTGCCGGAAGGTTTCGTACTGTTTTCGCCAGTCGCTGTTGTGCTGGGCCGCGGTCGGAACGAGTGTGCCCAGCGACAGCCCGAGAATCACCCATTTTTTCATCGTTTCGGAGAAATGCATGAAATGGCGTCTTTCGCATTCGAGAGACGCTATTCGCAGGTTTACGACCGTGTTATTTCCGTTCGGCGAATCGGGCCATCTCCTCGTCGAAAACCTTCTTGAACTGAGCTTTGTCGAACTCCAATTTCAACCGGTCGTCGTTGGACAGTGCATCGGAAAGATCCGTTCCGAGGGCCTCGCGGCTCATTTGCAGGCAGACGTGGTAGCGATAGCTGCCATCCTCCAGTCGGAAGAGCTTCTCGCCGATCAGTTCCACGCCGTTCATCTGCTGGTTGATGACCGTGCGGGCCATCTCCTGATAGAGGGCTTCGTTTTCGTTGTTGGCGCCCATGGCGGCATTCTGGCCGTAATTTTCGATGACGGTTTTCACTTGGTGCTGCACTGTGGCGGCAAGTTCCTGACGAGCATTTTGCATGGCGACTTTTTTAGCCATAGACATATCTTTGCTTGTTCCAGTTTGTACTGCACGCCAGTATTCGGCGTTCGACTGGTATTCGGGATCTCCGAGCGGGATCGTCACCTCGATTTCGCCGGGAGTTACGGGCGTGGATTTGACGGTTTTTTTGCTCGACGAGCAGCTTGCGAAGAGGAGCGTCAGCGACAGGATGCTGCTCCAATAAAGGATCTTTTTCATGTTTTTCGGTTTTTAAGAGTTATTGAATTCGGATTTTGTAAGGCAGAGCGAAGCGTACGTCGCGGCTTTCGCCGGTCTGAACGTTCCGCAACGTTATGACGCCCTGCGCCAGGGCAGCGCGGCGCGTGGTAATAGGGAAGGGGCCGTCGAACCGGAATCCGAGCCGGTGAGTGCTCTTGCCTTCGAAACACGCCATCAGGTCGGTGTAGATGCGGCCTCCGATTCCTTCGACCATAAGATTCAGACCCGTGACTTCGAACGGCGCCTCGTATTTCGAACGTAGGTCGAGCCATCCGGTCACGGTGGCGCAACTGTCGGCGGCGTTGCTGTGGGGTGTAAGGTCGAGTTCGAGCGTCCCGCAGGGGATGACGGACATCTTGTCCTGCCGTACGTCGAATGTGAATGAGTGGCGTACGGCCTGTCCGCCGAGCAGATAGATCAGCTCGATGCTGTTTTCCGTATCGTCGGGACACATCTCGCAGTTGTAGGTCACCCGATAGAGCCCTTCGTCTGTCGGCGTGACGACGATTCCCGTGGCCCATTGGCTCCGGATAGTCGGGTGGCGCGAGGTCGTCACCCTCCGGCCGTTCAGCGTGAAGCAGAACGTATGCTCTCCGAGCTCGTTCCCGCACGCCACGGTCGAGATCATCGTGTAGAGTTTGCGGTAGTTGCGTTGGAGGGCCTGGGCCTCGTTGCGGCGCATGTCATCGAAAAAATAGGCGATCAGCGGTTCGAGTTCGGTAATAGCTCGGTCGATCTCCTCGATCCGGGTGAAGGTGCCGAACTGCTCTTTAAGGGCGGTCAGCTTGGCGTACTGCTCCCGGTCCTGCCGCAGGAACTCCGCGATCAGAGCGTTGCGCCGGGTGATCGGGAAAGGATAGCGCACGTGGCAGAGATAATAGGTGCGCTTGTCGCGCTTCACGTAGCGTTTTTCCCAATAGGTTTCGGCGTCGGAGATCAAGATGCCTGTAATGAAGGGCAACCGTCCGGCCACGGTTTTCAACTGCGACTCGTAGCGGCGGTAGATGTCGGATGCAACGGCATACTCCGTCTGTCGTTCCGTGAGGGTTTCTTCGGAGCGGATGTTTACGCAAACCGCATTGACGATCGACTGTCGGATATCATTTAGACAGCGTTTCTGGGCTGCGTCGAGCGTCGGCTCCTCGGCCGAGACGATGATGAACCCAGCTTCGGTGGTTCCGATCCATGCCGGAGCTTTCTTGGCGCTGCTTTCCAGCACCTTTTCCTGAGCCGCTGTCGTGTGGAGAAACAGCAGAGCCGACAGTGCAATGAGAAGTCTGTGTTTCATGACTTGGCTCGGGTTATCAAATAGATGATGGTCGCCGCAACGAGTGTCAACACGCCGTTTACGATGATGTAAAAAGCTTGGCCGACATGCAGCCCGGTCAGTGCGATGTTAAGGATCAGCAACAGCAGGGCCAGCGTTAGGGTGACGCACTTCACGAGCAGTGTGGTGCGTGGCTCGCCTTTGACCGAGATAGCCATGCCGACAACGAGTAATGCCGTGCAGAGCACGCCGCTGACGGCCGTCTGCAACGCCGGGGCTCCGGCTACGCAGAATCCGTAGACGATCAAGGCTCCGATGAGCAGTGCGATGACCGCCAGAAAAAAGTTCGTTTTCATGGTTGCGGAATAGTTTTCGGGGAAGGGGTGAGGGCTGCAGGTTCATTCCACTCGCCGGCGAGTTCCTCCATCCGGCGGGCGGGGATCCACTCCTTCAATCCGGATTTCCAAACATAGGTGTCAGGCGAGATGGCTCCGGAGCGGACTCGTTCGATCATCTCGGGCAGTGAGCAGGGGCCCAGCTGTGTACCGTCAATCACTACGAAATAGGCGTTGTTCGAGAGTTCGACATTCCTGCCCAGCCCGTTCGGGTCGAGCGACTGTTTCAGGTTATTGATGCTTCCCTGCATGATGTCGCGGCATTGCGGCCCCATCGAGAGTTCCTGGGCCACGCTGAGCATCTGTCCGATCGAAAGTTTCGGTTTATCATCCATAGGTCTCTTTTTTTGGGTTGCGGATTTCCGTTGCCTTTTCCATTACAGAGTGGGAGAACCCGGAGGTGGAGGCGGTACGCATCCGAATGTGTCGGCCAGTTCGGGCAGTGATGAAGCAGCGGCCCAACCCGCCATGCCCTGCTTCCAGATATAGGTTGCGGCGGTCACTTGCCGGTTGGCGATCATCTGCTGGAGTTGCTCCGGTGTGTAGGGGCCGCTCTGCTCCCCGTTCACGGCCATAAAGTACTGTACGGCCGGCGATATGGGCGGAACCGGCGGCTGTTGTCCCATGCCCGGCTGCGCCCCGAAGTTCTGGGGCCCGAGCTCTTGCAGTCCGAGGTTTTGTTGCCCGAGCCCCGGTTGTCCGAGGCCCTGCATCATGCCGCCCATCATGCCGGCCATGTGGCCTCCGACGGCGCCGCCCAGCATCATGCCGGCCATCATGCCGGTGGGGTTCAGGCCGTCGCCGCCACCCATGCCGCTGCCCAGTTCGCCGAGGCTTTCGGCGGCCGTCCGGGCCACTTCGCCCTGTACGTCGATTTGGTGGGCCGTCAGGAAATCGCTCTCGGTTGCCAGCCGTTGACGACGCTGGGTCTCTTCGCGGTTGATGCGGAGTGATTCGGCGAGGTTCTCGGCCCCGATCTGCTGCTGGTCGAGGATGTTGCGGCTCGTGGCCTCACCCGTGGCTGCAAACTGCTTCCCCAAGATGTCGGCCTGTGCCAGCCCTTGATTCATCAGCGCCTGGTAGCCCTCCGATTCGGTGTCGAGCGAGATGTCCGAGATGTCCACCCGGCGGAGATTGACCGCGAAGTCTTCGGCCAGCGAATCGCGCAGTTTGGCCTGCACGGCTTCGCTGATCTGGTCGATGCCGCGTTCGATCTGCACGACCGGAATCCCCAACTGATAGGGGGCGTTCGTCACGGCCGACTTCACGTAGCGCTCGACCGTATCGCGGATTTGGAGCGAGAGGTCATCCATGCTGTATCCGGCCATCTGGTATTTCGAGATGAAAGCTCGATAGTCAGAAATGTTGAATGTGATGGCGCCTTTGACGGTCGCCGGGACGAAGAGCCGCTGCTGCCACTGCTCGGAGAGCGAAATTCGCTTCACGAAGAACGGCAGACGGATCGTCCCGGCGCGGTTGATGAAGAAGACTTCGGCCTGAAAGGGCGACGCTCCGCCGAAAGCACTGCCGACGATCGACGACAGAACGGGGAAATTGGCGGTTTTGAGCACTTCGTCCTTGAAACCCTCGATAAAGTCCATACCACTCTCTTTGTCGTAGACGAAAACGGCGACCTCACCTTCCTTGACACGCAGGCGGCTGCCATAGCGGATCGCGTTCATCTTCTTCGAAGATTCCCCCGACGGCGACCATTTCCAGATCAGATAATCGTTCTGATCGCAGCGAATGACATCGAGGATGCCACCTTCTTTCTTGCTTCCGAATAATCCCATGATGTCAGTTCATTAATCGTTTCTTCAATTTGTTTCGGTCCGAGTTATACCGGAGATCGCAGGCCCCGGCGAAACGCTCGGCCGCCGCACGGTCGCCTGCCAGCAGATAGCGGTCAACGATCTGCACGGCGCAGTCGTAGTCGCCGGGCCGCCCCATGCAGTAGTTGCGGAAGAACTCCTCGGCGGCGGTCATCTCATCGGCAGCGAGGATTTTTCCGAGCAGCGCCGAACGGTTTTCAATGTCGTAATCGTCGACACTTCCCGCTATGCGAAAGGCCTCCAATTCCTTCTGCCATCCGGTCTCTTCCTGCACGGCGACGGCTTGGTCGGTCGACCATACGCCCATTCCAGCCAAAATGCCTCCGATCAGCAGAACCGCCAGCCAAATCATCAGGTTGCGGCGCGACGCGCTGCGACGCTCCTGTTCGATCTCCCGGATGCGCTCCGTGATCTCGGTCAGCAGATTGTTCACCTCGCGGCTCTTTCCGAAATCGCGCCTGGCCATGCGAGCCGTAAATTCGAAGTTGTTCTTGAGTTCGGCGAAGTTGCGGTCGGCGCGCCCATTTCCGATGCGGCCGCAGATTTTGAGAATGATTGCTACGATGCTGCCCAGGGCGAACAAGATGGTGGCGATCCAGAAGATCCCGGCTTCGCTGATCAGGGCCATAAGGAGCAGGAATAGCGTTAACAACGGCAACATCACGACCGACAGCTGGCCCATGCTCCGGCTGAACGATGGAGCCGGCAGCGACCGGGCGGCCAGCAGGATCTCTTCCAGCGTATCGGCGAGTTCGGTGGCGCTGGGACGGTTTTCGTCTTCATCGGCGACGTATCCGCAGACTGGGCAGATACGGGACAAGAGGGGCATCTCCTCCTTGCATTGAGGACAAATCATGGCGCGTAGGGGTTAGTTGAGTTTCCCGAAAAGCCAACTCTTCAATGCCGACTGCGTTGCGGCGTCGGATCCGGAGGCCCGCTTTTCGGCTGTTTTCTGCGAGGCTTCGATCTGCATGCGGCGCAGCATCACCTCGTCATCGTGCATTTTGAGAGCCAGTTCACGCTGTGCTTCCATCTGATTGAGGCGCACTTGCATTTCGGCTTGCTCCCTGGCGTCGATCGTGCCCTTGATCGAATCGACCATACGGGCGGCCTCTTCGAAGCGCGTGCTCGACGGATCAACGTAAAGCAAGGCATCCAGTGCACCTTCATAATCGCGCAGAGCGATCTTGCTCTTGGCCTCCTGGATCGACACGGTAGCGAACTTGTCGACCATCTGCGTGTAGACCGCGGTCATCTTCTCGGCGACCATCGGATAGTCATCGAGCGATTCGGGTACGGCGGCCAGCGCCGCCAGCGCCGCCTCGTAATCATCGCGGTCGGCCAGCGACTGGGCCTTGGCGACGATCATCGGAATGCGCGTAGCGTAGTAATCGACGATCTTCTCGCGGGCCGAGGTCATGAATTGCCGCACGACAGGCGTCCGGGCGTTGATCCGGTTGATGGCACGGATCATAGCCTTGTGTTCGGACGACTCAATGGACTTCACGACGAACGACGTTTCGGCGGCCAGCAGCTGTTCCTGCAAGTTGACCACATAGACCGATACTTCCAGTTCGACGATGTACTGGGCCGGGGCCGTAGCGGTGACCTGTTTGTCCACCGTGCGGACGTCGGCCGTAAGGATGAAAGATCCTCCGGTTGCTCCGAAGCCGTTTTGGACGGTCATCTGGAGCAGTTTCTGATTCAAGGCCGCACGAGCGTCGGGCGGGAGGTCTAAAGCGTCGCACACCATCGGCGTGATGGCAATGCGCTCCTCCTGCTGCGTCTGTCCCGTGAGCAGCCACGGAGCACAGCAAGCGGTCAGATAGATCAGCAGTTTACGTATCATTTGTATTGATTATTTTTCACCCAGAATGAGCCACACTTCGCCCAGACCTTTGGGATAGGTTTTCACAACCACATTGTAGGGATCCTTTTTGAGCATGTTGGCCAGCGGACGTGCGAAGGCTGTGGCGTCAATGGCCACCTCGCGGCCCGAAAGGCTCTTACCGTAGAGCGGGATGCGCACTTGGTTGTATCGCAGTACGTTAGCCGAACGCTCGGCTTCGGAGAAACGTCCGTTGAGAGCGTTCTCCTCAAACCATACGCCGATGATGTCGGCCAATTCGGCGGTCTGCCCGTTGTAATCGAACTCGGTTTCGAAGTCGATCGGCGAACTGTCGAAGCGGCGCAGGGTGACGATCACCTCGCGGCCGTTGTTGAACAAGTCGTCGAAATGGCGCAGAAGCCCCGCGATGAAGTTATCCTTGAAACTTAGCACGGCTTCCTGAAGAAGGGTTTCTATGGCCGCACCGCTGTTGCTTCCAACGCCGGTGTTTCCTGAGATGATCTTCGAGGTATAGGCGTCGAGGGCCGTCAGATTGAACGATACCTGCCGTTTGGGACCGATCCGGCGTATTTCGAAGTCGAGATCGAGAATAATGTCGGCTTTAGCAGTCCGGCGGAGCCTTTCGATAGGGTTTTCGGCGATGGCAGCTCCGGTCTGCCTACCGGTCAGTACGGAAAGTTCGGTTTCTTCACTCTGCAAACGTTTGAGTTCCTGTTCGAGCGATTGGATCGGAAACTCCTGCTGGGCCATGAAATCGCCCATCGCCGACACCAAGGTCCTGATATCCGCATTGCCCTGCATGGCGGCACGGTAGTCGGGGATGCGTTTGACCTGTCCCTGGTCGTCAAAATCCTGGACGAATCCGTTACGGATACACCATGCCTCGCTCGGAACGACCATGATGACCGGTTTTTTCGCCTGAGCAAAGACTCCGCAGGCGACTCCTGCGGCCAGCAACGTCAATATAATCTTCTTTACCATGAGTATAACTATTGTTGTTTCGTAGCGTCCCGACGGCGGCCGTGCACAGAAGGACTGCTCCCTGCAATCCATCCTGTGCAAGGTCGGCACGTTTTTCAGAAGCCCGTGCTGAGTTTCCGGATAATGCCGTCGGCTTCGAGTTTGTCGCGCAAGTTGTCGTACATCACTTGGGCGTAGATGGCTACCTTATAGCCGCCTTTGACCTGACGGCGGTCCTGCCCCGAAGGCACTCCGTCCGTGGTCATATTGACATATTTAAGGTATTCGCCTGCCGTCTCGAAAAAGTTCGTGAAATAGGCCTCGTTGGCCGTCAGGGTTCCGGGATCGGGACAGAGAGGCGGGGTCGCGTTGGCGGTCTCCACACCGGGAAGCCCGCGGAAAAGACATGCGTGCACCGCATTTTTCTTGGCTTGGACGATCGCCAGATCGACCTTCTTGCCGAAGCCCCATACCTTAATGAATTTGGTACCGTCGGTGCCGACCTTCACGGTGGTCACTTCGTAATTGTTCCAACTGTTGAACAGCGCTTTACGGTCTTTGCTTTTCTGGGCAAATGATGTTGCCGGCGCCAATGCCAGCAACATCATTACCACCGCAAACAAGAGTTTTTTCATCTTATTTCCGATTATTACCTATTATGAATGTGACTTAGAAAGTCCATTTTACACCGGCCATAATGCCGAACGAATTCTTGTGGCCGAGGTCGCCTACTCTGAGCAAATCGTTGAATGCTTCGTAGTAAGAACCCTCCTTGATGAACATCATCGTATAGTCGGCCTGTACGAAGATCTGCAGCGGATATTTGACATTGAAATTGATGCGCAGACCAGCATTGCCGAACCAGGCAACTTTGTCCATGAAGCTGTCTTCGTTTTCTTCACCACTGTCTTCATCCAAGAAGTCATTGTGGTTCAGCATATAGTCGCCGCCGCCCATGACGAAAGGAACCAGTTCGATGTGGCGAATGGCACGGATGCCAAACCCGTAACCGATACCGACATTGATGTAGGAGATGCCGCCATCGGTCAGGCCTGTTAGGTCGCCACTGTCCAAGTATTGGCCTACTTTGTCATTGATCTTAGAGCCACTGAACATATCATATCCGACATTAAGTAGCGCATAATGCGCGAAGCCTTTGGTGTTGATATGCGCCAGGTAGTCGATCGTAAGATTGTAGGGAGCGAGCCCGTTATATTTGTAGCCCAGCGAAACTCCCATGCCGAGGTCGTTTTTCTGCTTGATAAGCATTCCCTCATCGACCTTGCCGCCCGAAATCTGATAAAATTCCGAGGCCTTCGTATTGCCGGAAGCCATACCGCGGTTGTCGGCAATCTTCGTGGCACGCAGATACCCCTTCGGAATTGATTTGAGATTGCCGTCGGCATCCTCCCTAAACTTGTAGGCTTGGAAGCGCATGGCATTCTTTACGCCCTCCTTTTTGCCGACCTTGGCGGTCAGCGGGCGGCGGCCAACGATTGAAGTCGTTACGTTCCAAGCGGGAATCTGTTTCTCCAAACGGGTCAAAGTTTCGCCATAGCCATCAATAATTGCAGTCTGCAATCCACCGTCTTTCTCCGAAGCACTGGAAGTATATGAAACCGTCGTCTTGTATTTCATGCCGATATCGATCCGATCGTATGCAGCTTTCTTTTCAGCAATGGCTTCCGGAGTATCGTCTTCATAAATCCATGCGGCATAGATCTCAGCTTCGGTTTCCTTCGAATAGTCGATCTGGTAAACGTAGGCATTGGTGGTTACCGACCATGTTACCTCGCCTTTGTCGCTTTTCTTCGAGGAGATGCCCGAATAGTCGAGCACCATCACATAGCTGCCGTTGACCAATGCCGAACCGGTGTCGCCCAGCGCCTCGGGACCAACTTTGGCAGCCTTTGCGTTTATAATGTCCTGATCGTCGGCGTTGTAGTTGCCGCGGTGGATCATGCGCTCGGCGCTCATCGTGCCGTCAGCCTTACGTTCGAACCAATAGGAGATGATTTGTTTGCCCAAGTCGTTACGGCCGACGGCCTTGCTGATGTCGAGGCCACCAATGGCGTTGGCGCGTGCTGCCTTGAGTTCGATACGGTCTGTAGGAATGTAATTCATGTCGAATTTATCGCCCAGATCGATTGCACGAACGGCACTGAATACTTGGGCGTCAAAATTGTCACCGCGATCTACAACGACAATCGACAAACTGTTACGTTGGTAATCATCTTTGACGACCTCTTTCACTTTCTCCTGTGCCGTTGCCATGAAACATGTGCATAGCGCAAACGTTGTTAAAAATTTTTTCATAAAAAGTTAAGTTTGAATTAGTAGTTAATTGTTTTTGAAAAAATGAAAACAAATCTTAAATCGCACTTAGTTAATCTGATTCTCCGCAAACACACCTAATATTTTTAGTATATTAGCGCTCAAAAAGCAGGGATTATGAACATATTCAGTTTTACGGCTCATTTCGGCTGAGGGTAAAAGAACTTTCCGCTAAGCGATAGACTGTATGTAAACACAGTATTGCAAGGACGCGGAACATGCCTCATGTGGCGGCCAGGACGGCCAGCCGGGATCGGGATACTGGTCGTTACCAGAGCCACCGACCCGAGCAAACCCTTCTCTATCAGATCGTTGACGAGTATTACCCGGCATTCGCTGCGCTTATGGCAGAGCAGGGAAAGGAATTGCCGGGCTATGTGCAACGGGAATTTGAAGAATTTCTCCAATGCGGGCGGCTGGAGCATGGCTTTCTACGGGTTCGCTGCGAGTCTTGCCACGCCGAGCACCTGGTCGCTTTCAGCTGTAAGCGTCGCGGTTTCTGCCCGAGCTGTGGGGCGCGGCGGATGGCCGAAAGTGCCGCCTTGCTGGTTGATGAAGTACTGCCTGAACAACCCATGCGTCAGTGGGTGTTGAGCTTCCCGTTTCAGCTGCGTTTCCTGTTTGGGGTCGTTTGCGGGAAGGGGCGGAATCCTACGCTAAGGCTTTGGCCAGCGATATTCTCCGGTGAGATTGATGTGTTCCCAGGGGATAGGAGAAGTCGCTTGATATCTAGTATGACGTCTGTCGCACCTGCTTGATCGCGGCCGCGATAGCTAGATCGCGTTGCTCCTCTTCTCCATCCGCGTTCCAAGCTGCGGAAAGGCACCCATAAGCGTACGCCTGGTCGAGCAGGCGACGCGGATCGACGTCCAGCGCACGAGAGAATGCGTCCGCCATCTGTGCAATGCGTCTAGGATCGAGACAAAGGTCGTCTCTGTCAGCCGGATCGTAGAACATATTGGCGGCGCCAAAGCCCACTTCACCGACCAGACCGACGGGATCTATCACCAGCCAGCCGCGACTGGAGAACATGATGTTTTCATGATGCAGATCGCCATGTAGCCCACGCAGTTCCGAGGCATTGCTCATCATTTGATCGGCTATAATCGCCGCGTGGACGTAGTCAGTTTGACAACCTGCGTTTTGATCATCGCGCGCCCGCTGAAACAAAGCTGCAAAGCGATCCCGGATCGGGAGAAGGGCAGAAGGCAGGGGTTCCTCAGATGCGGCATACAGCTTCGCCATTAGTTCCGCTGCAATTTCGGTCGCCTGGTAGTCGCCGTGCTCGGCAACGATGTGAGAGAGCATTCGCTCCCCGGCATATTCGAGCAACATCAGATTGTTCTCACGACCGAGCAACCGGACTGCTCCCCTCCCATTGCGCCATACCAGATAGTCGGCCCCGCGCAGTTCATCAGCAATGTCTTCTATAGGTTTCAATCCCTTGACGATTGCAGGAGTCCCGTCTGGCAATGAAACTTTCCAAACGAGGCTGGAAAAGGTGTCCGCAATGAGAACAGGTTGCGAAACGTGCCAATGAGCAGGAAAAACAGGCGGCATGAACATCAACCCCAAGTCAGAGGGTCCAATCGCAGATAGAAGGCAAGGCGTTCGCGGTCGGGGGCTTCGATCCCCAATACATTGAATAGGACAGCGAAGGCGCGCTCTGCTTCATCTGGCGCTGCCCAGTTCTCTTCGGCGTTAGCAATCATGAGTGCCAAATCGGCATAGCGATCTGCTGTTCCGAGCCGCCCAAGGTCGATCAGACCCGTGCATTGAAGAGTTTTAGGGTCCACCATGAAGTTCGGCATGCAGGGATCACCATGGCAAACAACCATATCGGTGCGCTCTTGGTCGAGCCGCACCGGTAGCTCTCGTTCGACACGAGCCAAAAGATCGAGCTGCGGCGTACTCTTGTCCTCGTCCGGTAAGAAGTCGGGATTGACGGCATTGCGGGACACCACATCAACGGCGCGTCCGAACATTCGCGACAGCCTGCGCTCAAACGGACATTGATCAACCGATAGGCTGTGAACAGCGCCAAGTTGCTGCCCCATTGACGGCCACGCTTTGAGCAAATCCGCTCCAGACAGATCAGCCGCCGGTACTCCCGGAATTGCCGTTATCACCAAGCATGCACCCTCCTGTTCCTCCTGCCAGTTGATGACCTCGGGGCAAGCCACACCTCGACCTTTGAGCCAAATGAGGCGGTCACGCTCTCCAGCGAGCTCACCGCGGCGGGAAGCAGGTGCGATTTTCGCGAAGGCATGCCCGTCACCACGTCGAAAAACAAAATCACCAGATTCTCCGCCTCTGACAGGCAACCAGTCAGAATGCGATTCACCAAAAAAAATATTAGTTCGATTCAATGGAGGTTCCTTCAGTTTTCTGCTGAACCGCGAATATAGAGAAATATCCCGAATGTGCAGTTAACGAATTCTTGCGGTTTCTTTCAGCGCCGCCAATACCGCCAGCCCGTCGCGCAAGGGGCGCGGCTCGTGTGTGCGGATGAAGTCAGCTCCACCTGCGGCGGCGGCAAGCTCTGCAGCGAGTGTCGCGGCCCCGACATCCCCCGGACCACGGCCTGTGAGCGCGCGCAGAAAGGATTTGCGCGAAACAGACAGAAGCACCGGCAAATCGAAGCGCAGCCGCAATTCATCGAACCGCGCCAGCACCGAGAGCGAGGTTTCGGGAGCAGCCCCCAGAAAAAACCCCATGCCGGGATCAAGGACAAGGCGGTTGCGTTTGATACCGGCACCCGTCAGCGCCGCGATGCGCGCGTCAAAGAACGCCGCAATGTGATCCATGATGTCGCCAGCGGGTGCCTCGCGCCGATCTGCCTGCCCGTCTTGCACCGAATGCATAACGACGAGTTTGGCAGATGATTTCGCCAATTGCGGATAGAACGCAGCGTCTGGAAAACCGCGAATATCATTGAGATAGGCCACACCACGCGACAAGGCATAGGCTTGCGTCGCGGGTTGATAACTGTCGAGCGAGACGGGAATGCCATCTGCCTTGAGCGCGTCCAGCACCGGCGCGATACGCGCGATTTCTGTGTCGGACGAAACAGGCGCGGCGTCGGGATTGCTGGATGCCGGACCGAGGTCGATCACATCTGCCCCCTCGGCCATCAGCTTACGCGCCTGCGCAATGGCTGCGTCTGGCGCCAGATACCGGCCTCCATCGGAGAAACTGTCCGAGGTTATGTTGACGATGCCGAAAATGATGAGCGATTTATTCATGGGGGCTTCTATAATAATACCTAAAATCCGCAGGTAGTTAATTAGGATGTTTAAAGATTCTGATTATCCGTTTATGCACCTGTTATATTCGCAATTACTAGTCTGTCAAAGAGTTTGTCTCCAAAATACCGTCTGTTTAATTTGTAAATAAACTCGTTGAGATACAACTGTAAGTATTTCCTTTTGATTTTATGGTAGTTGCCCAGCAATGTCCGTTTTGCATTACTGATTGCGATATGCACCCATTTGAGTGTTTCCTTGGTGGTTTTGGCGTCTGATTTCTCGGTGACGTGCAATTCCACCAGATCGGAGATGTCAACGTAAGAAGTGCTTTTGTCCGAAAATACGATGGCATCATCCTCCATGCAGTCCCTGACCACGCCGTTGATTCCTTCACTTTGATGGCTATCCAGTACCCTGGCCTTGAAATAACGCACATGCTTCTCCTTTTTGCCCGTTTCGATATCTTCCAACGGGGTGCTTTCGGCCATCACCGCAACGTTCTGCTTTCCCTCGGCTCCCCGGCCACGTGTACCCTTGCCTCGCTCGATTTCCTTACTGGCCACCGAAAAGTAACCCTCATCCAGTTCTATCATCCCTTCCAGTGTATACCTTGCATCCCGGTTGCCCATCGCCCTGCGGAGTTTGTGTACCATCGCCCATACCGGTTCGTAACGCTTCAATCCTAATTGCTTCTGGAGTTCGTTGGTGGAGAATCCCTTTTTTGTGCAACTCATCAGGAACATCGTTTTGTACCACACCAGAAACGGCAGCTTGGAGCTCTCCATGATCGTACCGCTGCGCAACGAGGTGCGGAAACGGCAACCTTTGCATTCATAACTCCATTTACCCTGTAACCAATAATGGGAAGTGCCCCCGCATCGCTTGCAGACAACCCCTTCCTTATCACGCTGCTCCTTGAAATGCAAACGACAATCTTCCTCCGAACCGAAATGAGCCGTAAAACTGAATATGTTCATAATCCCTGCTTTTTGAGCGCTAATATACTAAAAATATTAGGTGTGTTTGCGGAGAATCAGATTAACAAAGATTCTGTAAAAATATTGAATCAATATCTTGTAGAATTTATGGCCGCTAAAAGAATGGATTTGATATGTTGTTGCCAGTCAGAAATTGAATTTGATTTAGGAGCTATTGATTTGCCATTCGAAATAGAATGTACAAATGGTAAATTTAAGGATATCAGCCCAAATGCTAAATCTAACTATCAAATCTGTATATCACCACACTTTGCTAAAATTCAAAGCTGGTTTAATGGTAAGATCATATTTAACCATGAATCATTGAAAAGTATTATTGAACGGATGAAGACAAGTGTCAACTATATTATAGGAACAGATGTTAATGGTGCTCCGATAGCTTCTACGGTTGCAACAGATCCTTATACTCCTGTTTTTTTTGATAAAAAAGTACAAGCGTATTATAATTATCAAGGATGCCGTATAGAAGAATTACGTATCATAAGTCCTAACTTCACCTTAAGGTGCGATAATGACCATAATGATTATGTGGTGGTGTTTTTACGTGATATTCAAGACCTTCCTTATCGCGAACAATGTATATGGAAAGGTTTTAATATTACTCCTGACGGCAGAACATTTAGCAAACTTTTTCAAAAAACGATAATTGAAGGCAAATGGAATGGTGTTGCACAGTCTATAGACTTTGTCTTTCGAGATTTGTATAAAACCTTTGTCGCTAAATGGGAGGAGAAGTATGGTTGGAAACTGTTTAAGTCATTAAATGGAATCCAGGCAGAATATTTCAATCAAATTTGTATTCTAAATAGAGATGATTATGAAGCTCTTACTGACCTTGTAAAATATTTATCACTATTGCTACAAGAAAGCCTTGATTTGGAAATGATGGAAATGATTATTCCTGCTAAAACTGAAATCAAAGAAAAAGTAGTAAATGGTGAAAAAACTAAGGAATCAACTAAAGAAAAACCCTTATCACATCTTGATAGAATTTTAGAAACACTCAATATTGAAGGCTACAATTTTATTGTATTTCTCAGGAATCTTCAATCCTTACGTTCCTATATGCTTCATCGAAATAGTAAGAAATTAGATAAAGACAAAAAAAGGGCTTTTGAGTATTTCGGCTTAAATGAAGATAAATCAAATTCCCAGTCGGTTTCAAATAATGTATTATCGCTCGGTGCAACAGCTATTTCAAATATGATAAAACAATTGTAAATACATGTGTTATTACATCAAGATCTACATCTTTCAAAATTGAATCCTTTTCTATCCGGCTTTCCCCACCCGAAAATTAAGGTATGATGTCTGTGCCGCGGTCCGCCCTCCACTCCAAGGTACGGAAGGCTGTGCCCGATCAACGGCAGTCTGCATCATACCGCTTCATGCCGGAGCTTCGACCTGTCGAAACAACCGGTATTCCGCTATATGGGCATCCTGCCTGGTTGTTGCTCCGGCACATTCCGCCTTCTGTCCGTAGCTTTTCTTTCCGGGCCGACGGCGTCGTGGGCAAACGGTGACACATTCTGCTTGTGCCGTCCGTCGTGCCTCCGGCATGTCACAGGCAGAAAGAGTCCCCATTTTGTTTGCCCGGCAGACCGTTTCTTTTACCCGCCCAAGCCGTCATTCATCACTTTTATAAACATCCCCTTATATATACGGGACAATTCTGCCTTTTATATCTGTATCGGGATTACCTTCTCTCGTCATACCTTGCCTGCCGCCGCGTAGGTTTTATCAGGTGCGAATGTAGGCTGTCGCGCCTGATTCTTCCGTTTTGAAGTGCATTTTGAAGGAAAATCTTCCTTGCCGGGCAAGAGTATTTTGCTTCAAAAAAACGTCGAATGGGCTGTACCGACATCCTTGTCATGCACCATAAAACCCCAAGGCGGTCCGGCAGAAAGGATCCGACCAGAGGGAAGAAAAAAACAAAGTCACAGGTAATGGCAGGACTAACCACCTTGCCGCAAAACATTTTCAAATTATGCTATACATTCACACTATCGGTCGCATCGGAAAGGATTGTCAGGTTATCGAGGGTACACACGGTTCGTTTATTGCTTTTGACATGGCAGTAGATGACTTCTCGCACGGAAACGCCGTTACCACATGGGTAAGGGTACGCAGCAACAAGGAAAACCATATCCGCCTCTCCGAATACCTCACCAAAGGGCGCATGGTCCTTGTCGGGGGAACATTGTCAACTTCACTGTGGAAGGACAAAAACGGCGACAGCCAGATCCAGCTCTCCATCACGGCGGATGCCCTGGAGTTCATCAATACCGGTAAACGGGAAGGTACAACCTCCGAAGCCGACGGCCAAGCCGCAGCTGCCGATAACGCACCAGTTCCTCCGGCGGACATGCCACAGGACGGGGAGGAAGACCTTCCGTTCTGACATCTTCCGGAAAACGGTCACGGATGTAGTATTTACTAATTGTAGTAATTTAGGAGATTAGTAAATCCCGGGTTACGAAAAATAGTAGATACTACATTTAGTGGCTAAGTCTTTTAGTAGAGTAGTAAATACTACGATACTAAAATATGTTATAGTAGTAAAATAGTAAATACTAATTGTAGTGAAGACTAAAAATAGTATTATCTTTGTACCAGAACATTAAGACTCTGAATCATGACAAAAATTATAGCAGTTCTGAATCATAAAGGTGGGGTCGGAAAGACAACCACTACCATAAATCTCGCTGCCGCACTGCAGCTGAAGAAAAAACGTGTGCTCCTGATCGACATGGACGGTCAGGCAAACCTCACGGAATCCTGCGGCCTGTCCATCGAGGAAGAACAGACCGTGTACGGGGCGATGAAGGGCGAATACCCTTTGCCGCTGGTCGAACTGAACAACGGCCTTGCCATCGTTCCCTCGTGCCTTGACCTGTCGGCTGCCGAATCGGAACTTATCAACGAACCTGGCCGGGAACTGATACTGAAAGGGCTGATTGCGAAGCTGCTTGACAGCCGGAAATTCGACTATATACTGATTGACTGTCCGCCATCGCTGGGACTGCTCACGCTCAATGCGCTTACCGCATCGGACTTCCTGATTATCCCGGTACAGGCACAGTTCCTCGCCATGCGCGGTATGGCAAAGATTACGAATGTGGTTAAAATCGTCAGGGAACGCCTGAATCCGGGACTGAGCATCGGAGGTATCGTGATCACCCAGTTCGACAAGCGCAAGACGCTTAACAAAAGCGTGTCCGAGCTCATCAACGATTCTTTCTGCGACAAGGTGTTCAAGACCGTCATCCGGGACAACGTGGCTCTGGCGGAAGCTCCTATCAAGGGTCTGAACATTTTCGAGTATAACAAAAACAGCAACGGGGCCAAGGATTATATGGACTTGGCGCTGGAGGTACTGAAACTAAAGTAAAAACAATATGGGCAAAAGCGATTTATTGAAAGACGGTATGAAAAGCGGCCTTGACGGGCTGCTTTCATCAACCAAAAAATCCCCGCAGAAAAAAGAAACGGTTCCGGCCAAGGCGGAAAAGGAACCGGCGGTGCATTGCAACTTCGTCATTAACAAGAGCATTCATACCAGGATGAAATACCTGGCCATCGAAAAGAACATGTCTCTCCGTGACATCGTCAACGAGGCCATGAGAGAATATCTGGAGAAGCATGAAAAATGATTGAAAATTTGAAAGACGCACTATGAGAGAAATAAATCCCAAAGAAACCACCCGTGCATACGCATTTGAGCTTTGGATGAAAGCCCCGATGCCGATGGTTACATTTTTCAAGACTTTGGATGTCAGTCGTCTGGTCAAAATCAGCAAAAAGTCAGGTATGAAATTCAATATGCTGATGTGCTGGTGCATCGGCAAGGCGGCAAGCGGTATCAAGGAATTTTATATGCTGCCTGTCGGAGACAAATTGATGCAATATGATGCCATTGCGGTTAATACCATTGTTATGAACAAGGACAATGAGGTCAGTTCATGCGATGTGCCCTTTTCTGATGATTTGCAGCTATTCAATGAAGATTATCTGAAATTGACAACGGAAGTAGCACAAAGCTGTGAGAACCACGACTTGACTGAAAGCATGGTAATAGGAACTTCCGCACTGGCCCAATATGAAATTGACGGTGCGGTAGGTATGTACAGCGGTATCTTCAACAATCCGTTTATAATATGGGGCAAGTACCGTAAGGGGTTCTTCAGGACGACACTGACGGTTTCATTCCAATTCCATCACACTCAAATGGATGGGGCACATGCTGCAAAGTTCCTGGATCGCTTGCAGCAGGAAATCAATAAATTACTTGTATAGCGATGAATATGGAAACACAAAGATTGATACTTCGTCCCTGGACAGAAAACGATGCAGAGTCTCTTTATAATTATGCCAAAGATCCTGCTATCGGCCCCATTGCCGGGTGGCCTCCTCATACATCTGTGGAAAACAGCAGAGAAATAATACGCGATATCCTTTCTGCACCCGAGACATACGCTGTAGTATTGAAAGAAACCAATGAACCGATAGGCAGTGTCGGAATTATGTTCGCTGATGGCGTACACAGTGCGGATATGCAGGATGGAGATGCAGAAATAGGATATTGGATAGGTGTTCCTTATTGGGGACAGGGACTTATACCGGAAGCCGTACAACGTTTGTTGAAGCGTTGCTTCGTCGAACTTGATGTGAAACGGGTCTGGTGTGGACATTATGACGGAAACATCAAATCCCGCAGGGTAATGGAAAAATGTGGATTCAAGTACCATCACACAGAAGAAGGAAAGACTTCTCCGTTAGGAGATATCCGTACAGAACATTTTACTTTGCTTACCAGAGAGGACTGGAAAAAACGGTAAGAGAAATATAAAAATGTCCCATGATAAGAACTACGATAAAATCATTTATACAGGCTGATTTGGAATCTGTCTGGCATTCTGTCACTTCACTTTACGACTATTCATGGCGAAGTGACATAAAGGACATAGAAGTTTCCGACGAGCGCCATTTCAGGGAGATAAGTAATGAAGGCTATGTCACCTGTTTTACTGTTACTGTTATAGAGCCTTTTCTAAAATATTCATTTCTTATGGATAATGTGAACTTTTCCGGGGAGTGGACGGGACATTTCAGACAGGCTGAAAATGGAACGGAAGTGATTTTTACAGAGTCAATTAGCCTAAAGAAATGGTGGTTATATCCTTTTGCATTGTTGTATTTGAAATTACAGCAGAAACGGTATATAGCTGACCTGAAAAGAAAATGTGAACAAGAATGAACGGATCGGCCAAGTATATAATACGCCATTTGCAAGGTAGTGAGAACCATTTGCTAAGAGAATTTCTTTACGAAGCGATTTATATCCCTGAAGGAGTCAAACCGCCCTCAAAGGACGTGGTGGATTTACCTGAACTGAAACTGTATATTGAGGACTTCGGAAAGAAAAAAGATGACTTTTGTCTGGTCGCAGACTGTGAAGGGAAAGTGGTCGGTGCAGTATGGGTACGTATTATGAATGATTACGGACATGTGGATGACAGGACCCCATCGCTCTCCATATCCCTATATAAGGAATACAGGAGTAAAGGCATAGGAAGCCATCTTATGCGTGAAATGTTTCGATTACTTGAGAGCAAAGGATATAGTCGCGTCTCTCTGTCCGTACAAAAGGCGAACTATGCCGTCCGAATGTATCTAAAACTTGGATTTAAGATCATCCATGAGACTGAAGAGGAGTTTGTCATGCTTAAAGATCTCTCACTATCCTACTAAAGACGGACAACCTCTTATATATGTCATCTTCTTCAAGAAGACATCTCCCTATTATATTATAGATTACCGGTAAATTATCGGTAATCTTTTTCTTTTATAGTTCCATAGAACATTTCTTTTATAATTCATCTTTTACCGCTTTCCGGCTTCATTCCCGCCGCACCGGCCTTGGTTTTATCAGATGCAAAGGTCTGCTGTCGCGCTTGATCCTCCGGCTTGAAGTGCATTTCCTGCAAATTCTTCCTTTCTGTGAAAGAGTAATTGGCAGGAAAAGCCGTCGTATGAAGCTGTACCGACAGCTGTAAACCGCATCCATAAAACCCCAAGGCGGTTCAAACGGGAAAAGAACCGACCAGAGGGAAATAAAAAAACAATTCAAAATTGACATCGACATGGATAAAATAAGATTGGTAGTTTACAACGAATATGCACTGGGCTATATCATGCCCCAACAACCCGACAAGGTTTGCACATTGGCAGACAGGACTACGCTCGGCGCACCGTTCCGGACAATGCTTGAACCCTATTTCATCGGAAAGAACGATACCGTAAGGCTGGCCGGCAGGAAAGACTTCGACACGTTCCGGCTATCGTTCGGGGGGTACGACAATACGCAAATGTACGAGTATGACACCAACCAACAGGAATAGCAGTAATCAGAAAATCAATGTATAACAAATCAAAATTTATGAATTATGGAAACAATGAACATTCAATCAGTAGCAGAGAAGAACATCGTATCAGTAGTTTTGGCAGATATTCAGCCGAGTAACTATAACCCACGCAAGAATTTTGATGTAGCAAGCCTTGCGGAATTGGCGGAAAGCATCCGTCAGCAGGGCGTCCTCCAGCCTATCGGGGTGCGTCCCATTGCGGAGAACCGCTTTGAAATCATATTCGGGGAACGCAGGTATCGTGCCTCACTCATGGCAGGACTGGAAGAAATTCCGGCAATCGTTCTGAATGTTTCGGACGAGACCGCCGAAGAAATGGCGGTGACGGAAAACCTGCAACGCAAGGATGTAACCCCTATCGAGGAAGCAAACGCCTATCAGAGGCTGATAGAAAGCGGACGGCACGACATTCAGTCTTTGGCCATGCAGTTCGGCAAGAACGAGACCTATATCCGCACCCGACTGAAGTTCGTCTCCCTTATCCCCGAAATAGCAGAATTGTTGGAAAAGGATGAAATCACTATCAGCGTGGCAAGCGAAATTTGCCGATATGGCGAGGACATCCAGAGAGAGGTTTTCGACAAGCACTTGAAAGAGGGTATCATGTTTGGCAGTTGGCGAGGCATGAAAGCGACCGAGGTGGCAAAGAACATCGAGCGCCACTTCACGACAGACCTTGAACGCTACAACTTTGACAAGACCCTTTGCCTGTCATGCCCCCATAATACCAACAACATGACATTGTTCTGTGAGGGAACATGCGGAAAATGCGCCAACAAAGGCTGTCTTGATGAAATGAATGCCGCATTTTTGACGGAAAAGGCAATAGAGACCATTAAGGCTTATCCTGCACTATCTCTAAGCCATGACGCATATTGCTATAATGCGGATGCGGTTAATCGCCTCAAGGAAATGGGCTATGAGGTTGTGGCACTGCAATGCAGATACAAAGACTACCCGACACTTCCCGAAGAGCCTGAAGCCGGAGAATATGATACGGAAGACGAATATAAGGAAGCTAAGGTTGAGTATGAGCAGGATATGAACGATTATATGGAAGAGGGCAAGGAACTTGTACGCAGGGCAGAAGTAGGCGAAATATCGCTCTTCGCACGGATTGGGAACGAAGACATTGTCAAATGTTATGTGGAGAATTCCATGATGAATGCCGTCAGTGGACAACAGGCAGGACAGGAACAGCTTTCCCCGATTGAAAAACTGGACAAGCAGGACAAGCGAAACAAGGAGATTGCCAGGGAAAAGACCGTGGAAGATACCAAAAAACAGATTTTGGAAGTGGATATGACCGAAACCAAGTTCGGGGCTGACGAAGAAAAGATGATTTATTTCTTCCTGCTTTCATCGTTGAGAAAGGAACACTTTGCCGCCGTTGGCATAGAGGGAGAACATTCGCCCTATCTGTCCAACGAGGACAAGACAAATATTGTGGCCAATCTTACCCCAAAGGCAAAAGCCGTCATCCGCAGGGATTTCCTGATTGAGAATTTCAAGAACGCATACGGAAGCAACGCCATAGCCGACATGTTGCTTGAATTTGCAGGAAAACACATGCCGGAAAGACTTGCCGACATCGAGAACGGACATAATGAAGTTTACGAAAAAAGACATCAGCGCATCGAAGAAAAGAAAGCCGTCCTTTTGGTGCAGGAACAGGCCAAACAGGAAGCAGAGCAGACTGAAGCCGATGCGGACAACGAAAAACAACCTCAATCCCAAGAGGTTGCTGCTTGACCATAATTCATAGTTGATTTCAGATGCAGGGCGGAGAAATCCGTCCTGCTTTTCTGTTGAGTGCCGGAGGCAGACCGGCGCCGCCTGACCTTTTTTATACACCTCCCTGTCTTTCGGCAGTCTCCGTCTGCTGAAACAGTACGGACCGGGTTCTGGCTGATTCCTACAGGCCGCACGGGCGGTCTTCCGTCATCGGCCGGCCCGGATAACCTTTATAGCCGGACCTCTTATAATACCCCGGTAGTCTCAACATTTGTTTTCAGCGAAGTTACAGCATCTTTCCGGACAAACGCAAGATCCGGGTGAATTTGGGAAACAATCTCCAATCCTGCGGATAGTATTCTTTCCCAAAATCTTGCACGAAGTCCAGACAGAGCTGTGCACGGGCGAAAAAAATTGTTTCACCTTAAATCTTCGTTATTATGAATACATTTTCTTTCCCTCAGATTTCAGTAAATTACAAGGATGCCGATGCTGCAAAACGTACCTTGGTAAACTCCTCCAGAGTGAGCTACGACATCTTCAAGGAGGCATACGATGAATGTATGCAGCATCATGAGGAATGCTGGGTGATGTTCCTCAATCAAGCCAACAGGCTTCTCGGACTCTCCTGCATATCAAAATGCGGCATCAGCCAGACCGTTGTGGATGTCCGTATCATCCTGCAGACGGCTCTTCTGGCCCATGCCTCGGGCATAATCCTCAGCCACAACCACCCGTCAGGCAACATGGTGGCCAGCTCCAGTGACAATGCCATCACAAGCAAACTCAAGAAAGCCTGCGAAATCCTTGACATCACTCTCCTTGACCATATCATCCTCTCGGATACAGGCTATCTGAGCTACGCGGACGAAGGGATGCTTTGACAGCATCTCTTTTCACGGCAAATCCCGTTATACTGCCGCCCTCATGTGCGCCAGGCGGAGACTGTTATAAAACCTTCATGCACGACGGCAGCCCTGGGCTGCTGTAAGCACTCCGGTCCGGATCTGTGGCTGATGACGGAATCCGGCACGGGCCGTATTCTGCCATCGGCCGCTCCGGGAACCTTTATAGCGGCACCTGTTTTAACGCCGTCCGTCATAAGCCCCCGCCACCACCCTTATCCCTTTCTATTTTCCCTCTTGTATTGACATGAGAGTCATTTCTTCTTTCGTCGTCCTTCCCGTCGCCGCGTGGACTTTACTGGTGCGAATGTAGGCGGTCGAGCCTGTTCCCTCCGTTTTGAAGTGCATTTCCTGCAAATTCTTCCTTTCTCTGAAAGAGTAATTGGCAGGAAAAAACATCGGGAGAGGCTTTGACGACCGTCTATCGATGCACCGTAAATCCCGAAGCGGCTCCTCCGAAAAGGAGGCCGAACAGAGGGAAGAAAAACAAAATCGTTAAATATCAGAATTATGGACAAGGACATCAAAGAAAGCAGAGAGTACCGTCTCGCTAAAGACTGGGAAATGGCAGTCAACAATTACAGTTTCAATCCGGCTCGATTTGCAGCAGCAATACCGACCATGCACCCGACACTGCAGCAAAGCCTGTATAGGTTGATTAAAGAGTGCATCAAGGTTATGGCGGATGACAGCCGCAGGTACGACGAACGCAATATGGCTTCGCACGAGGAAGCGAAATGTATCATGGAGTACCTGAAAGAACACGGGAGAAACATACCATTAAAGTGATAGACCGATGAAAAAGAAAGAGGTGGAATTTGCCGGCAGAACTTATTCTTGCCGTGTGGTGAAATCAAATGAAGGTGAAGAACTCCTTATCGGCTCAACAGGTTTGCTTGACGCACTCCAGCCCGGTAGTTTCGACAGCGAGAACGAGGGCTTTGCGAGTAAGGAGGCTGAGAAATTATACGATGAGATTTTTTTCTTCACCGATGCCGGAAGTCTTGAGCTGCCGGATGACGAGCTGGTTGAGATGCTGAAAGAAGACAACCCGGAATGGTTTGAATAAAATGAATATATAAATCTATTAAAAATCAAGATTATGGATAAAGAGTATGTAATGAGAGTGGCTGCGACAATTCGCGAACAGCTGGTAACGATGACCGACACGCCGGTCCTTATGTCATGGGGCATCGGGGAGTTTATGGCAACAGTATTCAATGACCTGCCGGGACTGAAATTCCATGTAAACGGAAGACTCTTCCAAGGGGAAGTGCTGATCTGTCTGAACGGCTCGGACTATTATGAAGTATATCTCCGGAACGGGACAGACATAGAGTGCCTCAGTGACGAAGTCTGCTTCGATGAACTGGGAGAACTGATAGACCGCCATATTGAAAGCGGAACTGACAAAGAGGAATATGCACGCTTCTGTGAACTGTGCTATAACAACAGATTCGCTACATTAGCTTGCCGCATTTTTACGCTCGTCGG
>ERZ826396.570-NODE-570-length-52685-cov-3.765913_pt1 | contig 52685 bp, 50 predicted proteins | sample MGYA00519926_ERZ826396 | MGnify/ENA primary metagenome ERZ826396 (study PRJEB31778, sample SAMEA3449230) | human gut metagenome | biome: human gut; feature: human-associated habitat; material: faeces | place: United Kingdom | collected 2010/2012 ... | reverse complement strand
AGAGGTGAAAAACGTGGCTAAACAAACATTTCGTTTAGAGTTCTGTGGGCGGGTGCTCACAGTAGAAACTGGAGAAGTAGCAAAACAGGCCGGAGGAAGTGCTCTGGTAAGATATAATGACACCGTTGTTTTATCAACAGCTACTGCCAGCAAACAGGCAAAAGAAGGAATCGATTTCTTTCCATTGACTGTTTCATTTGAAGAGAAACTATATTCTGTTGGTAAGATTCCCGGAGGCTTTTTAAGAAGAGAAGGAAGACCTAGTGAACATGCAACATTGACGGCTCGTATGATCGATCGTCCGATTCGTCCTTTATTTGCGGAAGGTTTCCGTAATGAGGTACAGGTTGTGAATACGGTGCTTTCTGTTGATCAGGAATGCACACCGGAAATGACTGCAATGTTCGGCGCATCTTTGGCATTATGTGTATCGGATATTCCTTTCAACGGTCCGATTGCCGGAGTAATCGTTGGGCGTGTAGATGGCGAATATGTCATTAATCCAACACCGGAACAATTAGAGAAAAGTGATATTCACTTAACTGTTGCCGGTACAAAATATGCTGTAAACATGGTAGAGGCTGGAGCAAAAGAAGTCGATGAAGACGCTATGCTAGGAGCTATCATGTTCGGTCATGAACATATTAAAAAATTAGTTGCTTTCCAAGAAGAAATTGCGGCAGCTATCGGTAAAGAGAAAATGGAAGTAACACTGTATACTGTAGATGAAGCAATTGATCAGGAAGTACGGGAAAACTTTGAAGCCGATATTCGCGCAGCGGTATCTATTGAAAAGAAATTGGAGCGCTATGGCAAGATTGATGAATTAACAGAAGCAGCGCTAGCTCGCTTTGAAGAAAAAGAATATGCATCAGAGAGTGCTAAAGCCAAAGCTTTGAAGCAGGTAAAAGAAATCTGTCATGGCATTGAGGCAAATGAAGTACGTCGTTTGATCATTGAAGATAAAGTACGCCCAGATGGACGTAAGATTGATGAAATCCGTCCATTGGATTCACAGGTTGATATTTTACCAAGAGTGCATGGCAGTGCGTTGTTTACACGTGGGGAAACACAGGTATTATCAGTAACGACGTTAGGTCCGATGAATGATAATCAGATCATTGATGATGTTACCGATGTAGAATATAAACGTTTTATGCATCATTACAATTTCCCACCATATTCTGTTGGTGAAACAGGAAGAATGGGCAATCCAGGCCGTCGTGAAATCGGTCATGGTGCTTTGGGAGAACGTGCTTTATCACAGGTATTGCCTAGTGAAGAAGAATTCCCATATACGATTCGTACAGTAGCGGAAGTTTTGGAATCAAACGGTTCTAGTTCGCAGGCATCTATTTGTGCCGGCACAATGTCTTTGATGGCTGCTGGAGTTCCTATTAAGGCACCTGTTGCGGGTATTGCAATGGGCTTGATCATGGACGAGGATAGCGGGAAGTATACCGTATTGACCGATATTCAAGGTATGGAAGATCATTTTGGCGATATGGACTTTAAGGTAGCGGGAACAAGTGAAGGTATTACGGCACTGCAGATGGATATCAAAGTTGCTGGTATTACAGAAGATGTCTTCCGAGAAGCTTTGTCACAGGCCAAAGGTGCGCGTGCACAGATTCTGGAAAATATGATGACTGCTATTGATAAACCACGTGAAGATGTTGGTACATATGCACCTAAGATTGAACAATTCTATATTGACCCAGAAAAGATTCGCGAAGTCATTGGACCTAATGGTAAGATGATTAATAAGATCATCGAAGCTTGCGATGAGGTCAAAATTGATATTGAAGACGATGGACATGTGGTCATCTATCATATGAACCGCGAGGCTATTACCAAAGCTGCGAATATGATCCGTGACATTGTACGTGTTGCAAAAGTCGGTGATATTTATGAAGGTAAGGTTGTACGTATAGAAAAATTCGGAGCCTTTGTAAATCTGTTCCCGGGTACAGATGGCTTATTGCATATCTCAAAGATTTGTCATGAGCGTGTTGAAAAGGTTGAAGACAAGCTGAATATTGGTGATACCATAAAAGTTAAGGTAATGGAAATCGATGATCGCGGACGTGTCAATGTCAGTGCGAAAGCATTATTGCCAAGACCTAAAAAAGAAGAAAAACAGCTTGTGAAAAAAGATGAAGTACCTGCAGAAGAAACGGTTGAAACAAAAAAAGAAGAAACACCGGCTGTAGAATCATAAGGTGAATACGTGAGGACAGTGTTATACACTTGTCCTTTTTTTGTGGATGGATATTTCTTACACGATAGGTACAAAGCAGCAAAAAAAGGGGCTGCAAAGGTTACAACCAATTTGTCATCTTAATGAAAATTTATGAAAAAAAGCGTAGGTATTCAATTCGCTTTATGATAAAATAATATGCGAGGTGAAAAACATGAACTGGTTACAGGAATTGGAAACATATAAAGAAGATTTTATTCGTGATTTAAGAGGCTTGATTGCCATTGCTTCGATAGAAGATAAAGCAAGTGCTCGAGCAGGTGCTCCTTTTGGCGAAGGGTGCCGCAAAGCTTTGGATTATATGTTAGAGCTGGGACGTAAGGAAGGCTTTGAAGTAAAGGATTATGATGGCTATGCTGGCGTGATCAGCTATGGTGAAGGTACGGAAAGTGTTGGTGTATTAGCACATTTGGATATTGTGCCTTTAGGTGATGGCTGGACCAAAGATCCTTATGGAGGAGAAATTGAACAAGGCTATTTGTTTGGCAGAGGGGCTTTGGATGATAAAGGTCCTGCTATGGCGGGTTTTTATGCCTTAAAGATGTTAAAAGATAAAGGTATCCAATTGGATCGCAAGATCATGTTGATCTTAGGGTGCAATGAAGAAACGGGAATGGAATGCATGAAGTATTATACACAACATGGCGAAATACCTACCATGGGCTTTACACCCGATGCTGATTTTCCTGTGATTTATGGTGAAAAAGGCAGCTTGCATGTTAGGTTAAAAGGCGATGTGCAAACGTGTATAACCAGCATGCATGCCGGTGAACGTCCAAATATCGTCATCGGTAAAGCTAGTTTATGCGTGGATAAATGGAACGATGCCTATATGGATATGTTTGATTTTTACCTAAAATCGAATGGGTTAAAAGGCAGTGTTGCCTATGATGGAAAACAAGCTGTTTTAACCATGGAGGGGGTATCCGCACATGCAGCGATGCCATATAATGGAGTAAATGCTGGTTTGCATCTCTTGAATTTTGTAGGAAGTGCTATGCAGGATAAATTTGCGTATGATACGTATGCACTGTTGCATGATTGGCAGGGAAAACCATTGAATATTGCCATTGAGGGCGCTTATATGGGATTTTTGACAATGAATACCGGGATCATTCATATTGCTGATGGAAAGGCGGATATTACCATTGATATCCGTTATCCAAATGATGCGGATGCAAATCTGATCATAGATAATATGAAAAAAAGTGCCGAAAAACGTCAATATGCTTTAGATGTACTATTAGAACACGATACAAAACCTTTGTTTGTTGATCCACAATCTACCTTGGTAAGTACATTAAGTGAAGTATATCAAGAATACAGCAAGGACACCTTTACACCAAATAAGACAATTGGCGGAGGTACCTATGCGAAGAAATTTAAAAACTTTGTCGCCTTTGGACCTGAGTTTCCGAAAACCGAGATACCTGACGAATTATATGTCGGAGGATGTCATCAAAAAGATGAAGGGGTAAAACTAGAAGATTTAATGACTTCTATCGCTATTTATACAGCAGCTGTGGAAAAGCTGGGAAAGAAGTAGGACGATCTATGAGAATGCGAAAATTGCCATGGGCAGAAGACTTTTTAAAGGAGCAGGATGTCGTTATTAAAGAACCCGCTGCTTTGCAAGGCAAATGGAAAGAAACGCTAAAACGTGATGTGCTACATTTAGAGATTGGCTGTGGCAAAGGGGATTATTGGACAAAGATGGCTTTGCAATATCCAGAATACGGTTGGATCGGTGTTGAGAAAAATAACAATGTAGCTGCTCTGGCGGTACGTAAATATACAAAACAAGAAAAAGAAAAAGCACATATGCGATTCATCAACGATGATGCTGAGCAGCTTGCTTCTTGGTTTGCAGAAGGTGAAATTCAAGTCATCCATTTGAATTTCAGTGATCCTTGGCCTAAAAAACGAGCACATAAAAAGCGATTGTCAAATCAGAAATTTATTGCCCAATATGCGAAAATCTTGGCAGATGATGGGGAAATTCAGATGAAAACAGATAATAGCTCATTATTTGAATATAGTATAATAGAATTCCAAAATGCAGGTTGGTTTCTTCATGATTTCAGTGTGGATTTTCGCCGTGTTGCTCATGATGAAGATGTAATTACGGAATATGAGCATCGCTTCATGGAAAAAGGGCAGCCTATTTATCGTGCCATTTGGAAGAAATATCCTATGAATGAAAAGAATGCATAAATAATGAAAATAAAAAGTAAATTTTCATCGAATGATGCTATAATAAGAACATGTAAACGGTTCAACAAAAGGAGTCATACCATGAAAGAATATATGAATGTAATTAACAATGCAGAAGCGTTTTATAAAGCATGTGCCAGCGAAGGCAAAAATGTCTTTGTCTTTTCTGCGAATTGGTGTCCTGACTGTCGTTTTTTAGAAGGCTTTTTTGAAGACGTCGTAAAAGAATATACGGCAAAAGGCTTTACCTTTTACTATGTTGACCGTGATCAATGCATGGATGTATGTGTAGACTTGATGATCATGGGCATACCTAGCTTTGTCATTTATCTAAATGGGAAAGAAAGTAATCGGTTTGTATCGAAGCAGCGCAAGACAAGAGAAGAAATAGAACAATTCTTGAATCAAGTAAATCAATGACGCAGAAAGGGTGAGGAAAATGTCGTTATGGAAAAAAGTTACTTCCTTTCTGTTTGAAGAAACAGAGGCAGATATCATTGCAGAAGATGATTTGGAAGCAATTTCTTTAAAAGAGAAAGAAGCAAAAACAGTGGATAAAGAACCGCAAAATACGCCGAAACAAGCGGATCTAGAAAGTGTTAAAAAGGAACAGGCGCCAATCAAGCAGGAGACGAGAAAGTTTGTCAGTATTGATTTAGAGACAAAAAAAGAACCAGCAAAAGAAGTAAAACAACCAAAAGAGACAATAAAAAGTCGACCTGTTATGAAAAAAGAAGAAAAGAAAGAATATGAGTTTACACCGGTGATTTCGCCGATTTTTGGAGCGAAAGAAGAAAACGCAAAAGCGAAGACTTCAACGAAGACACCTAATGTCAATATGCCACGCGCTCGCAAACGTAAGGAAAATCCGTTAGGGACAATTATATCACCGTATTATGGTGTGAATGAATTGGAAGAATTTGAAGAAGAAGCGAAAAAAGATATTGAAGAAAAAGCCAAAAGTAAGCAGGAAGAAATCATCATGACGGAAACAAGGGATGAGCTTTCATCACAAGAAATGCCGGCAGATTTATTACAAAAGGTAGAAGAAGAGGAAGAACATACGTTACCCTTGGAAGCTATTTTAGCAGATGATGATACGGATACTGAAGATTTGTTGCAAATTTCGCTGTTTGGTGATTCTACGCCAATCAAAGAAGCTGAATCTAATATAAAAGATGTAACGGAAAAATAAAGGGAGTGTAAACGTAATATGGAATATTATTTTATTGGTATCAAGGGAAGCGGTATGGCATCTTTAGCTACGATCGTCTTTGACCGCCATGAACAAGTGAGCGGTTCGGATATTGATAAATATATCTTTACCCAAAAACCTTTAGAGGAACGACATATTCCGATTTACCATTTTGATGAGAATAACATTAAAGAAGGAATGACAATCATCATTGGCAATGCTTTTAATGAAAGCAATCCGGAAGTGAAAAAAGCCATGGAATTGGCCAAGCAAGGAAAAGTGCAGGTATACTGGTATCATGATTTTTTAGGGCAGTTGGTCGAAGAATATACAAGTATCAGTGTTGCTGGTACCCATGGCAAGACCACAACGACAGGCATGATTTCTCATGTGATGGCCGAAGTAGCACCAACTGGTTTTTTGATTGGTGATGGTACAGGAGATATGCCGGATGATGGTGAATATTTTGTCTTAGAATCCTGTGAATATCAGCGTCACTTTTTGGCTTATAAACCGCAATACGCGATCATTACGAATATTGAATTGGATCATGTGGATTATTATAAAGATATGGAAGATTATCGCGATGCATTTGAAACCTTTGCCAATCAAGTAAAGAAAGGTATCGTACTGTTTGGTGATGATCAAGAAGTGCGTCGCCTGCACGTCAAAACGAAGCATTTGTATTATGGTTTACAGGATGACAATGACGTACAAGCTGTTCATGTTATACAAAATGAAGAAGGTATGTCTTTTGATGTTTTATATAAAAAAGCGTACTTTGGCAGTTTTAAATTACCGTTTGTTGGGAAACCTTTATTGTGGAACAGCCTAGGGGTAATCGCTTTAGGAATCATGGAAGGATTACAACCGGCAGTGTTACAGGAAGGATTGGCAAGTTTTCCGGGAGTAAAACGCCGTTTTACGATAGAAGAAAAAAATGGTAATGTGTATATTGATGATTATGCACATCATCCAACTGCTGTTAAGTATATGATTGAGGCTGCTCGCATTAAGTATCCTGATAAAAAAATCATTGCGATATTTAAACCGGATCGTTATTCTCGTATCTATTATTTTATGGATCGTTTTGCCCAAGAATTAGATCAAGCTGACGAGACATATTTATGCCATTTTCCTGAAAATGCCGCAAAAGAGCCAGGAATCAATATTACGATACAAGATTTAGCAGATCGTTGCGCGCATGCTCAAGTGATTCAAGAAGATGAAACAGCAGCTAAGTTTTTAGCAGATCGCGGCCCTGCAGTATATCTGTTTATGAGCAGTAAAGATATTTATAAATTAAAAAATATTGTAAAAAGTTTTCAGTAAACTTGTAAATGTTTACAAAATAAGGTAAAATATAAAAAGAGGTGTTTCTATGGGTTTAGATCAGTTATTGGAATTAACGAGTAATGTTGCCGCTAAGGCATTACCGATTGTAGGTGTTATCGTCCTGATATTTCTGGTTATCTTTGTCAGGCATCTGATCGTGTTATTAAAAAGTGCGAATGAAGCAGTGATCAGTATGAAAAAAACACTCGATACGACAAACAAAGAATTGGAAACACTGGAAAAGCCTTTACAGACTTTAAATGAATTAAGTGAGACTGTTGACAGTGTGCATGAAGCAAGCAAACATGCTGTTCGCAGTACGATGGTGATGGTGATTGAAAATTTCTCTTTGATTAAAGATTGGATCTTACATCATATGGGAAAAGATGGCAGCGATGAGCAACAGGAAGAAGCCTGTGAGCAGGAGGTGCATACTTCATGAGCGATGAAAGCCAGCATGTTGATGACATGGAAAAAGAAACGCGTTATACCATTATTCAAATGGAAGATGACGAGGATAATGAAAATGCCTCTTCAATTTTTGCGGATGCCAAAATAGAACTAAGTCGGATGTACGCAGAATTTCGTCAGTGGATAAAAAATAATGTGAATGCGCAGGAAACAACACAGCGTTTAGAAAAACTGAAGACTGATACGGCCTTGTTATTGGAAACAACGAAACAGAAAGTAGCAGCCTTCAATCAGCGTGAGGATGTAAAAAATGGCAAGGAAAAACTGAATGAAATGACGGGCAAAGTGACGAATGCATTCAGTGATGGTGTAGATGAGCTTATGAAGAAGGACTATGTTGTGAAAACGATGGATACCATTACGGACACGGTTAGTGCTATTCGTGAAGATGAGCGCGTAAAGAAGAATGTAAAGAAGCTAAAAAAGGGTACGCTGAAAGCAGCGGAAAAAGCCTTTGAAGGGTTACAACGTGTCTTAGACACGAAGGATGAAGACGATTAGTCAGAAGGGATAAGTGTTATGAAACGAATTACCATTTATGATGTAGCAAAAGAAGCAGATGTTTCACTGGCAACCGTTTCCCGTGTTATCAACGGTTCTGAAGTTGTCCGTGAAGACACACGTGTGAAAGTGCAGGAGGCAATTGAAAAATTAGGCTATAAACCGAATGCGATTGCTCAAGGATTGGCACTTCAGAAAACGACGACGATTGCTCTGATCGTACCAGAAGCAAGCTATTTCTATACGGGACAGATTATTAATGGTTTGATTGATGTGGCAAAAATTTATAAATATAATCTGATGCTGCATACAACGACGGAAGGTATTACTGAAATGAATGATATTATTGAAAATATCATCAAATCCCGTGTGGATGGTGTTGTGATTTTCAATGATAAGTTAAATAAGGAAGAATTGAATCAATTAACAAAATATCAAGTTCCCATTGTTGTCATCGGTAATAAGATGAGTGATGAAACTGTTGGTTCTGTTTATGTGGATTACTCCAGCCTTGTTTATGATTATGCAATGGATTGCATCGCAAAAGGGAAAAAACGTTTGGCATTGATTGAGGATCGTAAGAATCCAGCAATGATCAAACAACTTCGTGATGGATTATCACGTGCTTATAAAGAAAACGGTATGGAATTTGACGGCTATATTGAAATTCCTAAGGAATATCGTTCCTCTTACTTATTCTTGAAAGAATATGTGAAGGATGGCGTACCTTATGATGTCGTCATTACGTATCGTGATTCTCAAGCTATGGCGGTTATGAACACCGTGAAAGAAGCAGGAATGAATATTCCTGATGATGTGGAATTGGTATGTATCTTAGATAGTAAATATAACTCTATGGCACGCCCTCAGATTTCTGGCTTTAAAATTCCAGATTATGATTTAGGTGCTGTTGCTATGCGTTTATTGACAAAGATGCTAACGGATGAAAATGATGTTCCAGATAAAGAAATCGAATTGAGCTATATTTTCACTCCACGTAAATCAACCAAGTAATCATTGCTTGACAAAGTAAAAAATTACATTATACTTAATACTACAACAGCTATGATAAGAAAGAGTACATAAGGAAATGAGCACAGAGAAGCGGCTGGCTGGTGAAAAGCCGCAGTCAGGAACTTATGGAATACACCTTGGAGCTGCTTTATGAAAAGTAAAGCCGTATGCTCACGTTATGAGCTAGAGAGCCTCATGTTATGAGGAACTAAGGTGGTACCACGCAAATAAAAAACGGCGTCCTTGGATAAGGGCGCTTTTTTAATGGCTGAGAAAGGAATAGACTATGAATATTTATGAAGAATTGGTATGGAGAGGCTTAATTAAAGATTGCAGCTCACCGAAAATTGAAAACATGCTGAATAATGAAAAGGTAACTTTTTATATTGGTACTGATCCTACCGGAGACAGCTTGCATATTGGACATTATTCATCCTTTTTAATTTCTAAGCGTTTAAAACAGGCAGGGCACAATCCGATTTTGTTAGTTGGTGGAGGAACAGGGTTAATTGGCGACCCTAAGCCAACAGCAGAACGCGCTATGATATCAAAAGATGAAGTTGCGCATAACTTTGCATGTCTAAAGAAACAGGCGCAGGATGTATTTGGCTTTGAAGTTGTAAATAACTACGATTGGATTAAGGATATCAATACTTTGGATTTCTTGCGCGATTATGGGAAATATTTTAACATTAATTATATGTTGAATAAAGATATTGTTGCTCGTCGATTGGATGAAGGAATTACGTATACAGAATTTTCTTATATGATCTTACAGGCGTTGGATTTTATGCATTTGTATGAAAACCGCAACTGTATCATGCAAGTAGCAGGACAAGATCAGTGGGGGAATATCACAGCCGGTATTGAATTGATTCGTAAGAAATTAGGTAAAGAAGCATATGGGTTTACAATGCCATTGGTAACGAAGGCGGATGGAACAAAGTTTGGCAAAAGCGAAGGCAAGGCGATTTGGCTGGATAAAAATAAAACATCTTCTTATGAACTGTATCAGTTCTTGGTGAATAGTGAAGATAGTAAGGTTATTGAATATTTAAAGACATTGACCTTCTTAAGTCGCGAAGAAATTGAAGATTTAGAAGAAAAGACAAAGATAGATGCGGGACGCAGAGAAGCACAAAAGGCACTTGCGAAAGCCGTTGTTATTGATTTGCATGGTGAAGAGGAATATGAAAAAGCATTAAAAATTACGAATGCTTTCTTCAAAGGAAATATTAAAGATTTAACCAGCGATGAACTCGAGGATGCGTTGCATGGTTTTGATAGTATCGCAGTGGATGATCGTATGCCGTTACTTGATGTCTTAGTACAAGCGAAAATTGCTAGCAGTAAACGTGAAGCAAGAGAATGGATCAAGCAAGGTTCTATTCAAATCAATGGTGAACGTATAAAAGACTGTGAATTTATCGTAAGCTCAACACATGCAATCACAACGAATAAAACCATTATCAAACGCGGGAAACGTAATTATTATGTAATTACACAATAAGATAAACAAAGAATTTCAAACAAATATGCTTATGAAATCCCACGTTTCAATATGAAAGATTATATATATATGAGAAAAAAGCACATACAGAAATAGTATCTGATGTGCTTTATTTATTAGTGAATGAAAGCTGCTGGTGATAAAATTGCTTTATAAAACACAGGCCTGATATGCATAGGGCTAGACCTATACCGGTATAAAAAGATTTTATGCATACTGTTGGCCATACATGGCTTTTTCTTAATAAAATACCACCGCTCATCATACAAAACATGATGATGTATGATTTTCTATCGAAAAATTGTAATATATGCATATAAGCATGGGCATATTGTAAGATTCGATTTGTATGCTTATGAATGAGTTTGCGAAAAATAGCAAAATAGAAAACAAGAAAGGTCAAGATCGTTGCTAGCATCATCCATAAAGTAAGAACAGAAGTGGATTGATAGCCGATATTTAGAATATTAATACCCGCTAGCAACCAAATGAAGCCGGCTAGTAACAAAAGGTAGTTTTTAGGGATATACATTCGTTTACGCATCTTTCACACTCGCTTTCAATATAAACAGGAAAAGAAGAAGACCGATACCTGTTAGGATATGGCCGATACCGGAAACACCGGAGATCATAGCGTTAACAGTATTGGTTAGTTCATTGCCATTTACTTGTGTGATACCGCGCAGAAAGAGCATGAGGGAAGTTAATAAGACACCGGGATGATAGAGAATAAGAAATAGCCGATAATGTTTTTGTTTTTCGATATGAAATTGATGAATGGCAAATGTCACGATGAGAAACATGACCATTCCCAGCAGAAAGAGATGGGTATGTACAAAGGCAAGTGTTGTCCTGCCGTCAAATCCTATGAATTTGGTGTATTCGCGATAAAAGATACCACCAATCATGGCGAGAATTGCATAAAGTATAGCGTAGTTTACTGTTCTTTTCATAATGATAGAACTCCTTTCTTATGATGCTAAATAATGGAATTGCTTTATCATGCTTCGCCTTTTTAATAGAGAGGGTTTCAAAAAATACCAATGGTTAGATAGAGAATATGAAAGCCTGTTTCCATTATTGTTTGCAAAGCATTGTTGCTGAACTTTGTTCGTTGTAACGTGAAATTATGTTGATTTCGCATATAATAAGCGATATAACATTTCTTTTGTGAATTGACAGTTTTTGCGTTGATGTGAGAGATCTACCAACATATGTTCAAATAAAAACTGTAGAAAGGCTTCCTTTGTAAAGGTTGCTGTCCATAAGCTTTCAGGAATATGCGAATCTTGAGATAGGACAAGAAGAAACCCTTTCTGTATGTGCTGTAAATATTGTTGTTCCAAGGCTTTCCCCTTTTGCTTATCTTCTGAGCGCAATACATGCAATTGTCCTAAAAAAACAGCTTGGAAATCCTCTATATGTTCGCTTAAACGTTGATAGATGGTTTCATAGAAGATAGGGAAACAAGGGGGTTCATCGAATGTGCAAAGATCTTTATGAAAAACCTTTTTCCAGAAATTTTCGATGATAGCCAATACTAAATCGGCTTTTGAAGGAAAGTAATTGTACACTACACCAACAGATATATCCAGTTTTTTGGCGAGTGAGCGAATACTGAGGTGAGTCATTCCTTCCTCATAGGTGATTTGTTCGGCAGCTTCTAATAATTCGTCTTTTGATGTGACTACCTTATTCATAATGATTCCTCCTAATATGAACACTGTTCATTATAGACGTGTTATTGCTGCTCGTCAAGTAGAATACCTTTCTATGCTATAGAACCAATCGATACAATTCACATAGTATAAAAGTAAAGGAGGAGTGCTATGAAAATCGGTGTGGTTTGTAGTGATGAAAGAATGATGCAGGTAGCAGATAATCTGAAAAAAGATTATGTGGTTTATAGGATACAGGAAGATACTGACTTTTTAACATTACCACAGCTGGATGCTTTTGTCTTGCCAGTGAAGGGAATGAATGAAGAACATAATGTACAGATGTGGAATTCCTATATGCATATTCCCAGTAGCTTTTGGAAAATTCAGGGAAAAGAAATGGTTGTTTTCCAGGGTATAGAAAATGAAGCTGCCAAAAAATTAAATGTAGAAGTCGATTATTATATGAATGCGGAAGAGGTCATAACACAAAACGCTATTTTAACTGCAGAAGGTGTTTTAAATGAATTAATTTCACATACTTGTAAAAGTATTTATGCTATAACAATCGATATTGTTGGATATGGGCATTGTGGTAAAGCTATTTATACAATGTTAAAAAATCTTCATACTCATGTACGCGTAATACGCCGTGATTGTGTGATGAGTAAGGAATTTTTACCAATAAAGGAATGGAAAGAATGTGGCGATGTCATCATTTATACTGCTCCGGTACAAATATTGGATGATGCGCAGATACGTTCATGGTCAAAAACACCATTATTCTTAGATATTTCAACACCCGTTTTGTTTCATGAGGAACAAATACACCGTCTGCATCTGAACTATTACAAGATCAGTAATCTGCCAGGTCGTTTTGCATGTATCAGTGCCGGGAATATTATCGCAGATCATATAAGGAGGAGATTACATGAAGAATAAGCGCATTTTATTTGGTGTTTGTGGCTCATTTTGTAATCATGCGAAAGTATTAAAGCAGTTGGAAATCTTATGTCAGGAAAATGATGTACAAATCGTGGTAAGTGAAAATGTGTACACTTGTGATACACGTTTCTTTAAAGCGGATGATTTTTTGAATCGCTTGGTAAATTTAAGTGGTCACAGTATCATTCATACAATCGTAGAGGCTGAAAAGGTCGGCCCATGCAATTGTTACGATCTAATGGTGATTGCCCCGATGAGTGCTACTGTTTGTGCAAAACTAGTGCACGGCATTTACGATCATCCTGTTACACTAGCTGCCAAAGCTATGCTGCGAAATAAGAAAAATATTGTTTTTGGAATAGCAACAAATGATGGCCTGGGGATTAGTGGAGTTAATATTTTCACTCTGCTGAATTATCGAGGGTTTTATGCCATTCCATTTGCTCAAGATGCACCATTCCAAAAAGAACGCAGTATTGTCGCCAAATGGGATCTGTTAATGGAAACCTGTGATATGGCGCTTCACGATCAACAGATAGAACCAATCTTATTAGGAGGAAACGTATAATGGCAAAATTGATGGTAGCATTGATTACTCCCTTTACCAAAGAACATGAGGTTGATTATCCGGCATTGCGTGCATTAATTGCCCGCTTAATGGCGGAGGGAGCGGATGGGTTTATCGTATGTGGTACAACAGCAGAAACACCTTGTTTAAGTGAAGAGGAACGTTTGCAAATAGTGAAATTTGTCTTGCAAGAAACCCATCATGAGATAGAAATATGGTTTGGCTGTGGGACAAATTGTACAGCAGATACTTTGCGGGCTGTGCATCAGGTTCAACAGCTGCCTATTGATGGTGTGCTTTTAGCTGCACCGTACTATAATCGACCTTCACAAGCTGGATTGTATGAACATTTTGCATGCATTGCTGCACATAGCTCTGTCAATATTATGCTTTATAATATCCCATCTCGGACAGGTGTGAAACTTGAAGCAGAGACGATCGCAAAATTAATAACAACATGTCCGAATATTGTTGCTTTAAAGCAGGCATGTGATGATTTTGCAGCAGTTCAAAAGTTAAAAAAAGAGCATCCTCATTTCATAATATATAGCGGGGAAGATGGAACCATTGATGAAGGCATGGATGCGGGTATGGATGGTTTGGTATCTGTACTTGGACATGTATCACTTACCAAGCTAAAGCATTTTCTATGTGGCAATCGTAAAGATAACGAATTGCGTAAGGAATTAAAGCAGGAAGCGACATTGTTATTTCAGGAACCATCTCCAGCTTGTGTGAAATATGTCTTGGCACAAAGAGGAGAAATTCAAAATGTTTTGCGATTACCTATGATCGAAGTGCAAAATGAACATTTAAAAAAGAAACTACAGGCCACTTTTATCGACAAGTAATCCTTCATGAATATGTTAGAGTCATCTTAGGTGATGAAGATGATTCAGGTCAAAGTGTTTGATGAGGAGCATGAGGATGATCTTAGCGATATGATCAATGCATTTTTAGAGGATAATCCGGATATCGATGTAGTTGATATTAAATTTTCAACTTCCTGCAGTATACAGGAGGAAGAACAAATATATTGCTTTTCAGCACTACTCATATATCGCACATAACATGAAAGTGTTTGCGCATACTACTGATGGAGGTGTAAACATGCAGAAAAAAACCGAAATTTTATGTAGTGTGAACAATTGTGTCTATCATAAAGACAATCATTGTGTAGCAGAAACCATCAGTGTTACTTGCGACAATTGCATTGAACCAAATGCTTGTTGCGAAACTGAATGCAGTTCTTTCCGTTGCAAATGCGGAAAATAACAAACAAAGGCGATCCATACGATCGCTTTTTCTTTCCGCGAATTCCTAAGACAATCACCAAAACTTTTCTATCGACAGATAAAAGCCCCTTGATATTACAGGTATGGTGCATTTCACATACATATGGTATAATTAAAACCGAGGTGATTTCATGCGTAAACTTTCGATTTTATGCATCTTGTTGACGGTATTTCTTACCGGATGTAAAAATCTGCATCATCAAGATAGTGAAAGCATAAAAGTATATGAGAGCTTTATTGATGCCGTAGTTAGTAATAAGGGGATAGAATCAAAAATCATTCCCTTTGAATATAAGATGAATGTATTTAAACAAAAGGACGATTATAAATATGAAATAGAGCTGTATAATCCACAGGTTGCCATGTATGATATCCAGGCCATCGCAGTGGATCAGAATATGGATTCTAATACGAATGTATATCCTTGTATTGGGATATTAGGGGATGATGCCAACAGTCAGTATAATATGATTCCCTATCAAGCGCGGGGAGAAAAGGGCTTTGTTAAAATGATCATTTTAGATGCGATATCACCAAAGAAACAATTTACGGTCAATGTGATGGTGACTTGGAAAGACAGCACATTGCAAAACCAATCCCGTGTTTTTTTCAACTGTAATTATGTGCAGGAAAAAGGGGATACGGCAATTGGAGAAAAGACTACTTCGGATGCTGGTAAAGCAAATGTGGATTAGAGAGGAAACTATTCATGAAGGATAACACAAGAAGTACAAAAAGAAAACAGTCAATCGTCGCCGGAGCATTGGTAAGCTCTGCTGGTATCTTTTTTGCCAAATTGATTGGACTGATTTATGCAATACCATTCAATAATATTTTGGGTACCAATGTCAACGTCGAATATTATGCGATTACCCAATCGCTCTACATGTATTTATTAAATGTATGTCAGGCGGGCTTTCCTTTTGCTATAGCAACACTGGTAGCTCGTTACACGACAAAAGGTGATTATAAGACAAGTATTTTTGTGAAAAAGCTCAGCACGCGATTGATGATTTCTTTAGGATTTGTCATGATGTTGTTATTTATGCTGTTTTCCAAACCAATTGCGCATATGATGTACGATGGGGCAGGAAGTGCAGATGATTTACGTTGGGCATTTGTCGGCTCCAGTTTTGCTTTGTTCTTTGTGCCGATTCTGAGTAGTATGCGTGGGTTTTATCAGGGATTGAAAGAGATGGAAATCTATTCATTGTCACAAGTTTTGGAACAGCTAGCAAATGCTTCGTTTGTGCTGATTGCTTCCAGCATCGCTGTTTATATCTTTCATGGTGATCATATATGGGCTGTATATTTTGGCGTTTTCTCAACAAGCGTTGCAGCTATCACGGCGATGATCCATCTTAAATTTTATGATCGTAAGCGAATGAAAGAAATACGACGATTGGCACATGAACAGGCCTTTGAAAATAAGATTGAAAGCAGAGAGATTTTAAAGGAATTGTTATATGTATCCATACCGTTTATGTTAATAGCTTTATTAGGCTATAGTGATAGCATTATTAACACATTGTTCTTACAAAAAGGTTTAAAGGGGCATGGTCTTTCGGGAAGTGAAATCACCCTGATTTCATCTACTATTAATTATAAGGTTGTTAAGTTGATGAGTATTCCCATGGTATTGGCACCAGGTTTTTCCAGTGCGATCATTCCCCATATTACAAGTGCCATAACGCAACATAATATGAAACAGGTACGTAAAAACATCCGCGATTGCATAGATATCGTTTTGTATATTGCTTTACCGGTATCGTTTTGCCTATATGTGTTTGCTGAACCGCTGATCGTTACACTATTTCCGCCGGAACATGCTAAAGACATCCTGGCAGTAGCCCAGATTATTCGCTGGTTTTCCATTGTCGCTTTTCTAGATACGATGACTCCAATTGTTACCAATTTAATGGTGGCTACGGGGTTACGACGCAATTCTGTGCGCAACACGACAATTCAAGTCGTTGTGAAATTTGCCCTTAGCTATATCATGCTGGTAAAATTTAGCTACCAAGGCTTAGTGTTTTCCACGGTGATTTCAGCTATGCTGAATATTAGCATCAGTTTGTATGAACTAACAAAACATCATGATATTCAATGGAAATATACCTTGCATCGACTTTTCGTCATCCTATGCGGTTGTGGTATTTTATGGATACTTGCACAGCTGTGCTTTCATTTAGGACTTCGTGGAAATTATGAGGCAGGACGTGGCATGGCATTTATACAAATGGCCTTTGCTGGCGGTATTTCTTGTATTGGCTACTTTGCGTTCACGTATGTATTCCATTTGCCACAAACGTTATTACACTTGGATTTTGCTGTATTATTTAAGAAACGGAAGAGAGGATAATATGCGATTAGATAAATATTTATCCCATGCCGGTGTGGGAACACGTAAAGAAGTGAAACAACTAATTCGCAAAAAACATGTACGTGTGAATGGTGAATTGGTGGTAAAAGATGATATGCATGTGGAAGAAGATGATTTGGTTCAACTCGATGGGGAACATATTTATTATGAACCTTTCGTCTATTTGATGCTGAATAAACCAAGTGGAGTCATTTGTGCTACTCAGGATAGTGAACATGAAACAGTGTTAGATTGTTTTGATGTCATGTTGCCCAAAGGCTGCTTCCCAGTTGGAAGATTAGATATGGATACGGAAGGGCTGGTGCTCATTAGCAATGATGGGAAACTAGCGCATCATTTACTATCACCTAAGCACCATGTACGTAAAACCTATTATGTCGAGCATCAGCTATGTTTAGATGAAACGGCAATTAAAACATTGTGCAATGGAAGCATCATTTTAGATGAAAAAACAGTATTATGTGCTGCATTAGAAGTCATTAATGAAACAAGCTGTTTCTTTCACATTGAAGAGGGCCGCTATCATCAGATAAAACGGATGTTTTCAGCTGTTGGCAATGAGGTACTGTATTTAAAACGCGTAGCTATGGGGCCTTTGCGATTAGATGATCATTTAGAAGTGGGCGAGTGGCGAGCGCTGACACAGGAAGAGCTTGCTGCTCTTAAGGCAGTCGCATGATTGTTCTCATGGCTGCTTTGGATGCACATGGACTTATTGGCAATCATGATAAAATGCCTTGGCATGTGCCAGAAGAATTGGCATTTTTTAAAATGAAAACCCTCCATCAGCATGTACTCATAGGAAGAGAAACATGGGAGGCGATGGAAAGTACATTGCCGCAACGACACGTTCATGTTTTAACTAGGAATCCTGACTATGCAGGCAAACCAGGGTATGAATATATCGAAACTTCCCTGCAAAAAGCCATCCTCAATTGGAAACCACAAGCACAGCCATTACTCATCTGTGGTGGTGCGCAAACATATGAGCAGTCTTTACCATATGCAGATGAGTTATGGCTTTCACTTCTTCTTGACACCTATGAAGGAACGGTATTTTTTCCTAAGTTTGATGAGAAAGACTTTATGGTGAAAGAGCAAATTAGATATACAAAATTTCAATTTTTTCGCTTATTGCGAAAAAAGAAAGGAGCATCTTTATGAGGTTTGTCGATATCATAGAAAAAAAGAAAGAAAAAGCATCCTTGACAAAAGAAGAATTACATTTTTTCATTGATGGTTATGTGAAAGGCACCATCCCTGATTATCAGGTGAGTGCACTCTTGATGGCTATTTACTTTAATGGTATGGATGCTCAGGAAACGGCCTGCTTATGTGAAGAAATGTTGTATAGTGGAGATGTCATGGATCTGTCTGCGATTTCTGGTGTGAAATGTGACAAGCATTCTACAGGTGGCGTAGGTGATAAAACAAGCTTATCCTTAGCACCGATGGTAGCAGCCTGTGGCGCCAAGGTAGCAAAGATGAGTGGACGCGGCTTAGGTCATACCGGCGGCACTTTAGATAAGGCAGAAAGTATTGAAGGTTTTCGCGTGGATTTAAATGAACAGGAATTTCTTGAACAAGTCAATACCATCGGTTTGGCAATCATTGGACAAACGCAACAGTTAGTACCTGCGGATAAAAAATTATATGCTTTACGAGATGTCACGGCTACTGTGAATTCAATACCGTTGATAGCCTCCAGCATCATGTCAAAAAAATTAGCTGCTGGCAGTGATACCATTTTGTTAGATGTAAAGTATGGTGAAGGGGCTTTTATGGAAACTGCACAAAAAGCAGAAGAATTGGCCGAAACGATGATAGCAATCGGTAAGCATTTCCATAAAGATGTTAGAGCCATGATTTCCAGCATGAATCAGCCTTTAGGTAATGCCATTGGAAATGCCTTAGAAGTAAAGGAAGCAATAGCTACCTTAAAAGGGGAAGGCCCGCAGGATTTTACCGAATTATGCTTGAAAGCTGGCAGTATTATGTTACAGCAGGCTCATCTTGCAAATAGTGAGTCACAAGCTAGGGCGATGCTGATGGAAGTTATTAAAAATGGGAAGGCTTTTGAAAAATTAATAGCAATGGTACAGGCCCAAGGAGGCAATGTAGAACAGATTAAACATCCAGAAACATTACCAAAAGCAAAAGCCATTTTTGAGGTAAAGGCGTTATGTGATGGTTATGTAAAAGAACTGCATGCCTTGCAATTAGGAACATTAGCGATGCAGCTCGGGGCTGGACGTATGGTAAAAGAAGATCGCATAGATCCTTCTGTTGGTATCGTTTTAAATAAAAAGGATGGCGATTATGTGCAAACAGGAGATGTACTTGCGTATGTGCATAGCAATCATCCATTAGCAAAACAATGGTTGCAGGATTTTTATGACGCGTATACATTTTCCGCTGTTCCACAAGCAAAACAGCCTTTGATTCATAAGGTATTAGGTGAATGAAAAAAGGTTTGTTAGCGCTTGCCTGTATCTGTATTCTAGTTGCCTTGGCAATAGAAAAAGCAGTATTGATTAGTTCTTTTTGGTCTGTCATAAAATATGGCTGTATGGCGTATGGCATCACTTTGCTCACATATGCATTATGTAGTAAGCGTATCACTTATGTAAATACAACTTTGACCATGATGGGTGTCATATTGCTGACGTGTTATACGATTGTTTTAGTGGATACTTTTTTCTTTCATACCTTGCCTTGGCTCTCTGGTATGATAAGATATCCTATTTTCTCCGCTTATGTTCCAGCATATGTATTGTTTATAATACCAGGTATTTGCTTATCCTTTCGTGAATAGAGCCATCTGCGTAATGAAAATGGGTTTAACATTAAATACAAGTATATGTGTTGAATAAGAACAACAAAAGAGCAGGGAATCTGCTCTTTTCCTTTGAAAATCGTTTTTCATTGCATAACGTTGTTTTTATCTTACAGAAGAAATAATGAGTGCCATAAACACCAAAGGCGTCGTACCAATGTTTTCAATGCCATGCGATGCTCCATCTGGAGTATGCGTTACATCAAATGGTTCTAAAATACGTATAGTGCCATTGTCATGATAACGAGCTTTTCCTTCAAGAATATAATAAGTTTCACTATCTCCGTGATGAGCATGATATCCCAACGAAGATCCAACATCAATTGTTACGCGAGCATACATTTTCACATGTGGGCCCATTTCTTCTGGTGATAAAAGACGTTCTATGTGCATGGTTCCTTTTCCACCTGCACGGTTTTCATAATGTTCAATAGGTTGTTTCATTTAGGTAGTTCCTTTCATTTTACGATAGGATTCGCGATATTTCTCATAAGCCAGTTTTTCAGAATCCTGGGCTAAACTTTTCAAGGCACTGGCAACCTGTTCGGGACTCTCTTTCATATCCGATTTGATCCAATTAATCACAACACCACTGATACCAAAACTGAAAAATTCAGCATAAAATTTTTTATCCGAAGCATCAAGCTGATGATGTAAATCTAAAGCATCAATAGCTTTATAAAAAAGGGTGCTTGTTAGTGTGAAGATAAAATTTTGGAAGTAGCTTTCATCATGACGAATCGTATTGCTGTAAAACCATTTGTTATTACGAATATGTTGTAATAATACAGCCATGTAGCGATGCCAGTTTTCTAAAGAGATGTCTTCATCAAACACTTGACTGGCCTCTTGTTCATAAATCCAGCTCAGCAACTCGTATTTATCACGGAAATGATAATAAAACGTTTGGCGATTAAAACCACTGACATGTGTTATATCCGCAATCGTAATTTTTGCAAAATTCTTGCGTGAGGTCAATTCCATAAGAGCAGTTGCTAATATGCTTTTTGTATCCATACTTTCCTGCTGCATAGTATCACCCGTTTCTTGTATCTTATTATACACTACTTTTTTTATGATAGCAAAGTTGTTTTCATTTGCTGTGGGTATGACATAAGGCTTTATGAATCATACTAATGATAGGATGTGATGGTATGAAACAAAAGAAACGATGGATTCTTTATAGCTTGAATTTTTTCGTGTTTGCGGCAATTTCTATGGTGAATACACAAATAATTCCTTATTTGGGAAAGGTAGGGTATGATGTAGTTGAGCGCGGTTATATCTTAGCAGGAAGTGCTATTGTTGCTATCATCGGACAATTTCTGTTTGGTTATTTATGCGATCGATTTAAGAGATTAAAGCCTTTTTTCTTATTGGCATATGGTTTTATGATAGCAGGTAGTATCATGATGTTTATCATACATAAACAATTGTTTTATTATCATCTTTTTGCTGTTTCGCTTAGTGGAGGAATGGTAAAGGTCATTATGGGACTGAATGAAACATGGATGCTAGAGGTTGATGAGGAAAATTATGGCAGATTGCGAGCTGCTGGTGCTTTAGGATTGACCATTGGTTCACCGATCGCAGGCAGTGTCATTCATGCTTTCGGATATAATTTTTTACTATTTATGCTAATAGGAGTCAGCATATGCCTGCTCTTCTTTTTTTGGAAAAGCGTGGATGCACAAAAAAAGAAGAGCGAACATGTACGTTTAGAAAGTTTAAAAGAATTGCTTACGAATCGTTTATACTTATTACTCGTGTTGATTTATTTAATGATTTACATGATTGGTACGGCAGATCAATATGTCGTCATTGATAAGATGTTAGCGATTGGTGCTGATACGAGTGCTGTAGGGATTAAGTGGGCAGTACAGTCATTTATGGAAGTACCGCTCTTCTTATTTGCTTCCGCCATTTTAAAACGTGTAAAACCAGGCATGCTTTTATTGTTTGGTACGGTGATGTATGGCCTAAAGTTTTTCTTATACGGAGTGTTTAGTGTTGTATGGGCAATCATCGCAGCAGCATCTTTGCAGTTAGTGACGTTACCGATTATCATGCTAAGCAGCAAGATATTGATCAAAGAAATCACACCACGCAAATTGTTTAGCAGTGCACAAATGTTTGCCATGGCAATCTTTGTTGGTGTCAGTGGTTTACTGACTCCGATTATCACAAGTTATTTATGCAAGAGAATAGGGTATGATATGACGTTGTATATGATAGCTGCCTTTACCCTTTTGCCAGTTGTACTTATTCTTTGGTATTTACATTTGCGTAAACAAGTGATAGCAAAACAATCCTGACATCCTATGCGGATGTTTTTTTATAAATGTATTTAACTAAATAGCCCTATTTTTCAAAATATCAAACGATAAATAATTACACATCACGCTGCTTGGTTTCTTTGTACTTTTTTTGATAGAATACCAAAAGAACACATTGCGATATCCATCAATCAGGTGTATAATGAAAACATGTAATCGCTTACAAGGAGGCGAATTGGAATGATTAACGACGACAACGTCTTTGCGTTTCTTGGCATTGCTATAGGGGTATCTATTGCGGCGCTTTTCTATGCGCGCTATCTTTACGGCAGTGTCAAGAAAGAGAAGATCCACATGCATCTGCTGGAAAACCTTTCCAGTTTTATTCACGAGGGGGCAATGGCTTTTTTATCGCGTGAATACAAGATCATTATTCTATTCATTATCGTAGTAGCTGTCTTATTGGCTTCTTTAGGTTTAATTCCATCTTTGCAACATGCAGATGGTGTAGGACCGGGAGCTGCTTTCTGTTTTCTTATTGGAACCCTTTGTTCTGGTGTAGCAGGTTTTTGTGGTATGTTGACGGCAACAAAAGCAAATGCCCGTGTAACACAGGCAGCACATGACAATGGTATGCCAAAGGCTTTACGTATTGCATTCAGTGGTGGTTCTGTTTTGGGATTGTGTGTAGTTGGATTTGGTTTATTAGGTTTAAGTGTTTTATTTTGCGGTTTTTATTTCTTTACGAAAGATATGTATCTGGCAGCACACGTCATCAGTGGATACAGTTTAGGGTGTAGTTTTATCGCATTATTTGCCAGAGTCGGTGGTGGTATTTATACAAAAGCTGCCGATGTTGGTGCAGACTTAGTAGGTAAGGTAGAAAGTGGTATTCCAGAAGATGATCCACGTAATCCGGCGGTCATCGCTGATAATGTCGGAGATAATGTTGGGGATATCGCGGGTATGGGAAGTGATTTGTGTGAGTCCTATGTTGGGGCAATCGTTTCCGCGATATCCCTGGGTATCAGTTATATGGCAGTGCAGGGTGAACACATGGGAATAAGTTCCTTAATGTTTCCTATACTGATTGCGGCTTTGGGTATTTTATCTAGTATCTTTGCACAAGTCTTTGTCCGAGCCAAAGAGTGGGATAACCCTGCAAAAGCTTTAAATATTGCAACTTATGTTTCTACTTTGGTAGTATTAGTAGGCTCTTTACTATTAAGCTATTTTGTATTTAATGATGTCTATCCTTTCTATTCCATTCTAAGTGGATTAGTTGTTGGTGTCTTTATTGGACGTATTGCCGAGTATTACACAAGTGATTCGTATCGTCATGTTAAAGAAATAGCTGAGCAATCATTAACCGGTCATGCGACCAATATTATTTCCGGTTTTAGTATCGGTATGCAATCGACAGCTTTAACAATTCTCTTGTTGGCTGCTGGTATTGCAGCCAGCTATCTGTTTTTTGGAATGTATGGTATAGCCTTAGGTGCAGTCGGTATGCTTTCTACTGCCGGTATTACTGTATCTGTGGATGCTTATGGACCAATAGCTGATAATGCCGGAGGTATTGCTGAAATGAGTAATATGGAAGAGCATGTGCGAGAAATCACAGATCATTTAGATTCAGTAGGGAATACCACAGCAGCTGTTGGTAAGGGATTCTGTATTGGCTCTGCGGCCTTTACCGCGTTAGCAATGATAGTCGCTTATTCCCAGCTTGCTCATCTAGATGTCATATCACTATTAGAACCAGGTGTGATCATCGCCTTACTGATTGGTGCAATGCTCCCATTTTTCTTTACTTCTTTAACAATAAAGTCGGTAGGAAAAGCGGCGAATCAGATGATTGAAGAAGTTCGCCGACAATTTAAGGCAGATCCCGGTATTATGAAAGGTACAAGTAAGCCGGATTATGCACAATGTGTTGATATTTCTACACAAGCAGCTTTAAAAGAAATGATCCTGCCTGGGTTGATTGCGGTGATTTCACCCATCGCGACTGGTATCCTTCTAGGAACAAAAGGTCTTGGAGGACTGCTGATTGGCGCATTGATGTCAGCAATCATGTTGGCGGTGTTTATGGCGAATTCCGGTGGTGCATGGGATAATGCTAAGAAATATATTGAGTCCGGTGCTTGCGGTGGTAAGGGAAGTGAGGCTCATAAAGCGGCCATCACAGGAGATACGGTCGGTGATCCGTTTAAAGATACGGCAGGACCGGCAATGGATATCTTAATCAAATTAATGTCAGTGATTTCATTGATCTTAGCTCCTGTATTATTAGAAATGACACCACTGTTGGATTTCCTTTTCCATTAGCTTGAAAAATAACAAAAAATTTCTTATAATGTCTATGTAAGAGTAGACTGTGTGACCCTACGATAGTGGGTTGAAATAGAAAAAGCTCTTGACTTTTGGGTTCAAGAGCTTTTTCATGAAGGAGGATTTCCTTATGGAACTTGTCTTATGCAAAGAGAAAGGGCAAACGATCATTCAAGAAAATGGGCATGCGATTTATACGATTGAAGAAGAAAAAGAGCAGGGTCTTTTGTGTGTCTATCTAAAGAATATGTATGGCGAAGAAGTATTAGGAATGTATCAGATACAAAAATGGTATACGCGTTTTATCCGTAAACATACGGAAGATTTTACAATTTATGCAAAAGATGATAAACAAGGTGAAATGCATGGTTTTAAAGAAGGCTATGAAGTGGCATGGAAGGATGTTTTTTATCGCTTTTATGGTGGTTATCATGCCACCAAAAAAACAATCTTATGTATTGATAAAGAAATGCAGCTTGCCGAATTTACGATGGATGCAAAACCTACTGTCCGTTTACGTAATACATCGCTGAATGCCATTTTTGCTTTGTTGTTGTATATGTTTGATGCACATTTGGCCTTTGATAAATTCGAAGAAGAGGCATATTTGTATCGATATAAAGGACGTTATCAAGATGCTTATGAATTTGAAAAATAATCAGATGATGATCCCAATCTAAGTGCTTTTACTATAACATAATTCATCTTGACTGCAAGTATACTGAAAACGGGAGGGATTTCATGAACTTGCAGGCTTTTTTTACCCTTTGGCAGGATGTAGGACTTATTCTATATGCCATTTTAAAAGCTTTTTTACCTCTTCCATCATTAGAAGTCGTGCTGACTCCATTATGCTTAAAGCATCCGGAAAAATGGCTGTTATATTCCTTTGAAGGTGCAATTGGTACTTGCATTGGCGGTGCTATCGGATATGGCATTGCATACAGCGTCGGTCGTAAAGCACTTGCTCATATTGCCAGTGATGAAGATATCGAAAAGGGAGAAACTTTGATGCGCAAACATGGATTGCTTGCTGTGTTCATCGGAGGTATTACGCCAATCCCTGATTTCTTACTGGCTTATTTGGCTGGCTTTACCAAAATGTCTTTTCTTTCCTTTACGCTGTGTGATGGCATGGCTCGGCTTTTACGCAGTATCATCGTAACTTATGGATTAAAGAGTTTGGGAACCATCATTCATGTGGATGCTTTTGGGACTTGGTTTTCTTTATTGATTCTAGTATGGATGTTGTATCGCTGGTATCAAAGCCGGCGCAAGCTACGCTCACAAACAACATCTAAGAAATAAGGAAATAGTTGATCGTTTTCCATTTTTTCCGGATGCCATTGTACACCAAGAACGGGAAGTTGTTTATGGAGAAAGGCTTCCACATATTGTTCTTTACTATAAGCTAATATATCCAATTGTTCACCACATTGTTTTACTGCTTGATGATGATAGCTATTAAAACTGGTACCATCGCTATAAAGTTGATGCAGTATGGAGTTTTTGGGGAAATATAACGGATGAGCATGTAGTGTGGCATGAGCATTTATATCAATGTTTTGGAAAAGCTTGCTGCCATAATATACAGCAAGTAATTGCATTCCTCGACATATTCCTAAAATCGGTTTTTGTTTTTGTAAAAAGGCTTGTATACAAGCAAAATCAAAATGATCCTGTGCATGCTCATAAAAGTTGCAAGAGGCATCTGGTATTTCTTGAAGATAATAGCTGCGTAAATCATAACCACCGCACACGATGAGCGCATCACAACTTGTGGCAGCTACAGCTAATGAAGCATAGGAAACAATGGGGAATAGGGCACAACCATATTGCGAACAAGCATCCACATAGGTTGCATTGATGAACCATTTTGATTGGCTATCAAAAGATTCCATACGGCATGTAATGGCAATGGTTTTCATAATAAACCTCCTGTTTTACTCTATGCGTTTTTCCTATGCTTGTGCCTATCAAAAAAAAGAAAAGCTGATTTTCAGCTTTTGGAGTAAAGTCGTCCTTGCCAAGTATTACGGCGTTTCATCTCTTTATCGATGGTGTTTAAAACATTTACTTTGTGCAAGGTCCAAGTAGGCGCAATAAGTAGTTCTTTCACACCATCACCAGTCAATCGTTGGATGATCATTTCCGGAGGTAAAACTTCTAACTGGCGTATCACGATATCTACATAATCTTCTAATGATAATAACGGAAATGGTTGGTTTTCATATTCTGTTGCCATCTGCGTATCCTGCATGATATGCAGCATGTGAAGTTTGAGTGCGTGAATAGGTAATGTAGCTAATGCTTTGGCACTTTCCAGCATCATATCTGTGGTTTCATAGGGTAATGAATTAATTAAGTGCACCGCCACTTTGATATCAGTTTTTGCCAGGCGCTGCAAACAATCTAAAAACTGTGCATATGTGTGACCGCGATTGCAATGTTGAGCTGTTTGATCATAGATGCTTTGTAATCCCAATTCGATCCAAATATCTTTCTCTTTACATAAGGAATGCAGATAAGCAAGCTTATCATCTTCTAAGCAATCTGCGCGTGTGGCAATGCTTAAGGCAAGTACATCTTTTCGTTCCATAAAAGGTTGAAAACAGTGTTTGAGCTCATGCAAAGGGGCATATGTATTCGTGTATGCTTGAAAATAGGCAATACTACCACCATTTGGCCATTTTCTAAGCATCATCTGCTGACGATCCATAAATTGCTTCATTAAATCATCCTGTAGATTTCCAGCATATTCACCACTGCCTAAGCTGCCACAAAAGGTGCAACCGCCCTGTCCACAGGTTCCATCACGATTCGGACAGGAAAAATTGGCATTTAAAGGAACTTTAAATACTTTTTGATGATAACGATGCTTTAAATAATAATTCCATGTATGATAACGTTTATTATCATCACTATACGGGAAGGGGTTATTGTATGCCATAAAATCACCGCATTCATTTTAGCATATTCGTATAAAAAGTAAATCTTTTCTCCATCAAAAGTAAAAGCATGCTATAATACTCTTACTAATAAAAACGTAAAATATGAAATAGGAAAATAAAATATTACAAATGAAAAAAATTCCAGAAATGTAAAAGGAAAAAGTATTTATTTTTCACATTAAGTATGAGATAATAAAATGCACACGCAAGGATTGAGGTAGTAAGAATTATGGATGGAAACAAGAAAGTAATACAGTGTAAAAAATATCCGATTACCTATACATTGGTAATTAAACAAGTGAAAAATATCAATATGCGTATTAGTACGAAAGGTGAGGTCATCGTTAGCGCAAATCCATTCGTATCACTGGATAAAATTGATGATTTCGTCAGTAGTAAAGCCAGTTGGATTGCCAAACACCAGAAATCGATGGAAGAACGAAGCCATTGTACTGTGTTTGATGAGAATCAGCTGATGTTGTTTGGTAATTCTTTGAAAATAAAATATATGACGGGGAAGTATAATCATGTAAGCTATGATGATAAATATCTGTATGTGCAATATCGCACAAACAGTGATCCGCAAAAGGTCATTCATCAGTTTATTGATAAATTGTGTAAGGATGTCTTTAGTGATGTAGCAATGCTCACGTGTCGTTCGCTCAGTGACTATCATATCGCATACCCTCAAATCAAAGTGCGGGATATGAAAAGTCGTTGGGGAAGCTGTACACCGGCCAAACAGTCCATTACTTTGAATCGAAAGCTGATCCATTACCCATTAGAATTTATTGAGTATGTAATTCTTCATGAATTTGTACATTTTATTCAGCCAAATCATTCAAAAGCATTTTATCACATTATCGAAAATTATATGCCGGATTATAAAAAACGGATGGAGCTTGTCAGCTAGAAAAGGGAGTTCACATGGTAAAAATTATAACAGATACTTCTGCTTTATTTACGGTAGAAGATGGCATCCATATGGGAGTAGATGTCTTGCCTTTATGTGTCAGTATTGATGACCATCAGTATCGTGATTTATGTTTTGATACAAAATTGTTTCTTGATAAAATAAAGGAAGGGCATGTTCCCAGCAGTTCACAACCACCAATTGGTGAAGTGTTGGCTGCATATGAAGATGCGAAAGAAGAAGAAATTTTAAATATCACAATGGCTGATGGCTTGTCAGGCACCTACCAAACCGCTTGTATGGCGAAGCAGCAGGCATGCAATGCTTCCTCAATTACGGTGTTAAATTCACAAACATTATGTGGACCTCATCGTTATTTAGTGGAGAAGGCAGTGCGTCTTCGTGATTTAGGAAAGAATGTAAAAGAAATCGTGCAGGAACTGGAACACAGTATTGCCAGTGAACACTCCTTTTTGATTCCACAAAATTTTGATTTCTTACGTCGTGGTGGACGTTTAAAACCTGCGGCTGCAACGATTGGCGGTCTTTTGAAACTTAAACCGATCATGGAGAAAGTAGAAGGCGGTACACGGCTAGATAAGTTTGATATTGCTAGAACTTTAAGTAAGGCAGTGCAGCATATTGTAGACTTCATGAAAGAAGATGGCGTAAATGAATATTATAAAATCTTTGTCTCTCATGCAGATGCCTTAGAAGATGCAAGAAAGATCAAAGAAAAACTAGTATCTATCTTCAGCGAATGTGAAATAGAATTATTGGATTTGTCACCGGCTTTCATTACACAGGGAGGGCCACAGTGCATTGCCATTCAATATATTGCAAAATAGAAGGTATGTAGGAGTATCTTCTTTTTTGCATATAAAAAAACAGCTGTACTAATCAAACGCTGAACAGCATTTTTATGCATATCGTTTATGCTTATGTTTGCTTTTAGAATGCCAGGTTCCTTCGTATATTTCTAGCAATTATGTTACACTTTATAGTATAGAATACTGATGTTATCAATAATGAGACATGATATCTTGTGATGTTTGATAATTAGAAAGGATGGATGAAATGATGAATAAAACTTTTATGAAAGAATTACTTACATGTATCTCTGTAAGTGGGAAAGAAAAAGCGATCCAACAAATTATTTATGAATATATGAAGGATGTATGTGAAGATAGTCGGATGGATGCCAGTAAGACTTTAATTAGTGTTTTGAACGCAAAAGCAAAACAAAAAGTATTGTTATGTGCACACGTAGATGAAATCGGTTTTTATGTGAATCGTATCTACCCTGATGGAACATTAGGGGTCATAAAGGCCGGAGGGGCACATCCTATCTTATACTTGGGTACACATGTACAAATTGTTGGTAAAGAGCTGATTCATGGAGTTGTAATATGTAATAAAATGTTAGAAACAAAGGGAACAATCGTCAGTGATGATTTGCGAATAGATATCGGATGTGATACGAAGGAAGAAAGTGAAAAAGTAGTGTCGCTTGGCGATGTTGTCTGTGCTGCAGTGGATATGCAAGAACTGCAAAAGAATCGCTTTGCCGCAAGAGCAATTGATGATCGAGGTGGAGCTTTTATCATTTTAGAGGCAGTGCGAAAAGCAAAGGAAATGGGAGCTTCTGTTGGTATGTATGCAGCAACTACTACAGGCGAGGAAACAACACGGCGTGGAGCGTTCCATGCGGTTAAAGCAGTGAAACCCGATTGCGCTATCATCGTTGATGTAACCTTTGCCAGTGATTATCAAGGTGTTCAGAATAATGAAGGCGGCGATATTTTTTTAGGGAAAGGTGCTGTTTTATGCCATAGCAGTATTGTGAATGAAGCAATGAATAAACGTATGGAGACTTTGGCTAAACAGCATGGTATTGCATATCAATGGGAGGTTACGCCAGGGTTTACATCAACGGATGGAGATACGATTCATATGAGCAATGAAGGCGTACCTATCTGTTTGGTATCATTGCCTTTACGCTATATGCATTCTTCTATTGAAACGGCGGATTGGAAAGATGTAGAAAGTTGTATTGATTTAATTGCTGCCTTTCTTTGCTCATTAGATTCAGCTTTTTCTTATCTTTAACTACATAGAACAAATAGGAATGCTAAAAGCATCATACTAGTAAGAAAGTTATGGTAAACGAAAAAGAAGCCAACTCATTTGCAATCTTATGCAATACATGAGCTGACTTTTTTTAATTTGCTTACGATCGTAAAATGTATGAGTTACATATCACGACCAATGACACTGGCAATGGCTTTTCCTTTACGGATAACTTCCAGAAAGCGTTCTGGTTTTAGTGATTGTGCACCATCGCTCCATGCATTTTCTGGATCATTATGCACTTCGATGATCAAGCCATCAGCTCCAGCAGCAATAGCAGCTAAGGAAGCAGATTCTACTAATTTCCAATCACCGGTTGCATGACTTGGATCAATGATGATTGGCAAATGGGTTTTCTCTTTGATGATAGGAATAACGGAAAGATCGAGCGTGTTGCGTGTATAGGTTTCAAAGGTACGAATGCCACGTTCACAGAAGATGACATTTTCATTTCCTTCTGACATAATATATTCAGCAGCCATGATCCATTCTTCGATTGTATTTGCTAAACCACGCTTTAACAATACAGGTTTGTTGACACGTCCTACAGCTTTTAATAAATCAAAATTCTGCATGTTTCTTGCGCCGATTTGAATCAAATCGACATATTCCACAAATTCATCCAGCTTATCTGCACTCATCAATTCACTCACGATAGGAAGTCCATAAGTTTCGCGTGCATGTACAAGGCAGTGCACACCATCGGTTCCCATACCTTGAAAGGCATATGGAGAAGTACGCGGTTTATAGGCTCCACCTCTTAACATGCAGCCTCCTGCATCTTTTACATGTTTGGCGATTTCCATAATTTGCGTATCGCCTTCTACAGAACAAGGACCACCAATAACAGCAATGCGTTCCTTGCCACCTATTTTGATTCCGGCAACATCAACGATGGTATCGGCTGGATGAAATAAGCGATTTGCTTTCTTATAAGGAGCCGCAATACGGGTGACATTTTCAACAAACGGATGTGCTTTTACCAGTTTCTCATCAACCCGAGATGTGTCACCAACTAAGCCAAAGACATTATAGTTATCTCCATGGATCATGGTGACGGATAAACCTTTATTTTCAAAAGTATGAATCAGTTTATTGACTTCTTCTTTAGGAGCATCTTTTTTAAGTGTGATAATCATAGTTCTTTCCTCTTTCCTTAAGCTAATCTTTTACCGCATTAATGAGAATGCTGTGATAGGCATCTTCAATTTCGTCTACGGTTTCTTTGATATCTGTATTGTTCATCGCAACATAAGCGGCATATTTTTGATACAGCGGCAAACGCTCTTCATGCATTTTATGCAAAGCCTCTTTGCTGCTAGATAATGGTCGATTTGGATCAGCGCTGATGAGCTTATCAACATCACGATCAATAAATATCGTAATACCATTTTGCCGCAAATAGTCCATATTAACTTTATGCTTAATGGTTCCTCCACCGGTAGCAATAATCTTATTGTTGGTCTTTGCCAGTTCAATTGCAACCTCCGTTTCAATCGCACGGAATCCGGCTTCACCACTTTCAGAGAAGATTTCAGGAATGCTTTTACCTGCTTTTTCAATGATCTTATCATCTAAGTCAATGAAATCTTTCTGCATACGTTCTTCTAACATTTTTCCAATGGTTGTTTTACCGGCACTTGGCATACCAATCAATACGATATTACAACGCTCTTTCAGCATATCCTGATAAATATCATCTATGATGGCATCATCAATACTTTTATTTAAGAAATACTCAACACTCTGTTTGGCTTGGGCAATTAACATTTCTAAACCAATGACACGTTGAATGCCTTCTTCTTGTGCTTCAAAGCATAAACGTGTAAGAATCGGATTATAGATAACATCCATGACTGCCTCACATTTATGAAACATGGTAATATCAATTGGCGCTTTACCGATACGAGGGTACATGCCGATAGGGGAAGTGTTGATGATAATTTCTGCATCCAGATGATTGGAGAAACATTCATCATAAGTGATGGCACCATTTCCAGGGATAACATCCACAACGATCATCTGTCCTGCCTGTTCATGTTTAACCACGGCTTGAATAGCTGCCGAAGCACCACCATTTCCAATGACCAGCACTTTTTTATTCGCCATTTGGATATTGTGCTTTTTCACCATATAATGAAAACCGGTAAAATCGGTATTGTAGCCAATAAGCTTGCCGTTTTTATTTACAATCGTATTAACGGCACCGATTGCTTTCGCATGATCATCAATTTCATCTAAATAGGGAATGACATCCTTTTTATAAGGAATGGTAACATTGATTGCGGTGAAATCTCTTTTTTCCATAAATTCTTTAAATTCTGACTTGGATAGGGGAATTAAATCGTATTGATAATCCGCAATCCGCTCATGAATTTCTTTGGAAAAGCTATGTCCCAGCTTTTCTCCGATAAGTCCATATCTCATAATTTTCTACCTCTTCTTTCTAATAATGTTTTTTTGATAGAAGGTATGCATACCTCTGGCAACAAAAAAAGCATCAACGTTTCTCAACTGTTCGATGCTTTATTAAAGCCCTGAAAAAGGAACCATTCATTTTTATGGTTTTTTTCAGGGCTATCTAAAGTAAAAATAAAATGTTGCGTAGTTTGAAGTATGCATGTGTATCACTCCTATTGCTTATAGGATACAATGTTTCTGCAAAAAATGCAACAGTTATTTTCATAAATTTGCAAAATGTATGAAAATATTTGAAAACAATCATTTCACGTTACTATGTGGATTGCTTAAGGTCGTATTATGTACGATATAATTGCAAAACGTATGGACTGCCGGAGGTAAATAACGGTTTTTGATCGTACTGAGATAAATATAGCGTTCATGAGGCGGGTCAATGATCTTAAGCTTTTTTACAGAAAAATTAGCGATCATGGCAATGTCAGGCACAACAGCAACACCATAGTTAATATCGACAAGTCCGATAACTGCACTATCCTCTTCTACCTCACAGATGACATTGGGGCGTATATGCAAAGTGGCAAATAATTTATCAATTAGCGGACGGATACCACTTTCACGATCATAATACACAAGTGGTTCATCCTTGATCTGCAATAGACTAATTTCATCATAAGCAGCAAGTGGATGGTTGTGTGATACGATGACGACAAGCTCTTCTTGGGCAATTGGTAAGAAGTTTATATCTGGTTGATGTTCCACATAGGAACAAAAAGCAATATCATATTTTTCATCCTTTAATCCTTGCAGCAATTCTGTTGTATTGCCTTGTTTTAGCGAAAAAGAAATGTTGCGGTTATCTTCTATAGACAGAAAGTCACGAATAAGGTGGGGAACATAATGAGAACCAAGTGTATAAATAAAACCTAAATCAATACGTCCGTTATGAACGCTTGCTAGATCACGGATACGTTTTTCTCCCATGTCGATCTCTTTTAAGCCACGCTCTACATATTCATAAAAGATGCGTCCATATTTGGTTAACTTGATATTACGGCCTTGTTTTTCAAACAAATAAATGCCTAATTCTTTTTCTAAGGAAGCGATGGCATGAGAAAGCGAAGGCTGGGTAATGTTAAGTTCATTTGCCGCATGGGTATAATGTTCACTTTGGGCTAGGACACGAAAATATTGGAGATGGTTTAAATTCATAAGATACCCCTTTCATAATTGCTGTATATAAATGGCGTCTTGGTGCAGCTATTGTTCATATAACTATAGTAAGTGTAACATAATCTATAGAAAATATCTATGAATAATGTAAAACTTATGAATTGTTTATATACAAAATTTTCCGTATAATCCTTTTGTAATACTTGTGAATAAGATATCATTCACAAATAATAGGAGGCTAAAGTTACATGGGAAAGTATTCTTCAATCTTTGAACCATTGACAGTGAAACAGATGACGGTTCCAAATCGTATCGTCATGACACCAATGGGAACAAACTTCGGCGAGCAGAACGGCGAGATGAGTTTTCTGCACATGGATTATTATGAACAGCGGGCAATGGGCGGCGTTGGTATGATCATCGTAGAAAATGCTTGTGTTGATTTTCCACAGGGAAGCAATGGGACAACACAGTTGCGCATTGATCATGACAATTACATACCACGCTTATATAAACTGTGTGAAACCATTCATAAACACAACACCAAGATTGCTATCCAGTTAAATCATGCCGGGGCAAGTGCTGTGGAAGAACGCATTGGCATGCAGCCGGTTAGTGCAAGCAATCTTCCTAATAAAAAAGGAGGTGCAGCACCACGTCCCCTTACTAGAGAGGAAATATACGCAATTGCGAAAAAATATGCCAAGGCGGCTAAACGTGCCCAAACGATTGGCTTTGATGCAGTTGAGATCCATGCAGGGCATTCCTATCTCATCAATCAGTTTTTATCACCTCTAACAAACAATCGTGAGGATGAGTTTGGTGGATCATTAGAAAACCGAGCACGCTTTGCTCGATTGGTAATGGAAGAAGTGCGCAAGGAAGTTGGTCCTAATTTTCCTATTCTTATGCGCATTAGTGCAGATGAATTCGTAGAGGGCGGCAATACCTTAGAAGATATGCTGGAATTATTGACCTATTTCCAAGCAGAAGCTGATATCATTGATGTATCTTGTGGCTTGGTAGATTCTATTCAGTATCAAATTGATGCCAATTATCTAGCAGATGGATGGCGCAGCTATATGGCAAAAGCAGTCAAAGAAAAGTTCCAAAAACCAGTCATTACCACCGGAAACATCCGTGATCCTAAGGTCGCTGAAAAGATTTTAGCAGATGGCGATGCAGATTTTATTGGTATGGGTCGTCAATGTATCGCAGATCCACAATGGACCAATAAAGTGAAATATGGCAAAGAAGATGAGATTCGCAAATGTATTTCTTGTAACATTGGATGCAGCGGACATCGTATTGGGTTAAATCGTCCGATTCGCTGCAGTGTAAATCCTAGTGTTAATGAAGGAGAAGACTATAAAGAACATAAGGTGAAAAAACCTTGCAATGTTGTTGTTATCGGTGGCGGTACGGCCGGTTTGGAAGCTGCATGTACTGCTGCTGAAGTGGGATGTACGACTTTCTTAATTGAAAAAGAATCACAGTTAGGTGGATTAAGTGTTAAAATTTCACAAATCCCTGATAAAAAACGACTGGCAGATTTCCCACATTATCTAATCCATCGTGCACAATCTTTACGAAATCTAATTACCTTTACCGGTATGGAGGCAACTACTTCTTTCATAAAAATGCTAAAACCTGATTTTATCATCAATGCAACAGGCTCTACTCCATTGCTACCGCCAATCAAAGGCTTGCATGAGAATATGGATAAGGAAAACAGCCGAGTTAGCGGCATTCTTGGCATGATTAAAAACATAACAAATTATCCAATGGAAATGCAAGGGAAAAAAGTATGCGTTGTCGGTGGGGGAGCTGTCGGCTTGGATGTTGTTGAATTCTTTGCGAAACGCGGGGCAGATGTTTCTATCGTTGAAATGTTGCCGGTTGTTGGTAAAGATTTAGATATTGTCACCAAGATCGGTACGTATGATATGATGGAAAAACACCACGTGCATATTTTGACATCAACCGCCTTGCAAGAGGTACATCCTGATCACTTTATCGTCAAACGCAATGACAAATTAGAAACATTAGCCTTTGATTATGGCTTTGTCTGCTTAGGTATGCGTTCTTATTCACCATTGATGAATGAATTGAAAGAAGCCTTTGGTGATGAAGATGTAGAACTATTGAACATTGGGGATAGTGTACGGGCAAGAAGAATCATTGATGGTGTAGCTGAAGGTAGAAATATTCTCATTGCTCTCAAACAGAAAAATTTCTTATAATATATAAGAGAAACATGAATAATACGAACTTTTACAAGGTATCAAAAAGCGTAAGATAAAAGAAAAAAGGTCAAAGAACCACAGGAGGAAAAAATTATGGCTGAAAGAATTACCGGACACACAGAATTAATTGGATTGATTGCAACACCAATTCGTCATTCCAAATCACCAACGATGCACAATGAAGCATTCGCAAAATTAGGTTTAGATTATGCATATTTAGCATTTGAGGTTGGAAATGAACAGTTGGAAGATGCGGTAAAGGGATTTAAAGCTTTAAGTGTACGCGGCTGGAATGTTTCTATGCCAAATAAAACAGTTATTGGAAAGTATTTAGACCATTTATCACCAGCTGCCGAGCTTTGCGGTGCTGTGAATACCGTTGTGAATGATCATGGTGTATTAACAGGTCATATTACCGATGGTATTGGGTATATGCGCGCATTAAAAGATAATAACATAGACGTCATTGGTAAAAAGATGACAATCGTAGGTGCTGGTGGAGCTGCAACTGCTATTGAAATTCAGGCGGCATTAGATGGTGTCAAGGAACTTTCCGTATTTAACCGTAAGGATGAATTTTGGGAAAGAGCACAGCAGAATGTAAAAAATATCAATGAAAAAACAAATTGTAAGGCTACCTTATATGATTTAGCAGATACAGAAAGCTTGCGTCGTGAAATTGCGGATAGCTATCTATTCGCTAATGCTACAGGAGTAGGTATGAAACCATTAGAAGGACAGATGGTCATTCCTGATGCAAGTTTCTTACGCCCTGAGCTGATCGTAACAGATGTTGTTTACATGCCAGAAAAAACAAAACTATTAGAAGTCGCTGAAAGTGTAGGCTGTAAAAATATGAATGGCATGGGCATGATGTTATATCAGGGAGCTGCTGCATTTGAAATGTGGACAGGCAAAGAAATGCCAATTGAATATATGAAAGAAATTTTAAACATTCATTTTTAAGAATAGATAGGAAAAGGAGCTTATATGAATAAGAAATATTATCCAAGTGCGTTTATTTTATACCTGAATTATTTTATTCATGGTATCGGATGTTCGGTTTTAGGACAAGCAGTAATTAAAGAATCACTTGTTGAACAGTGGGGAGTTGGTATTGGCTCTATCGGTCAAGTTACGATGGTTGCTGCTGCCTTAGGTCTGGGACGTTTGATTTCTTTACCAATTGCCGGACCTTTATCTGATAAGATGGGAAGAAAAATTTCATCCTTGATTGGGATTGCATCTTACGCCATCTTCTTTATTGGTGTTGCTATGTCACCAAATATGTGGGTGGCATATGGAGCTGCGATTCTTGGTGGGGTAGCAAACTCTTTCCTGGATACCGGAGTTATTCCGGCTTGCGTAGAAATTTTAGAGCCTCGTTCCTCTTTGGCAACGATGTTAACAAAATTCTTTATTTCCATGTCACAACTGTTGCTGCCTTTTATGCTAGGTGCTTTGGCAGGTGCTAATTTATCTTACAATTTACTGTTGTATGTGAGTGGTGCTGCTATTATTGTTATTGGAATTCTGGTTGCTTTTGCGCCAATGCCAAAGGCTGCTAAAAAAGAGGGCGAAAAAGCTCCTGGTTTATTAGAAAATATCCGTAATTCTAAGTTTACGATGGAAAGTATCGCTTTGATCGTGATTAGTTTTACTTGTACGGCAACATTCCAGTTATGGTTGAACTGTGCCCAGACTTTCGCAAAAGATCTAGCAGGTGTCCAGGATCCAAGCATTATGCAAACCTATTATTCAATGGGTTCTTTGGCAGCAATCATTGTCACAGCAGTTTTGGTTACTAAAATCAAAGGTGTACGTTTCTTGTTTGTGTATCCACTTGTTACCTTGATCACACTAGTTTTGGTCTATGTTATGCGTAGTGAAACTATGTGCTATATTGGTGCAGCTCTTGTTGGGTATAGTGCTGGTGGTGTTATTTTACAGCTTGTTACTGCTACAGCAAATGATTTGTTTCCAAAAATCAAAGGAACCATTACCAGTATTGTTATGATCATGTCATCTTTATCAAATTATACGATTTTATCCTTAGCTGGTACGATGGATTCTGCTTCTATTTTGATGATGAACATCGTCATTACGATTGTCGGTGTCTTATTAGCACTGTTTGTAAATCTGCGTTTCAAGCGTTTAAGCAATGACTAGGAATAGCAAAAATAAAAGAAGCTTGGTATAATATAAACTATTCACAGATAAAGGAGGGGACCTATGAAGTTGTTACATTGGTTAGATGATAATCTTGAAGAAATGCTGTTAATCATTCTCTTAACAGCGATGACATTGGTGATGGGAGTACAGGTGTTTTCCCGCTACATACTAAATGCTTCATTGAGCTGGAGTGAAGAATTAACGCGTTATTTATTCATTTGGTCAGCATTCATCAGTATTAGCTATTGCATCAAAAAGTGGATTTCTATTAAGATCGACCAACTTATCAATGTATTTTCTAAATCATTGTATGTAGTGTTCCAACTGTTGCTGAATGTTGTATTATGCCTTTTCTTTCTTTATATGTCTTACCATGCATTCTGTTTTCTACAAGATAGCATCGCTTCTGCTCAACGCAGTCCAGCCTTAGGTCTGCCGATGTATATCGTACAAGCAGCACCGCTTGTAGGCTTTGTGCTTGCTACAATTCGCAGCTTTCAGCAGATTCTATGGGAAAGTACAAATATAAAAAAACTGCTTGCACATGAGGCAGTAAACACAAAGGGGGAAAAGTAGTATGCTGCCTATCTTGATTGCCATTCTCTTTATTGTCTTATTATTGATATCTGTGCCGATTTCCAGTGCTTTGGGCATCGTTTCTTTAACGCCTTCTTTACTGGATCCTAACTTTTCCATAAGTGCTGAATATATCATACGCTCTATGTTAGGCGGTATTGATTCCTTCCCTTTGTTGGCAGTACCTATGTTTGTGTTATCAGGTATCCTAATGGCCAAAGGTGGCGTATCTAAAAAACTATTTGATGTCTTCTCTTATTTTTTAGGAGATCATACCGCTGGTATGCCTTGTGCAGTCATCGTAACCTGTTTGTTTTATGGGGCAATATCAGGAAGCGCTCCTGCAACCGTAGCCGCAGTCGGTAGTATGACCATACCTTTGCAAATCCGCATGGGCTATGATAAAACATTTATTACTGCGCTTGTGGCAGTAGCTGGTGGCTTAGGTGTCATCATCCCACCAAGTATCCCTTTCATTCTATATGGAATGGCAAGTGGTGCCAGTGTTGGAAAAATGTTTATGGCAGGCATCTTACCAGGTGTATTGATTGCTGCTTTATTGATGTTGTATGCGTTTTATTACTGTAAAAGACATGGTGAAGATAAAGCAAAGATTCATGAAGAAGTCGATGTACTGCATGAAAAAGGCTTCGTCAAGGTATTTATTGAAAGCTTTTGGGCACTGTTGACACCGGTAATCATTTTAGGCTGTATCTACAGTGGTATTGCTTCTCCTACAGAAGCAGCGGTTATCTCCGTGTTCTATGCTTTCATCATTTCAAAATTTGTTTATCGAACCTTAGCTTGGAAGGATATAAAAGGGGTATTCGTTGAAGCTATCAAAACTTTTGCGCCTATTCTTTTCATTCTAGCAGCAGCGGTAGCCTTTTCTCGCATCATCACCTTACTGCAGATTCCACAAAGTGCAGGGACATTTATCTTACATAGCTTTTCCAGTAAGTTTGCCGTCTTGTTAATCATCAATGTCTTACTGTTAATCGTTGGCATGGTGATGGATACAAGTCCTGCTATCTTGATTCTAACGCCTATTCTATTACCGATTACAACAAGCTTAGGTATTGATCCTATTCATTTTGGAATCATCATGGTTGTCAATTTAGCTATCGGATTTGTGACTCCGCCAATCGGTATTAATCTGTTTGTGGCAAGTTCGTTAACGGATGTGCCGGTCATGCAGATAGCCAAAAAAGCAATGCCGTTAATTGGTTTCTTTTTACTGGCATTGCTGCTCATAACCTTTGTGCCGGCTATCAGCTTAGCACTTGTTGGATAGAAGGGAAGGCAAATGTATGCGAAAAATCAAATTATTGTTATGTGTGATCATGTTATGGAGTGTAACCGCGTGTGCCGAAAAAGCAGAGGATCCGGCGAAAGCCTCACAGAGTTATCCATGGATTGTTGCGACAGATTCACCGGCGGATACGGTTACTTCCATCTATGCGAATAAATTTGCCCAAGAGGTAATGCGTTTAAGTGAGGGGCGCATTCAGATGCAGGTGTATGAAAATGGTACATTAGGCGGTGATCGTGAGCTGCTTGAGAGTTGTATGGGGAAAGATATTCCTTTCATATTACAAAATACAGCACCACAGGTGAATTTTATGCCGGAACTATGTATCTTTGATTTACCGGTTGCCTATACATCTATAACTAAGTTAAGGGAAACTTTAGATGATGCGACATTTATCAAGATGATCAATGCCGTTTATGAGAAAAAGGAATTTCGTTTACTAGGCATGGGCGATCAAAGCTTTCGTGTCATGACAACAAATAAAAAAATCCAAACACTGCAAGACTTCAAGGGACAAAAGATCAGAACGATGGAAAATAAGTATCACATTGCTTTTTGGCAATCCATCCATGCCAATCCTACGCCGATGACCTTTTCAGAAGTGTATATCGGTTTACAGCAGGGAACCATCGATGCTCAGGAAAATCCTTATGAAGTCATCGTTTCAGGAAAGATTTACGAACAGCAGGATTATATCGTTCAGACAAACCATCTGCCGCATTTGCTATCGCTTATTGTAAATGAAGAATTTTTTCAATCCCTGAAACAAGAAGACCAACAAGTGGTTTTAAAGGCTGCTGAAATAGCTAAAAATTATGCACGCAAACAAGCAGATGCACGTGTGAAAGAACGTTTAGCTATCATTACCCAAAGTGGAACAAACATCATTACTCTTGATGAAGCAATGATCAAAGAAATACGAAAAGAGGCCGCAGTTGTTTATGAAGATATTCATAAGCAAGCTGGCGATGCCATTTATCATGCATATACAAAGCATATGCAATAGGAGGAAATATGAAGACAGTTACTGTTAGAAACACCGTAATAGGAGAAGGATTGCCCAAGATTTGTGTACCTATCGTAGGCAAGAATAAAGAAGAATTACTTTCTGAAGTCGCCGTGTTGAAACAAGTTGATGTTGATGTAGTTGAATGGCGTATGGATTGGTTTGAGGATATCATGAATTTCACTAAAGCTTGTGAAATGTTACAGATTTTACGTGATGCTTTAGGAGAAATGCCGATCTTAGCAACCTTTCGTACAAAACAAGAAGGTGGCGAAAAGGCAATTGCAAAAGCAGATTATGTAGCTTTATATAAAGCCATTGTCGCAACACAGCAGGCTGATTTGATTGATGTGGAATTGTTTACCGGCGAAAATGAAGTCAAAGCTATTTTAGAGGATGCGCATGCCCATCACGTAGCGGTTGTAATGAGCAATCATGACTTTGCTAAAACACCTAGTTATGATGAAATCTTAACTCGTTTAAAGGCTATGCAAAGCTTAGGTGCAGATATTCCTAAGATTGCTGTCATGCCTCAGAATAAAGCCGATGTATTGACCTTATTATCCGCAACAAATACGATGTATGAAGAATTTGCCGATCGCCCGATCATTACCATGTCGATGGCTGGAACAGGCGCAATTTCACGTGTTTGCGGGGAAGTCTTTGGCTCTGCATTAACCTTTAGTGCGGCTAAGAAAGCAAGTGCACCGGGGCAGGTTGCAGTTGCCGATTTAAAGACGATGTTGGAATTGTTGCATAAAAGTTTATAGGAAGAGCACACGCTTTTCCTTTTCTTTTTTCTTGTGATTTGCTGTTGCACTCTACAAGGAAAAAGGGTAAAATAAAATGTGTGTTGGAACTTTTTTCAAGATGGATATGAAAAAGTTTCAGAAAGGAGAGGCAATGTATAAGATTGTAAAAAAAGAAAACCTGAACCCTACGGTTACAAAAATGGTAGTTGCAGCTCCTGCAGTAGCGAAGAAAGCACTGGCGGGACAGTTTATCATTTTAAGAGTGCATGAAAACGGAGAACGTATTCCTTTAACGATTGCAGATTATGATCGTGAAAACGGAACTATTACGATTATTTTTCAGATTGTCGGTAAAACAACGATGCTGTTAAATGAATTGCAAGAAGGCGATAGCATTTTGGACTTTGTTGGTCCATTAGGAAAACCATCTCATGTGGATGGCTTAAAAAAAGTTTGTGTTATTGGTGGAGGTGTTGGTTGTGCAATCGCGTATCCAACAGCGAAAGCTTTACATGAAAACGGTGCAGATGTTACGGTGATTACCGGATTTAGAAATAAAGATCTGGTTATTTTAGAAGATGAATTTAAACAGGTAAGCACACATGCGTATCTGGTGAGTGATGATGGCAGTACCGGAACAAAGGGTCTGGTTACCAATGTATTGCAAGATTTGATCAATCAGGGAGAAACCTTCGATGAAGTCATTGCAATCGGACCGCTGATCATGATGAAGTTTGTTTGCGAATTAACAAAGAAATATAACATCAAAACGATTGTCAGCATGAATCCGATCATGATCGATGGTACAGGCATGTGTGGTGGTTGCCGTCTGAGTGTAGGTGGTAAAACCAAATTTGCTTGTGTAGATGGTCCGGATTTTGATGGTCATGAAGTTGATTTCGATGAGGCGATGTCACGTGGCGCTACCTATCGTGAATTTGAGGCTAGAGAGCGTGAAGAAGCCTGCAATCTATTGAAGAAGGGGGTTGCATAATATGGCAAATATGGCAATGACAAAAGTACCTATGCCTACACAGGATGGGAATGTCAGAAGAAATAATTTTGATGAAGTAGCCCTTGGTTATACGAAAGAAATGGCGATGGAGGAAGCACAACGCTGCCTGCATTGTCCTACGAAACCATGTATTAGCGGATGTCCGGTAGCTGTCAATATTCCTGATTTCATCGAAGAAGTAAAAAATGGAGAATTTGAAAAAGCGTATCAGATCATCCGCCAGACAAGTTCTTTACCTGCTGTCTGCGGACGTGTTTGTCCACAGGAAACACAGTGTGAAAGCAAGTGTGTAAGAGGGGTAAAGGGTGAAGCAGTAGCAATTGGACGTTTAGAGCGTTTTGTAGCTGATTGGCATCGCGAACATGTAAAGTATGAGGCGGTAAAACCTGCCAGCAATGGACATAAGGTTGCTGTTGTTGGTGCTGGCCCTGCAGGCTTGACTTGTGCCGGAGATTTGGCAAAATTGGGTTATCAAGTATCCGTTTTTGAGGCATTGCATGTAGCCGGCGGTGTGTTAATGTATGGTATTCCTGAATTCCGTCTGCCAAAAGCAATCGTACAAAATGAAATTGATGGTTTGAAGCAGATGGGCGTAGATATTGAAACAAACATGGTCATTGGGCGCAGTGAATCGGTGGATGATTTGTTTGAAGCCGGTTATGAGTCGGTATTTATTGGCAGCGGTGCTGGTTTGCCTAACTTTATGAATATGCCAGGTGAAAATCTGAAAGGTGTATATTCAGCAAACGAGTTCTTAACTCGCTGCAATCTAATGAAAGCTTATAAAGAAGGTGTTGATACACCAATTCAGCATCCAAAACGTGCAGTCATCGTCGGCGGCGGTAATGTGGCAATGGATGCAGCTCGTTGCGCAAAACGTCTGGGAGTTGAAGAAGTTACCATCGTATATCGTCGTAGCATGGAAGAACTTCCTGCCCGTAAAGAAGAAGTTGAGCATGCACAAGAAGAAGGAATCATCTTTAGATTGTTAACGAATCCTGTACGTGTACTTGGTGATGAAAACGGCTGGGTCAAAGGTATGGAATGTGTATCTATGGAATTAGGTGAACCAGATGAAAGCGGTCGTAGACGCCCTGTAGAAATAAAGGATAGTAATTTTGTTTTGGATGTGGATTGTATGATCATGGCTATCGGAACTTCACCAAATCCTTTAATTCGTTCCACTACGGAAGGGTTGGAAACAAATCGCAAAGGCTGTTTAATTGCCGATGATAATGGTGCTACTACAAGAGAAGGTGTCTTTGCGGGAGGAGATGCTGTTACAGGTGCTGCTACGGTTATTTTGGCCATGGGTGCTGGGAAAACAGCAGCAAAAGCGATGGATGCCTATATTCAAAATAAGAAATGATAAAAAGCAGTGACAACACTGCTTTTTTATAAGATAAGATGATTTTTACAATTATAAAACGGACATTGCATAAGAGAGTGTATAGCCCAAAAGTTTTTGGAAGGGTTTACAAAAGCTTTGAAAAATGTTATTATAGTCTTAGGAAATAAGTACCTTATTTCTAATATCATAATATTGGCTCTATTATGATAGAAATGGAAATGGTTTTCTTGCATTCCTTCCTTTCATTGTAAGAGATACCTTCCATATTCATATCGATTTCCTTTCGATAACCTATTTAAGAAGGACGTGGTGATGCGCGTCCTTTTTAAAAGCTATGTAAGGGAACAAGAACGTTCCCTGTAATACTACCAGCGATTGCAGTTATTCCAATTGTTGTTGCAGCCACATCCAAAATCGCCTTCGATACTACGCATGCAGTTAACAAACTGACGAGCACAACGGTTTTCTCTTGCTCTGCGGCATGCTGCATGATGAGCAATACGTTCTACTTCACGGAACAATGCATCATCATAGTTGTTGTTACAAGAGCAACAGTTACAACCTTTGTTGAAGAAGTTACCATCGTTAAAGCCTCTGTTGAAGTTACCATTACACATAAACAATTCCTCCTTTATGAGATACGTTTTTTCTTAACGTATCTTCATCAATAAGGTATGAATAGCATTGCTTGCCCATTTAGGCAATCGCTCGTACTTTTTTAAAAATGAGAAGAACGCCCGTATGAAAGATAAGGCAATCCATAATATATACCGATATAAAAATTGCTTGTTGCGCTAAGTTTATGGTATGCTGATGGTGGTGATCCTATGAGACATAAAGAACAATGGAATCTAATAGCGGCCGCATGTATATTGGTCTTGTTTGTTGTGACGATTTTCATACCGTCATTTGAGCCGTTAGCTAAGACAATCGCACTTTTGCTATATGCATTGGTTAGTATAGTATCCTTACAAAAGCAAAAGAAAGAGGGAGAGGATATTCAAAAAGCAGCTATGTTTTCCCTTGCGGTTTTTCTCATTTTAGGCTATTTACTCTTTTTTGTATGATGTGAGATGAAAAAAGTCAGTGAAACATTGACAAAAACATGAAGAATTGAGTATACTAATACTCGTAAAGGCGATGAATTAAAGTAGTACCTTGGAAAATAATGCAGAGAGTCAGCTGGTTGGTGAAAAGCTGAAGTATGGAACAGGGGAACTCGTTAAGGAGCCGATAAGCACACTTATCCGTTTTACTTCGCGTTAAGAAGAAATGAAGGGCTTTTTTCCTTAAGAAAAAAGAACTAAGGTGGTACCGCGTTGAACAACGTCCTTAGAATGTTTAAGGATGTTTTTTTATTACAAAAGGAGAATGATTATGAACTATCAACACCAGAAAGTAGAGAAAAAATGGCAAACGTACTGGAAAGAGAATAAAACTTTTGCCTGTGACACACATGATTTCAGTAAGCCTAAATTTTATGTATTGGATATGTTTCCATATCCAAGTGGAAATGGTTTGCATGTTGGCCATCCAGAAGGCTATACCGCTACCGATATTTTGGCACGAATGAAACGCATGCAAGGTTACAACGTATTACATCCAATGGGATGGGATGCTTTTGGCTTGCCGGCAGAGCAATTTGCTATTCAGACAGGAAATCATCCTGCTGAATTCACAAAGAAAAACGTTGATCATTTCCGTGAACAGATTCAGTCTTTAGGTTTCTCCTATGATTGGGATCGCGAGATTTCAACGACAGATCCCGATTATTATAAATGGACCCAATGGATTTTCTTGCAGCTTTATAAGAAAGGGTTAGCATATGTTGATGAGATTCCTGTAAACTGGTGTCCTGAATTGGGGACGGTTTTAGCTAATGAAGAAGTCATTGACGGAAAGAGTGAGCGAGGTGGCTACCCAGTCATTCGTAAGCCGATGCGTCAGTGGGTCTTAAAAATCACAGAATATGCAGAGCGTCTGTTAGAAGATCTGGAGTTATGCGATTGGCCACAATCCACCAAAGAAATGCAGATCAATTGGATTGGTAAATCACAAGGCGCTAATGTTATCTTTAAGATAAAGAATACAGATAAAGAATTTACGGTATTTACGACACGCTGCGATACTTTATTTGGCGCTACTTATTGTGTTATGGCACCTGAACATCCATATGTAGATGAAATCACGACAGCTGCTCAAAAAGAGCAAATAACTGCTTATAAGAAGACTTGTGCATCAAAGTCTGATTTAGAACGTACGGAATTAAACAAAGAGAAAACAGGTGTTTTTACTGGCGCTTATGCGATCAACCCGGTAAATGGAAAAGAAGTTCCTATTTGGATTAGTGATTATGTATTAGCAAGTTATGGAACTGGAGCAATCATGGCTGTTCCTGCACACGATACTCGTGATTATGAATTTGCTAAGAAATTTAATATCGAAATCATTCCTGTTTTAGAAGGCGGAGATATCAGCAAAGAAGCCTTCACGGAAGATGGTGTTCACGTGAATTCCGCGTTCTTAAATGGTATGGGAAAACAGGAAGCCATTGATACTATGATCAAATGGTTAGAAGAACATCATTGTGGTTGTGCAAAGACGACATATAAATTACGTGATTGGCTGTTTTCTCGTCAGCGTTACTGGGGAGAGCCAATTCCTATTATCCATATGGAAGATGGTACGACACGCACGGTTGATATTGATGAACTCCCACTTGAATTACCAGAAACTAAGATTTTCAAACCAAATGCAAATGGCGAATCACCATTAGCACATTGCGAAGATTGGTTGAATGTCGAAATCGATGGTGTTAAAGGAAAACGCGAAACCAATACGATGCCACAATGGGCTGGCAGCTGTTGGTATTATCTGCGTTATATTGATCCTAAAAATCATGAAGCAATTGCAGATGAAAAACTATTAGAACATTGGTTGCCAGTAGATTTATATGTCGGTGGTGCTGAACATGCGGTATTACACTTATTATATGCACGCTTCTGGCACAAAGTATTGTATGACTGCGGTGTTGTAAAAACCAAAGAACCTTTCCAAAAATTATTCCATCAGGGAATGATCTTAGGGGAAAATAACGAAAAAATGTCAAAATCACGTGGAAATGTTGTAAATCCAGATGATATCGTTGAAAGCCATGGTGCTGATGCGCTGCGTGTATATGAAATGTTTATGGGGCCATTAGAAGCTGCTTTGCCTTGGAGTACGACCGGATTAGATGGTTCTCGTAAATGGTTGGAACGTGTTTGGCGCTTATATACCGAACAAAATAAATTAGCAAAAGAGAATGATGGAAAATTAGATAAGGTCTATCATGCAACTGTAAAAAAGGTAACACATGACGTCGAAACCTTGAACTTAAATACAGCGATTTCACAAATGATGATTTTTATCAATGAATGCTATAAAGCAGATACTATTTATGAAGAATATGCAAAAGGTTTCTTAAAAATGTTTGCATGTTTTGCTCCACATATGGGGGAAGAAATCTGGCAGGATGTCTTCCATGGAGAACAAACTATTGCATATGAACCTTGGCCGACATATGACGAAAGTAAATTAATTGAAAGTGAAGTTGAAATCATCGTTCAGGTGAATGGTAAATTGCGTGGTAAATTTAAGATTGCAGCGGATGCGAATGAGGATGCTATTAAAGAAGAGGCATTACAGTTAACGAGTGTGAAAGCACAATTAGAAGGTAAAACCATTCGTAAGATCATTGTTGTAAAAGGTAAAGTTGTGAATATCGTTGCAAATTAATTTCATGAGAAACCATATGGGTCATCCGATGGTTTCTTTTTTTGCATGTAAACGATTCATTATATAAATAACTTATGCTATCGTATGCTATCCTTATCGAAGAAGAGGTTCACATATCGCTTGCTTTTAGTCTTTCCATGGGGATGTCTTAGAAAATGACAAGTCGACTTGTCACATAGAAACAAGCATCTTAAGCTTTTTTGTAAGCGTTAAATCTGTTACAATAAAGATAATAAATAAGCTTTAAAGAGCAGGTGATAGGATGAATAAAAAAATTGCTATACTGAAACGCAAAAAAGCGATACGTAATCTGATTACATTGTTGGCAGTCATCACGTCTGCTTTGCTGCAGACCTTTGTTATTCAATCTATGATTCGTCCTGCTAATATGTTATCTAGTGGATTTACCGGCGTTGCAATCTTAATTGACAAAATTGCAGCATTATATGGTGGTTCTATATCTACCTCAATCGCTATTATCATGTTAAATGTACCAGTTGCCCTTTTATGTTATAAAAGTATTTCGGCAAGATTCACATTCTTCTCTTGTATTCAATTTGCCTGTACAAGTCTCTTTCTACAAGTGATGAATTTTCAGCCAATGTTTCATGATATCGTATTAAATGTTATTTTTGGTGGGTTCCTTTATGGAATCGGTACTACTCTGGCATTAAAAGGCAATGCTTCCACCGGTGGAACTGATTTTATAGCCTTGTTTGTGTCGAATCGTTTAGGCAAATCCATATGGTCCTATGTATTCCTCTTTAATGCGGCTATCTTATGTATCTTTGGTTCTATGTTTGGTTGGATTTATGCCGGATATTCAATTATATTTCAATTTATCTCAACAAAGACGATTGATGCTTTCCACCACCGTTATGAACGTGTTACCTTGGAAATTCTCACAAGTGATGCGGAAAGTGTTGTAGATACGTATGTAGATCATTTTCGCCATGGCATTACCTGTGTACAAGGATATGGGGGTTTTTCACACAAAAAGATTTATATCCTACATACTGTTGTCTCTACGTACGAAGTTGCTGATATCATTGAATTACTTAAACAAACTGATGAACGAATTATAGTTAATGTTATGCGTACAGAACAATTTTTTGGTAATTTTTATCAAAAGCCTTTTGAATGATGAATCATCGTACGCTAATTGATTTACGTAACATCAACATGGTTCTAGGAAGACTTTTATTTGGCACTTGTTGAACTGTAATAACACTAATTTTCGGGTTTAGCTAATCGCTATGAATCGTATTACACGAAATGGTTTTGATGGAAAATGCTTACAAGCAAGCAAAGCGTGATACGCAATAAAGGCTTGTTTCATGCGTCGATCAGGATTTTCTTGCGTTAAAAAGCATATGTATGCTATACTATATGAGGAAATTTGGAAGGTGATAAAAATGGGTAGACATTTTGAAGTGCGCGCCGCTTCCATGGCTAAGACGGCCGCAGCAAAAGCAAAGAAATATTCTCGTTATGGTAAAGAAATTTTAGTAGCAGCAAAATCAGGTGTGCCTGATCCGGAAATGAATGCTGCATTAAAAAAAGTAATTGAACGTGCAAAAGCAAATCAGGTTCCTGCTGATGTTATTAAGCGTGCCATTGACAAAGCAAAAGGTGGTACCAATGAAAACTATGCACCTGCTACATATGAAGGATTCGGCTCTGGTGGAGCTGCAACCATCATTATTGACTGCTTAACAGATAATGCAAATCGTACGATTGCCGATTTACGTGCATGCTTTAATAAATCACATGCGAAATTAGGTGTGAGTGGCTGTGTATCTTTTAATTATGAGCATGTTGGATTGATTTCCATTGCTTATGAAGATGAAGAGGCAATGATGGATGCTTTGATCATGGCGGAAGTTGATTTAAAAGATATTGAAGTAGAAGATGGGCAAATGACAATTACGGTAGAGCCTACAGACTTAAATAAAGCTCAGGATGCAATTGCCGAACTGATTCCCGATGTAAACTTTGATATCATGGAAGATACGATGTTGCCTAATGAGTATGTTGAACTGGAAGGTGAAGATTTGAAACTGTTCCAGCGATTGGTAACGTTACTGGATGATGTTGATGATGTACAGCAGGTATATCACAATGTTCGTAACATTAATGATCCTGTTGAATAAGAAATAGCGATAAGCGATACTTTATGGTATGACCAACCTGAGTATCGCTTTTATCATATGTAGCCATTGTTGTTTTGTTTGTTCCGATAGATAAGAAAAATCATTTATTCTCTTAAAGAAATCGTTTTTTTGTTTTACTTCTAATTGACAAACTTCGCTAAGATGGGTAAACTATAAGTAATCCGATGAAAAAGAGGCTTATCATAAAGTAAGTTACAGAGAAAAAGACATTAGCTGAGAGTCTTTGCGATGCATTTATGTTAAGGGACACTTTGGAGGAATTATCAGGAAATGGATAATCGTATGACCGCGTTAAGGTGTTAAGCAGCATTTCAATACGAGATGAAAAAAGGTGGCACCGCGTGGAATACGTCCTTTGTGAGGGCGTTTTTTTATGCTTATGAAGATGATAAATGAATGGAGGAATGACTATGCGTTATCAGGTACCAAGAGGAACACAGGATATCCAGCCTAAGGATATTAGCAAATGGCACAAGCTGGAAGATATGATTCGTCAATTCTGCTATGTGTATAACTACGATGAAATTCGTACCCCAATTTTTGAACATACAAATGTCTTTAAACGAGGCAATGATTCCAGTGATATGGTGAATAAGGAAATGTATACCTTCCAGCTGGAAAACAGTGCAACCTCATTGACCCTGCGCCCTGAAGGAACAGCAGGTGTAGCCAGAGCCTTTGTGGAACATAAGATGTTTGGCAATGCGGATCTACCGGTAAAGATGTACTATGTAGGTCCACAGTGTCGTCATGAACGTCCACAAAAGGGAAGAATGCGTATCTTTCATCAATTTGGTGTAGAAGTGATTGGCGCAAAAAGTCCAATGTTGGATGTTGAAACGATTGCTTTAGGTTGGAGCTTTGTATCTGCATTAGGATTAAAGGATATGAAAGTGTTGATCAACACTTTAGGTGATGATGAATCCCGTGCTGCATATCGTGCTGCATTAAAGGAACACTTTAAAAACGATATTGATACCATGTGTGTAGATTGTAAGCGTCGTTATGAACAAAATCCTTTACGTATCTTAGATTGTAAGGTGGATCATGATAAAGATATCATGAAAACAGCACCTAAGATGGAAGATTATCTAAATGATGCCAGCAAACAATATTTCAAGGAAGTCTTAGAAGGCTTAGATGCTTTGGGTATTCCTTATGAAGTGGATGATCGTTTGGTTCGTGGCTTGGATTATTATACACATACAGTATTTGAAGTTGTCTCCGTTAATAAGGAAATGGGTGCCCAATCCACGGTATTTGCCGGTGGCCGTTATGATGGCTTGGTAGAATATTTCGGTGGTCCGGAAGGAATGAGTGGCATTGGCTGGGCAATGGGATTGGAACGTTTGATCATTGCTTGTGAGGCAGAAGGCATTACTCTTGATGAGGAAGATGGATTAGATGCGTATGTCCTTTGTTTAGCAGATAGCGTACATAAGGAAGTTTTGGCAATTACGACCGAATTGCGAACAAATGGCTATCGCACAGATACAGATTACTTAGGTAGAAGCTTTAAAGCACAGTTTAAAACCGTCGATCGCAAACATGCACGATGTGCGATTCTAATCGGGGATAGTGAAGTAGCTAATGGTACCGTGAATATCAAAGATGTAAAAACGCAACAGCAGTATACAGTCCCAATGGAAGAATTGATCCCAACGATGGATCGTATCTTTGGCAACGTTGGCTGTGGTGAAATTAATGAAGAAGAATAGGAAGGAAATCGCATATGGAGAGAACACATACAAATGGAGAACTACGTTTAAGTGATACTGGAAAAGAAGTTACTTTGTTGGGCTGGGTAGCTAAACGTCGTAACTTCGGAGCCTTGGTTTTTATTGATTTACGTGATCGTACAGGAATCACACAGCTGGTTTTTGATGAAACACTGGCTGAGCAAATTAAGGATGTGCGAAATGAA
>ERZ826396.568-NODE-568-length-52764-cov-4.161016_pt1 | contig 52764 bp, 47 predicted proteins | sample MGYA00519926_ERZ826396 | MGnify/ENA primary metagenome ERZ826396 (study PRJEB31778, sample SAMEA3449230) | human gut metagenome | biome: human gut; feature: human-associated habitat; material: faeces | place: United Kingdom | collected 2010/2012 ... | reverse complement strand
ATATTTTTTTCCAAATGGTACATTAAATTTTTTATGTGAATTTATTCTATAAACTCCATTATATCCTGTCTTCATTAGAAACCAAAATATAGCACTTCTTGTTATAGGCGATATTCTATTTTCATTAAATTGCTTTCTCTTATCATAAAAGAATAATGCTTTAGATTCATTGCTTAATAATTTATTATAATCAAAAACCATGTGTTCAATTTTATTGCATAATTTATCAAAATTACTTTTTAAATCAAGAAAAAAATTCACAATGTTTTCATTAACATCATTAACATAATATTCGTCATATAAATTATAAATTAAAGTGTTAATTAGCACGATTCCAGAACCAAGAAAGGGTTCTACATAAATTTTTTTATCTTGATCAAACATTACAAGCATCTCGTTTAATAATTTTTTTTTAGATCCAGCCCATCTTAGAGGACTGCCATATACTTTATCTAACACAATATATCCCATCCTTCATAAACTTTAAGAATAAACTTTATTAGTTTCTTTTAAAAGATTTTTTAGCCAAATATAAACACTTTTTACAAATTCGAATTTCTCAAGAGTGATTGTTGATGAATGTTCAATTTTATTAGAGATAATGTGTAAATCAATTAGCCATTGAGTAGTTTCCTTTTTGTTTCCCTTTTTATCTATTGGGAATATAAATTTTTTATCAAAAACTTCAGTCCAATTTGTGCCATATATTAAAATAGCCTGTAAATCCTTAAAGTTGATAAAATCCCAAACCCCTCTATATTGACTTTTAGGTTTATTATAATTATAATTTGTAACCTTATTGGTCAAATTTAATACTACCTCTTTAGGAGCATAAGCCTCAATATTATCTTCGCCAAATGAGACATCTAATCTATTTTTAACATCTCTTTTCAAATCATGTAAAATAGAATCTATAAGTAGTAGAGCCTCTTTGGTATTTTCTTTATTTCTATCACCCCAATATTTTTCAAGACCATCCGGATTGAATGAACCATAGTGTTTATTAATTTCTCTTTCAAAAGTTCTACACATTTTAATTGGACCACCAGCGCCATATGAACTGCTTAACTCTATTTTGTCTTGTTCAGACGCGTTTAGCCAGTACTCTACTATTATTTTTAAATAGTTTTTTATTTCATAATATATTTTTTTAGGATTGTCTGACAATGGATTTATTTTATTTTTATCAGTTAGATATATAATTAATGAATTTAAAACTCTTATAAAACCAGATATAACATTATTTTTTACAAAAGCACTCTTGTCATCATTTGTTTTATTCCATTCATCTTCTCCTATTTCCTTTCGCATATAGGTAAGACAATCAACGATAAATGGATATAATCTTTCGTAAGTTTTGTCATTATTCGATTGATCAAATTTTCCATAAGATATTAAATTGTTGTTTTTATACTTCGATAAGAAATCACTTTCTTTAATCGCTTTGCTTAATGTTTCTAATGTAATACACCGTTCAGGCGTAATAGTATTTTCACCTACAACAACTCTATTATAAAGTGGTGAATTTCTATTTTCTCCTAACTCTCTTGATATTTTTAATGCTAAACCTTCTCGCATTTCTTTTGGATCTTTTGATTCGTATTTAAGATCTTCATCTAGTGTATTTCTTAAATTTTTCGGAACAGCTTTTTGATTTTCATTAATGTCCATAAATATTTTTATTTGCTCTTCTTGCTCTAAATTCTCAAAAGCAACCACAGGAATGGTGTTAGTCTCTTTATATTTTGTGTTTGAATAGCCATATAATCTATGCTGTCCATCTATTATATAAATACTTTTATAGGCTTGTGGTAAATGCAAAAAACCTAATTTAGATAAGGATGTATTATCTACATTACTTTTAACTTTTTCAAATTTCAAACCTTTTTTACCAGTCTCAATACTTACTATTATAGAATTAGGAAAATAGCCACCATTCTCAATAAATTCCTGTATACTCTTAAGCCGCTGTTTTTTGATAAGTCTTTGATACGTAGGCATAGAATCTTTATTAGAATCAGTTCGATGTAATACATATCCTAGTTTAAGAAGAGTTTCTGGCTCTATTGAAAATGAATAATAATTATATCCACCCATTTTACCAGAAATAGCGGGCACTACGTTATGTAATCCCTGTATCCTTTTATTAGCAAATAAATTGCCCAAAAGCTGATATCTTGCAGCATTTCCTAAATGTTCAGTTAATGCTTTATAATATGAAATTTTATCTTCATCAAAATAAGAGATATCAAATTCTTCCATTCTAACCCGATCGCGCTGACTAACATTATAATTTTTTGTGGAAAATATAATTTTGATCTTATGCTCTGGAAATTGTTTCCTAATTGCTGTAATCATTCCTTCGCTTTTTCCTTTTAAAGCCTCAATTTCAGTTTTAAAATCTTGTTTTTTATTTATAATTTCTGTTGCTTTGCATTCAATTAATATTACAGTCTCGTCATCGGCTGCAAAAACATCTATTTGCTGAGTTAAATTTTCTTCTTTGTTATAAGGTATACTAAATGATCGGTCTTTATTCATCATTTTGAAGCCCAGATTATAAAACAACATCCAAACATCATTCTCAAAAATTTCATCAAATGCCTTAATCTTTTTCATCCTAGTCTTATATTTGAATTCTTTATCTATTTCCCAATTTTCTTTCAAATAACCTTCAACAAGATTCTTATTTAAAGATTTGTAATAATATTCTTGTTTTCTTATCTTTTTAACATTATTTAGCTCAATGCCTTTAACTAAACTATCCTTCCAGTTCATAAGTATCCCCTCTATATGTATACTTAGACTGTATCACATTTTTAGAATAAAGACAATATGTACTATTTTTTAATTTATATATTTTCACTATAGATCAATATCATTTTACTTTTACATAAATGGAAAATTCAAGTCATATATTCAGATATCTAAAGGAATATCTAATTTCAAACGATTTAGAAAACGTTGTATTTCCGCATTGAATAGAAAAGTTTTTTCCAGTATCTCTGATTCTCTATGCACTGATAAACGCATAGGGAAAAAACGTAGTCCATATAAAAAATCATAACTAAATTGGCGTTTGATTTCGGCTATTATAAAAAGACAATCTCTAAGGTGATTTTCATCCCTTTTGATTGTCTTTTTACTTCACTTATCCACTCTAAAGTTTAAAGAGCATTTTCTTGAAACCACGATAAGTTTAAATGAGTATCTAAAAAAACATGGGAAACTGAAGTCCTCTGTAAAAATATGTGGTGCTTCAGTTTTTCTATACATTTTATGGGGTTTTTAGTTTTTATCGCTTATAATATATCTTTGGAAAGGATAAAAAAAGATAGAAATCTCTCCGTCCAAAGTTTGATTTCTATCCGTTTATCTAGAACAATATGATAATAATAAATTTAGCTCATAAACTCAAGTTAAATCAAGCATCTTATAATAAAATTGTTGATTCTATTGATTTTTATTCCATTTCCTGCTCCTGTTCTCATAACGATTGGGCTTTTCATGCTTCCTATTCTCGTAAGATTGATATCCTTAATCGTGAATTTAATTTCGTCATTTCCAGAGTCATTTGTAAACATTTTGGTAAGGCTCATGCCATTCTTATCCAAGACTTGATCCCTTATTCTTTGCTCTCTCATGATACTATCATTTCTGTGCTTTCTGACCTAGACCCTTATATCGTTTCTTTGACATTTATGGGGTCCTTTTTCACCCATAGTATGAGAGTATTCAAATTTTACATAGAAGATCTTACCAATCCAATATAGTGATGCTAGAGCCCAGATTTCCCACACGATTAAGCACACTTTTTATAATCATAATGTTATTTTCCTGTTCCATATCCTGTTCGCCATACATGGCTTAAATTCACATCTAAGTCATGTGTTCCCAAGTTGAAGTAGGCATTAAATAAGTATGTCATTTTATCGAATAGACCATACAATTACTGATATCTTACATATATATTTGCTTAATTTAATTAAACCTTTTATGAAAAATGGACTTTACATCTATGTAAATGACACGTTTGGAAACTGTAACAGATTGGTAGCAAAACATAATTCTGTCACTAGTAAATCATTTATGTGTTAAAAATAAAGTTTTTCAACGCCCATTTTCGATATAGGTTTTCTCATTATTTAAGAACTACTCTTGCGCACCTTTTTTCAAATTACAGTCACGGCAAAGCATTTGACAGTTATCTAGCATTGTCTTCCCACCTTTGCTCCAAGGAATAATATGGTCGGCGTGCATCTTATCAAACTCAAATATTTTTCCACAGATAGGACACTTGTGGCCCTGTTTCTCATAAGCGGCAAGAGCATCCCGCCGGTCAAATGCACGGATAGATAATTTCTTTTCTTCTCCAGTCAGCAAGTATTCATAAATGCCAGATTTCTTCGTAACATCTTCATCACCCATCAGGTGTTGAATTTCATTTTCCAGTTTAGTAGGGTTAAGGTCAGTTCTTTTACCATGAACATTGAATAACAATCCCCAGGGCACTCCCTTCATCTCTTTACGCTTCTTGGGAAATATTGCCTGTACCCAATCTATCACAGAACGAAAGTAATTCCAAAGGATAACTGCACTCAAGTCATTCTGGTGTTCTGCCATATATGCTTCAATCGTCTTACCCTCGGCACTTGCAGCCCATAAAATAGCTGTTTCCAGATACTCCTGACGGATGGAAGAGCCCTTCAGATAATCACCAGCAAGCGTATCAGCAGCACATCCAGTCTTTGAAAAATAACGCTTGGCATCGGATATCCATGAACCTGCATATACAGCATTCCGCAGTTCCTGCTCAGTAAGCTGCACTCCCGCGATATTGATGATTTTGAACCAATCCAACTTCTCGCTATCAGTACCTTCACAGACATAAACAAACATCTTGTAGTTAAGAAATTTCTCCTTTTGGTCAGAGGGCAGATTATAGAAATACTTATCATCCACTGAGAAAGAACCGTCCACATACTCACAGATGGATATGGTCCGCTGCTGACCGTCTAAAACCTCATAACGTGGCACATTTTGGTCATTCTCAAATTCTTTGCCACGATCAACCCAGTAGATGACATTGAGGGGAAGCCCTTTCATAACGGTACGGATAACCTCATCTCTCTGCTTGTCCTTGTATACGAACTCACGCTGATACTTCGGTCTTATATCCAATTGATCATCGTACCCAACAACACCTTCTTCTGCATCGTTAAAATACCCTTTGCACACTTCTCTTATGGTGACTTTCAATTCCTTTATCTCCATTATAGTTGCCCTCCTTTTAGCTATTCGGGATTCTTGTTACGGATGAGAACTCTTGCATATGGTACAACAGGATTGCCATTCTCATCAAGCATATACAAATCACCATCTACAGCTCCACGCTTCTGCACTTCTTTACGATATAACTTGTGTTCAGGCTTATATGGCTGAACTCCTATGGCCAATCCTAAATTTGCAATGCCTAATCCTATAATTTCAAATTGATCAGGACTATATTTATCCATAAAAGTAATAGGAACACCCATCACTCCATCAAAATCGCAAGGAATTTCAGATGTCTTATCAACATTGATAGCATCAAAATTCTCGTAATGAGGATATTTTTTTGGGTCATAGCGCTTTACGAGAATCATTTGCTCATGTCGCTTTTTAATATCAAGGTTTGTAAACCACATAACACCTGATACTCGAATCAACCCTTCCCTATGTTGTGAAGAAGTTGCAATATCCTCATAAGGGGAGGAAAAAAAGCCAACATTACCTGCAAATCCATTACCTAACCAAATTTCATTTTTCATCAGATAAGGAAAAAAATCTTTATATGTTATCGCATTTTGATTTCCGATAATGATGAACTTTTTCTTGTGCTCCATCAAAGTAGTCACATATTCTCTAAATAAAGAAAACGGTGGATTTGTTGTAATGATGTCAGATTGATCAAGCAAGGCCAAACATTCGTCACTTCTAAAATCACCATCACCCTTTAATTCAGTTAGCTCGTTTTCGCCGGAAGCAAAAAGCTCCGCAACATCTGTCATGTCTACACTGCCGTCGCCAGATTTATCATACACCTGTGTTATTATTGCTTTATATGATCGCTTACTTTTGAACTCACCTTTAATATCATCTCCAAATGAAAAGGACATCTGACCGTTTGAATCAAAATGATATTGCAGTTGCTGTCCCACAATCGGCGAAGAAAAATAGCAGGTTGCTATCAATTTTTTCAAACTAAGTCTATTAAAGTTAAGAACAAAGTATTTAAAAAAATTCGATTCAAAGGGGTCATCGCAATTACAAAAAACAGTTTTTCCTTTGAAATGCTTTCTGTAATGACGCATTTCTTTTTCAATATCAGTAAGCTGAGTATAAAACTCATCTTTTTTCGCTTTTGCAGCAGCATTTAAGTTTCGCTCTTTCTTTGCCATTACCCTTCACCTCCAAACATTTCTCCTGTATCCATTCATGGATAACCACCCGCAATAGTAGTTTCATTTCGCAGCATACATTTTTAATGTTTTCTTATTATTTACCGTAAGCGACATACTGAGTATTGTACGCTTCTTCATAACATCATTGGTAATACTATTTGTTTTTTCCTTTTCCATAAATCACGCTCCTGTTGTGTAATTACCAAATCATAATTATCCGTTTAAGTATAGCACGCAAATATGAATAAATCAATATTTCTAAGGTATCCAGAAACGTTCATTTCTTGGCCATTTTAAGCAATTTAATGAATAAATATCTGTGTATATCATTCTATAAAATCTAAAATATTATTAAATTGTAACCTGCTAATAATTATCTAATTCAATTTTTTGAGTATCTAAAAAACAGGGGAAACTGAAGTCCTCCGCAAAAATATGTGGTGCTTCAGTTTTTTTCTATACATTTTATGGGGTTTTAAGTTTTTATCGCTTATAATATATCTTTAGAAAGGATAAAAAAAAGACAGAAATCTCTCCGTCCAAAGTTTGATTACTATCCATTCACCTAGGACAATATGATAAGGGATTGTCAATAAAAATGTGTAAAATTTATAAACTAAGGAAGGAAGCAAAAAGATATGTAACTCTATACTTCCTTTTTTACATGATGAAAATATGGTCAATATTCCATATATTGCAGCATCCTAGTTTTGATTCTATCATCCATTTTCAATTAATTGCGGACTAATGCCCAATTGGATACAGGACGTCCATTCCATTTTCGCATCAATTCCAAAAATCGTAGATATAATAATTTTATCACTGCGTTCTCACTTGGCATCGATCCTTTTTTGATGACTTTGCGAAAACTTGAATTGATTGCCTTGATTGCATTCGTCGTATACATTACTTTTCTTACGGCACTCCCATAATCAAACACTTGTTCTACATGACTAAAATTACGCCGCCATACATCTACTGCTCCTGGATATTGTGACCATGCCTGCTTGAATTTTTCAAACTCTGCCGGACAAGCTTTAAGGCTTGGCGTTCCATATACTTTCTAAAAATGGGAGGTATATGCTTTATAATCTTTACTTGGCACATACTTTATCGAGTTGCGGATCAGGTGAACGATGCATCGCTGTACGATCACATTCTTGAAGATGGCTTTTGCGCCATCCTCAAGTCCAGATACACCATCCATAGATATGAAGAGCACATCTTCAACACCTCTGGATTTGAGTTCATCAAATATCTGCATCCAGACATGCTTAGACTCGGTTTCATTCATCCACAGCCCTAAAACATCCTTTTTCCGTCAATATTGTATCCAAGGATCGCGTATACGGCATAAGACTTGCTTTCATAATCCTTTCGCACCGTTACATACAGTCTACAAACATAAATGTATAAAACTTTTTTAGAGGTCTGTTTTGCCGTTGCACAGTCTCGTCCAGAACGTAGTCTGTAATCGTCGATATCTGCTTGGCACCCATTGTGAATCCATAGATGTCTTCGATCGTATCTACAATATCTCTTTGGCTCATTTCACGAGCATACATAGCAATCACTTTATTTTCAATCGCAGATACATCCACTTATGCTTTGGCACGATCTGAGGATCAAATGAAGCCTCACGGTCGCGTGGAACTTTGATTTGGACCTCACCAGCAGATGTCTTCAGTTTCTTGGAGGAATAGCCATTCCTACGATTATCTGTATCTTTAGGCCCATTGTCCTGATCATCATAACCAAGATGGTTATCCATTTCACCTTTAAGCATAGCCTCAAACATAAGCCCAAAGATGTCTTTTAAAGCATCCTACATATCAGCAACAGATTTAGGTTTATAAGTGTCTATAATGGTTTCAGTTAAAGCAACAGCTTTAGGATGTCTTTTTATTTTTGCCATTGTCATTACCTCTTCTTTTTCAGTTCAAGAATATATCATACTCAATGATATAAAAACAAGTGTGTCCATTAGATAGGCTCTTACTCGATTGTGGGTAAATTTAAAATAAGGAGAAATCAACACTATAGTATTTTTCAATAGAAGTTGATTTCTCCCTTTTTGCAAATACCCTAAAGTAAGTAAGAATCATTAGATATCGTACGCTTATCTAATTTACACACTTTATTTTACACTCCCAATTTAGAAATCGTCTATTTCGTTACATCCTCATAAATCATTTGATACTATTCAAACTCTTCACTTAAAATCAGATTTCGTATCCATTAATCCTCATATAATTAATTTATTTAATTTCATTGTTAAATTATTAAGCTTTTTTACACTATCTCTTCATTTTCAAAAATAAACTCTTGTTTCTCGTCTAAGTATTCAAAATCCATACCAACATATAGCTTTAATTCATGTCCACGATCATACAAATATTCGCTATGACACAATTCATCATTTTCATACATCGGATTATTCGCAACAATCACATACGAAATATCACATTCAACTTTAATATATCCAGTATAAGTATTTCTATCAATAGAATACTCCATCTTATACATTTCAATATTATTGATTTTATTATCAGTCAACTCTCCCCAGCCATACATAGATAACTCAGGGAATTTAATACTCAAATTATTTAGATATTGATCTATAACATTATGCAAATAATTTATTATTGTGTCACTATTTATCAAAATATCTATTAAATCATTTTCATTAAGAATAAATAATTCTGGCATATTAAGTTTAATAAGCTTAAGCTCAGCAGAAACACTTTTATTGCTACAATTCATTATATTTTGTTTTAACTTTATAATATTTTTTGATTCTATATAATATACTGGATTCCTTCTTATATATAGCGCAGTTTCTCTAGATAACTCATGTTTTTGTAAGAATATTGACAATTTATTATTAGTCCCATACTCAACAAATTCATACCAATCGTTTTCTATACTATTTAAATTAAATACTTTTTTATATATAGATGAGAATTTCATAAAATAATTTGAGAACTGAAATAAAATAATCTGTTCTATTACATCAAGTGTATCACTTATAACATAATTTCTATGATCCTTGGAATCATTATATTTTACCTCTTTGAAATCGATATATATTTTTGGATTAATTTGCTTATATTTAATAGCCTTATTAATGATTTGCCCAAGACCGTAACCTTGTACCCACTGATTTAAAATTACTGCGTACCAACGCAATACATTATCTCTACCAATTGAATCTTTTTCATATTGTTTCCATTTAAAAATATCACTTAATTTATTTAAAAAATCAATTAATTCATTATAGTCAAAACTTTTAGGATATGTTAATCCTTTTTTTATTTCTTCAACTAAATTCTTACTTTGATCCGGTGAAATAGATATATCATTATCTATATATTTGTTTTCGATGAACTTATTCCTTATTTCTATTTCATCAGCTTCTGTCATATATTTACTAAACTCTTCAACTATATAACTTTTTCTATTATTCAAAATATCATTTAACAATACTAACGAAAATTTTCTCATAACTTTAAAATCATTATATGATTGAGTATCTAATTTACTTAAAGAAATATTTCCTTGCTTAAGCTCTTGAATAATATATTTTTTATATTTAGGTTTTAAATTTGAACTAATAGATAACGATTGATTATCCACTTCTTTAAGTATAAGATCTGTGAATTTATCTTGTAATAACTCCTCTGTTGGTAAAATAATTAGAAAAACATTTCCATACAAATTGTATTCAATTCTTCCGACTCTACCTATTAAATTCTTAAACTCTACTTCTCCAAATTCTGATCTACCATTTTTATAACTTGTAACAAACAAATTATCTGCTGGTAAATTTACCCCTTCAATCAAGGTACTAGTACAAAACATAGTTTTAATTATACCCTCTCTATATAGGCTCTCCATTTCCTCTCTAATATTTGCTGGAAGATATCCTATATGATACGCTACTCCTTTACTTAATACATCTAATAAGTAATAATCACTATGAATATCATTAGATATTACCTTTATCAAATCATCCAATTTACTATTTTCAATCTTTTTTTCTAAAGTAGCTGCATATTCAACTGCTAACTTGACTGCTTTTTTTGTTGAACCACAATAAACAATATTTTGTTTATTTTTTCCTATATAACTAATTAATTTTGAGAAATTAATATTTTCTAAGTCAAAAAAATTACTAATGTCAATAAATTTATCATTTAAACTATTATATATATAAGAATTAGTAGTCTTATAATTTAATATAAATTTCATTTGATTGACTGGTGTATATTTATAGGATTTTGACATTGAACTATCATCTTCATAATCATCTATGAGTTTTAAATAAATGCTTGGATTAGGTATATTAGGTGAAGAAAAAAATATTTTCGATTCTTGTTCTCTATTTGTTATCATGCTAATTAATTTGTAGTATAAAGGACTCCTTTCATCCTTACTTGAAATCTTTTGGGATTCATCAATAAATAGATAATCCACTTTAAAATTAGGATTTTCTAATAACAAATATGATAATCTTTCTGGAGTAAAAACTAATATAAAATTATGCCTTTTTTTAATGATATTGTTCCAGGGGATGTAATTACTTTATAGTTTTTTGATTGCAATAACATTTTTAAATCACTGATTAACTTTTTTGATACCTCGTTAATCAGAGCTTTTGTAGGAACGATAATTGCATAATTATCTTTTTTGTTTTTTTGTATGTTTTCTTTTATGAATGTGCGCATTATAAACGATTTTCCCATAGATGTTGGTCCTGAATAACTATAATATTTATTTTTAAAATTAGATATAACTTCTTTTTGAGATTTAAAATAATATATATCATTATCAGATGGAATTTTTAAAAATTCTTTTACAGTATTATGATAGATTCTATCTAAAATCCCAACTTCTTTATATTCTGGAACAGATATTTGAAGCCCTCTTAAATTATTAATGTTTGATAATACTGAACCGGTAATATATCTCACAGTTTGATTATCAGGATATAGTGTAAGTAATATCGATACTATTTCTTGTGCTATATTCTGATGCCATTCATTATATTGTATGTTAGTTGATTTAGATAATAAATCAGCAAACCGAAGTAAATCTTTTATGTTTTTGTTATTTAACGAATATTGTTTTTTTAATAGAAATTTTGAATATTCTGATAATAACTCTTCATATAACTCAATTAGATAATCATTACTATGTAAATCAGAAAAAATCATTTTACCCAAATTCATTTTCTTCACCTTTTAACCTTTTTATAATATTTACTCTATCTTTCATTGCATCATTAAATGGCACTAAATAAATATATACTGAATTATTTTCTAATCCAAATTCTTTTATTTTCTTTTTTATATACGGAATTATTGATTCTATATCATTTTTAAGAACTTCACGCACATGCTCTTTAAACTCAACATTCGAAAGCGTTCTATTAACTGAAGGGGTATATCCAATAAAAATACCATATGCTCTATCAACAGAAATATCCATTTTTCGCTTATTTGGTACAATTAGACCTTTAATGAAATCAACAGTTTTTGTATCAAAAGACTCCTTGAAAATATTACTTTCAACTAATTCTATATCTTTTTCTCCATCATGATTCGCTGTTGTTATGGATTTAAAAGCATTATCTACAGCTTCCTTTATGTTTCCATTTATCTTTGACTCTCCTAATACCAATTGATAAAACAGTTCATCTTCAAATTCATTAGCAAGCAAATGAACAGCATCAGAACCATTAACATATTGATTGTTAGATGTTTTAAGTTCTACCTTGCTTAACAGTTTTGGTGCTCCTAATATTTGCTCCAAAAAGAGATATAGTAGTATCTCACCTAATTCTCCACCCGCTCCTTTATCCTTAGGATTAGATACTTTTCTTAATAATTGTACTGCATCTAAAGCTACCATTTCAGTAGCATCATCAGTTTTATATTGCTGTATCGTAGCACGTGAAAATACATATGCTCCAATATTCTTTTTAAGCACTTTTTGAAGACCAATATATGTGAACTGATTACTATTAATATCCAAATAAAATAGCTTCAAATGATTTTCATTAGCCAATCCTAAATTTTTACTATGATTGAATTCTTTAAATATAGAAGTTATACTTCCTTTTTTACTAGTTATATTCAGTGGGTTTATTGCCATAAATTTACCTCCAATATATTCCATTTGAAATCATTGTATTTCTTCATATCACTTGTATTATAAACTTATTTGTTTATTTTTCTCTTAACCCGTTTTACATAATAGTGATGAATTTGTCCATTGTTTTTAATTTACCAATGCATATCTGTATAATATTTTTTCTGTTTCCATATTCTGAGAAAAAATTGTCTAATCTTGATATATTTAAAAAGAATTTATTTTCTTTATCAAACTCTTTTATATTTCGTAAAACACTGAAAAACTTCCGAAAGCTAGAAATAATCGTCCTGCCATTGTAACATTTCTTCAAACTAATTGTATTCTCAATTGATTAAGTTAATTTTATTTCCAAATGGCTATTGGAATTTTTGTGAGTATATTGTAGTTGTGGTTTCTTCCCTTCATGCAATATTTCTTTTTACGTATGCTGCTGAAGATCAATTTTATATCATTTTTCCATAAATCCCCCTTCACTATTTGCCCATTATATTGACTATCCTTAAAATGTTATTTAATTATTTTTTTAATATCTTTATTATAACACTTATACTATTTTATATCATTACATTTTGTCTCACAGTGTAAAAAAAAGTATTTCTTTACATTTCTCATGTAAAAAAATATACTATCTTTATAAATTCTTCAATACATTGTTGTATGTTTTTCATCTCTTGAATCCATTTTTTCCTTTAGTTCTTCGGTTATATTCCACTTTATTTTATATAGTTTTGCCAATCGGTCATAGAGGTTGTTCAACATCATCAAATTCTTCAAGATAATTATATAATTCGCCACTAGTCTTATCGACATACCTTGAGCGTCAATATAATCTTTTGTGACCATTCAAGTTTACCTTCTTATGTATTTAACCTCACTTTTATGATTACATATTTTATATCTGATCCATTAGTTATTACTAATACAATTTGAATATAACACATATGAATATTATTATTAAATTTGCAAATCTGTATCTTCTAAACAATATCTTCGGCCTAACTTGGACGGAAGTACAAAAAACTTCTACTCAACTTCAATAAACTGACTGGAATAGCACATATTTTAAACCATATTCCTGCGTAAATAGTGCTATTTATGTCATTATTATCGCATTTGTTATTCTCTATCAAATTTTATTGTACTCAAATTGCACTCACAAACAGAATGTCATATATGGTGAAATACAAACAATATCATCTTTTACACTAAGTTTCTTGGATGAATCACATAGCTTACTCCACTCTTTGCTTATACTTTTCATTAAATCGAATAAGAGAAGTTGTTTTATATTTGCTTGTAGATTCACTTCTATTGGATATATTTTATACTTTAATTTGCTATTATTTGTTATAAGAAAATCTATTTCTATATCATTACGATGTTTTTCTTTATTGTAGCTTGTATAAAAGTATAGCTTATAACCATTCGCAACAAGCATTTGAGCAATGACATTTTCATATAGCATGCCTTTGTTAATAGACAATTTATCACTTAATATTTGTTTATACACCTCATCTTCTAATAATTCATTTTCATCAAATGCATGACTAACCAATAATCCAGTATCTGAAAAGTAGCATTTAATATATGATCTAGTTTCATTCAATGATAAGCCTACATTAGGATTATTAGTTAGAAAACATTCATTTGAAATCATTGAATCTGACAACCAAAAAATGTTTCCTCATACTTATCATAAGATGCTGATGGATTCCCTTGTACATTTTTTAATATAACTCTTTTTTCATGACTGGATAATAACCCTGATATTTGATCAAATATAGAAAGCACCTTACTCTTGTATTGCGCATTAATATTCGTAATATCACTTCTATACAAATCTAAAATATCTCTTTTTTCTCTGTCACACGCAGAAAAATTTTTGTTTTTTTCAATAAATGCAATTAATGGTTTTGGCATACCTCCAACTAATATATATTGTTTAAATAGCATCATTGCCTTATTATGCAAACTTCTTTCTAGTGGTTTTTTTCTTCGTAACATTTTCTTATATATTCAACTAACAACTTTTCGTTCATAGCCCAAGCTAACGCTTCAAAATCTAATGGATACATTTTGATATGCCTTTCTTCAGATAGAATAGCAATATCTTTTACATTTTCTTTAATTGAAATCAGGGCCCTGTTTCCATGTAATCAAATCTTCCATCTTTTAAAAGGTGTTTTATTGTTGCTCTTTCCTTAAGAAACATTTGAACTTCATCAAAAATAATCAACGAATTTCTTCTCTAGTTCTATACCATAATGTGTGGAAATCATCATAAAGAATGTATCTTATAACCATTATATTAGTTATACGCAAGTATAAAATAATGTGAATTATAAGTTATGCGCATATAAAAAAGGCATCCATTTAAGGACACCTCTAAACCACTTGAAACTATTCTGTTACTCAAACTCTATCGTTGCAGGCGGTTTGCTTGTCACATCATACAGCACTCGATTCACATGCTGCACCTCATTTACGATACGTGTCGATATCACATCCAACACCTCAAACGGTATCTTCGCCCAATCCCCCGTCATGCCATCAATGGAAGTCACCGCACGAATCGCCACCGCATAATCGTACGTTCTCTGATCCCCCATGACACCAACTGAACGCATATTTGTCAAAGCCGTAAAGTACTGCCAGATTTCTCTTTGCAGACCCGCTTTACGAATCTCCTCACGCAAGATATAATCTGAATCACGCACAATTTGCAGCTTCTCCTCCGTAATCTCACCCAAGATACGAATACCTAAGCCAGGTCCTGGGAATGGCTGTCGCCACACCATCTCATCCGGCAAGCCAAGCTCACTACCCAACGCGCGAACCTCATCCTTAAACAACGTATTCAACGGTTCAATCAGCTGAAATTGCATATCCTCAGGCAATCCACCAACATTATGATGGCTCTTGATTGTCTGCGCCGTCTTTGTACCAGATTCAATTACATCTGTATACAACGTGCCCTGCGCCAGCCATTTGATATCCTCACCGGCACTGATTTTCTTGACCTCTTCATCAAAGGTATACACAAACTCATTACCAATGATCTTACGCTTCTTCTCCGGATCACTTACACCAGCCAGTTTTGATAAGAAACGCTCCTTCGCATCAATCTTCACCAAATGCACATTCATCTCACGACCAAACGTTTCCATCACGCTCTCCGCTTCACCTTTTCTTAACAATCCATGATCAATAAACATACAAATCAACTGATCACCAATTGCTTTATGTAACAAAGCTGCCACCACAGAAGAATCCACGCCGCCGCTTAGTCCCAGCAATACCTTGTCTTTGCCAACCGTCTTACGAATCTGTTCCACCTGCATATCAATAAAGTTATGCATGGACCAGTTACTTTCCGCATGACATACCTCAAATACAAAGTTGCGCAAAATGTCATTGCCATATTCTGTATGGCGCACTTCCGGATGAAACTGCAGCGTATAAATCTGCTTTTCCTGATTGCTTGTAGCTGCATACGTACACGTTTCACTATACGCATCACGCACAAAGCCATCTGCCATCTGATCTACCTGATCACCATGACTCATCCATACAATCTGTTTCTTTGGAAGATTCTTAAACAATAAAGAATCATTCTCTATCGTAATTTCCGTTCTTCCATATTCCTTGGCTTCACATGCCTTCACACTTCCACCATTCATATGATGTGTCATCTGCATGCCATAACAGATTCCCAATACCGGAATACCTGCTTCAAAAATGGCAGGATCACACGTAAATGCATCTTTGTCATAAACACTGTTAGGTCCACCACTGAAGATGATACCTTTGACATCACCTAAAGCCTTGATTTCATCCAGCGTCATCGTATGTGGGTGCAGTTCAGAGTAAACTCCAAACTCACGGATACGACGTGCAATCAGCTGGTTATACTGACTTCCAAAGTCCAGCACGATAATCTTATCAGCCATAACATCCTCCTTGAATTAAGAAACCGATACTGTTACCTGTAGTACCGGTTTTTTACGTTTACTATAATAGCATTAATCGCCTAATTTTAAAATAAGTTTACTAAAATTTTTCTAAGTTTTCTCTTTCTTCCTTAATGATCAAAGATATGTTGTTGATGAAGGGGGCTCTGCCTCTTATCAGCATGTACCTTATACATCCTATTTCATAATCATCATTATCAACACCTATTTATAAGGAAGAAAAACTTTTTATACTATATATAAAACGACTTCATTACTAAGATAACTACATCACTACATTAAATAAGGTAAAGCAAAGTATAAGACGAAGATACAAATCAATCCCCAAACGGTTGGATGCACTTCTTTTGCTTTTCCATTTGCCAGCATTGCAACAGCATAAGCGATAAAGCCAAAGGCGATTCCATTGGAGATGGAGTAAGTTAAGATCATAGCAATGACCGTCACAAAGCCAGCAGTGGCAAATACCATATCATCCCAATCAATCCCTTTTAACTGCTGTGCCATCATAATACCGACTACAACTAAAGCCGGTGCAGTGACCGCATTGGTAACAGCGGATAAGATAATAGGTGCAAACAGAATAGAGATGAAGAATAAAACCCCGGTTGTACAAGAAGTTAATCCGGTTCTTCCGCCAACTTCTACACCAGATGTTGATTCCACAAAAGAAGTAACCGTAGAAGTTCCTAAAACAGCACCTGCTACTGTACCTACAGCATCTGCCAATAAAGCCTGTTCTGCATGTTCTAATTCCCCATCCTCATTGATTAGTCCTACGCGATTACCAACAGCTACCAACGTACCGGCAGTATCAAAGAAATCGACAAACAGGAAAGAAAACAGTGCGATGAATGCCTGGAATGGATCGGCAAATAATTCACCAAAGCCGGAAGCAAAAGCGCCAAAGCCATCCAGCTTCAGATTGGTTTCTAATATGCTAGATGGTAAAGCTGGCATACCTTCTATACCACAAGCACCACAGATGATACCAACAATTGCCGTGATGACCATACCAACAAAAACAGCTGCCGGCACTTTCTTTACTACAAAGGCAATTGTAAGCAAGATACCAAAGATTGCTAATAAGACGGAAGGTGTGGAGAAGTTTCCTAAAGTCACAAAGGTAGCTTCACTACCGGCAATAATACCGGCATTTTTTAAACCAACAAAAGCAATAAAGAAACCGATTCCCGCACCGATAGCCAGTTTTAACTGTTTTGGAATGGCATTAATGATGGCTTTACGGATACCGGTAACAGAAATTACCACAAAGATAACACCGGAAACAAAAACGGCTGCCAAAGCTGCCTGCCAGCTCATGCCCATCTGTCCGCAAATCGTATAAGCAAACAATGCATTGACACCCATACCGGCTGCTAAGGATACCGGATAGTTAGCCAATAACCCCATTAAGATTGACGCAAAACCGGCAGAAATGGCAGTTGCCAAGAAGACACTGGATACATCCATGCCGGCATCCTTTAATACTAATGGATTCACGCCTAGGATATAGGCCATAGCCAGAAACGTTGTCAAACCTGCGATAACCTCAGTTTTCACATTGGTATGTTTCTCTTTTAATTTAAATACTTTTTCAAACATAAGTTCCTCTCTCTTTCTTTTGTTCATTGTAAAAGCTATGAAAACATCTTTTACTTGCAATCATTACTTCAAGAACTTCTCTATTATATAAAAATTATAATCACATGACAAGTTTTCCTCCTTTTGTAAGCTTACCTTCCATTAATTTCCAGCATATTTATAAATTTTTGCTGATTTATGATTGACATTCCAGTTTATGGAACGTTTATAATAACACTAGAAAGAGGTGGAACTTATGTTGATTCGTGAAGTAGAAGAGCGCTGTGGCATTAGTAAGAAAAACATTCGTTTTTATGAACAGCAAGGTTTGCTGCAGCCTAAACGTAATGCATCCAATTACCGCGAATATGAGGAAGCAGATCTTATTGTGTTAAAGAAAATAATCTTACTTCGTAAATTAGATTTTTCACTAGAGGAAATTCATCAGATCTTACAAGATGAAACAGCGTTTGCCCCATTGTTAGAGCAACGCAAAGCTTCCCTTATAGAAGCTGGGGAACAGGTAGTTACTATGAAGAAAATCTGTATGCAATTGGAAACCATAATTACTGGGGGAAACACGCTCACAGAAGAGCTTTGCGATGACTTTTTGACCCAAATAGCGACAAAAACACAATCCACAGCTACCTTTTATGACTTGGCTCAAGATGCACAGCCTTTTCCTAAGATAGATCCGGTAGTGGCAAGAAGAGAAGCGTATGTCCGCAAATCGCTACAGCATAGCGCTAAAAAATCGCAACAATATATGAAGGATTGGAATTCTCTTGGAAAAGGTATGATCCTGCTTCCTCTTCTTCTGCTTTGTTTTCTAGGCTATCGCTATATTGACCATAAACAGCATATAAAAAATCCGATTGCTGCAAAAATCAGTTTTACGATTGCCGATGCGACATTTGATGATCATGATACAGTTCAAAAATATTTAGATGCTGACTTCCACATTGAGGATGAACAGGGTAAAAAGATATCACCAACCACTTCATATGCATCGTTGAAGAAAAATGACATGAAGAAACGTTTATATCTAAAGAAAGGCTATAGCTATCTTGTAATTACTTGTGACTCTGAAAAGGATACTTCTTTAAAGGACATGGTACCTAACAGTTTTACCTTCTATCCGGATTCTCATGTAAACCGGCTTCCCGATGGTGTTCAATTAACCTTTACTATTGAACAATTTCAGCTTTTTTATCAATCCTATCAAAATGCAGGCGGCATGTTTTCAAAAGTAGAGCCCTTAAAACCATATTGCGAAACTTCAACAACTTGTTTTGTTGAAACAAGCAAGTATCGCATTGAAACCCATTATGAACAGGAAAAGATGCAGTTTCTTCGCTACGTGATGGCATCTTCCTGATGAATTTGACATGTTGTCACGATCCTTGTTAAAACTTTTCCTTTACAGTAGTTATGCATTGTTTATTCATTCTTATCCTTTATAGTATTTATGCATTACATATTCATTCTTATCCTTTATAGCATTCCTGCATTGCATATTTATTCTTATCCTTTATAATATTCATGCATTGCATATTTATTCTTATCCTTTATAATTTTCATGCATTACTTATTCATTCTTCTCCTTTATAGTATTCATACATTACTTATTCATCCTTTTCCTTTATAGTATTCATACATTACTTATTTATCCTTATCCTTTATTAAAAAAAGACTCCACTACTTGAATAATGCCATCTGCATGATACAGGTGTCCATTCATGGTAGGAGCCTTTTCTTATTTCCGTAATAATGAAAAATCAATTCCAATGCTTCTCTCAATGTTTCTTTGCTTATTCCCTTAGCCTGTCTTCATCGATGTTACCTGGTGTTGTTTTCAATCATCATAGGATATAGGAAGAACAGAACGCAATATCTTATCACATATAACGCACGTTATCATCTTCCACACAATAAGCATGCTGATCTTCACAACCATAGGTAGCATACGTAGGATATTGTTCACTGGCTTGTTGAAAACTTTTGCGTTCTTCTTCTTGATAATGCGGACAAAATAAGCCTTTTACCAATTCACAGCCTTTTATAAACCGCAAACCATCTGCACAGGCACTATAGCCATAGGAAAATAACACATTTGCTCCTGCACTGTATCCACAAATGACGATACCTGCTTCATATGCCTGCTGTAATACACTAACTAACTCATGCATCTGTAAGGCTTCCATCAACATCTGTGCATCGCCGCCGCCAAGATAGACAATATCCGCAGCAAGGACTTTTTGGGCAAGTGTTTCTTTATCCAGTTTTGTATGCCATAAACGCAAAGCTTCTACTTCACAATCCAAACTGCGATAATATTGTTTAAATCGCTTGGCATAACCCTGATCATCATGAGAAGCAGCCGGAAGAAAAAGCACTTTAGGATGCGTCTTGTTCACTCGTGCGATTGCGTATAAATCTAAATGGCGAGTTTCCGCTTTTTGAAAACTGCCTCCACCAATTGCTAATAAGGTTTTCATGAAGTAAAGAAGCCCGATTTCTGCACTGCCTGCAAAGCTTTTTCGATGACCTCTTCGCTTTGCACAAGCGCAATACGCACAAAACCTTCTCCATATGTTCCAAAAGCACTGCCCGGTGTTACCAAAACACCCGTCTTTTGGAGCAAGGCAATCGCAAATTGTTCACTATTCGCATAGGTCTTTGGTATTGCCGCCCACATAAACATGGTTCCTTTAGGGGAAGCAACTTCCCAGCCAGCTTTATGAAAGCCTTCTACAAGCATATCTCTTCGTTTTTGATATTGTTCCCTTGTTTCTTCGACAACACTTTGATCTTGTGTCAATGCCGTAATAGCCGCCTTTTGGATGGGCAGAAACATCCCATAGTCGATATTACTTTTCAATTTTCTTAGCATGCCGACAATTTCTTTGTTACCGACACAAATACCGATACGAGCACCGGCCATGCCATATGTCTTTGAGAAAGAGTTAAATTCTATACCGATATCCTTTGCCCCTTCATAATATAAGAAGCTTCTTCCTTCTTCCCCATCGAAGACCAGATTACTATAGGCAGTATCATGAAGAACGATAATATCATTCGCCTTCGCAAAACGAATCAGCTCTTCATAAAAAGCATCCGGCGCCGTGGCTCCTGTTGGATTGTTCGGATAAGAAATAATCATCATTTTCGCCTTACGGGCAATATCCTCAGGTATTTCATCAAATTGAATCAGATACTCATGTTCCTCACGCATGGGCATTTCATAAATTTCTGCTCCGGCAATCTTCGGTCCATTGGCAAAGACAGGATAGCTAGGACTTGGAATCATCACAATATCCCCTTCATCACAAATAGCTAAGGCAATATGAGCCAAGCCTTCCTGTGATCCTTGCAGCGACAGAATTTCCGTATCTGCATCCAATTCTACTTCATAGCGTGTCTGATACCATTTCTTAACTGTCTGACGTAACTCATCAATATCATGCAGTGCATACATGTAGCTTTGCGGTTGTTTGGCGGCATCGATCAAAGCCTGAATGATTTCCTTTGATGGCGCTATATTAGGGCTGCCGATCGTAAAGTCATATACTTCTTTCCCTTGTTTCAGATAACGCTGTTTTTCTTCATCTAATGTGGAAAACACTGATGTTTCTAAGCGCTCCATTCGTTTTGAAAACTGCATGTGATCCCTTCTTTCATTTGCCCTCATTATAGAGGAAAATATGCATAACGGCAATAACTATTTCGCTTATGGAAAAAGAATTACACATCTTCTTCATTAAGTTTACGCTTCTGCTTTTTGTATGCAGGATGCATCTATCACTCAAAGTATCAACACATCCTTTTCATTGATATCGCTATTTTGCATATATAAAAACAACATAGACTATGGAAACGATTTTATTTTCTGCAATAGAAAATAGATATAGAGGATATCATTTGCGCTTTCATAAGTTAAAGAGTACAATAAGCATATAAAGTAAGCGTTTACAGAAAGGAAATATACTATGAGTAAATATATTTGTGAGATTTGCGGCTATGTCTATGATGAAGAAAAAGAAGGAACTCCTTGGAACAAGCTTCCCGCTGATTGGGCATGCCCCTTATGTACAGCACCCTACGGCTGTTTTAAGAAAGTAGAGGATGATGCAGCAAATGAAGAAGATAAAGTGACTGGTGATGAAGGTGGCTCGCTCGCTATCCAAGAACATGCCAGAACACGTGATGATTTAGAAAGTAACATGGAACTGATTCATGAAATGGCACAAGGAAAAGGCAGTCGCATTGAGGCCATGCGGACAAGAAAATACGTGGTAGGTTTTGATGATATCTTGCTGCTAGGTGGACAATTGGCTCATCCTCCTCTGCCTGATAAAGCTGAGGTCAGCACAACGACCATCCTAGGTAAAAAAGCAAAGAAACCTATGGTTTTAGAACATGCTGTCTTAGTTTCTCATATGAGCTTTGGAGCTTTATCAAAAGAAGCCAAAACAGCCTTAGCTATGGGAAGTGCTGCTGTACAAACGGCACAATGTTCAGGAGAAGGCGGTATTCTTCCGCAAGAACGTGACCATGCGTATAAATATATCTTTGAATATGTGCCTAATAAATACAGTGTAACCGATGAAAACCTAAAGGCTGCGGATGCGATTGAAATTAAGATCGGGCAAGGCAGCAAGCCGGGTATGGGTGGCCATTTGCCTAAAGAAAAGGTAACAGAAGAAATCGCCGCAATTCGCCAAAAACCATTAGGACACGATATTATCTCTCCTTCTCGTTTTGAAGAAATTACCTCAAAGCAAGCTCTCAAAGCATTAGTAGATGAGTTACGCAGCCGTAGTGAAGGCAGACCGATTGGCATTAAGATTGCCGCTGGACGTATTGAAGATGATTTGTCTTGGATTCAGTATGCGGCGCCAGATTTTATTACGATTGATGGAAGAGGTGGAGCAACCGGTGCATCTCCTAAGTATTTAAAAGACAATGCTACCGTACCTACCGTCTATGCCCTGGCAAGAGCAAGAGCCTATATGGATGCGCATGACATGACACAGGAATTGATTATGACCGGAGGCTTTCGTACATCCGGAGAAATGATGAAGGCTTTAGCGATGGGAGCCGATGCCATAGCAATTGCCAGTGCAGCGATGATGGCGATTGGCTGCCAACAATATCGTATCTGTCATAACGGTAAGTGTCCGATGGGTATTGCCACGCAAGATCCCGCATTGCGCAAACGTTTTGATATAGAAAAAGGCGCAAAGCGCTTAGCTTGTTATCTGGATACATTGAAAGAAGAATTAAAATCCTTTGCCCGTGTCAGTGGTCATGATAATATTCATGATGTAACCCTAGCTGATCTTTGTACAACCAGTGAAGAGATTGCACGCTATACCGGTATTGCCCATTGCGGTTATCATGAATAACCAATGATATCAGCATAAGAATTGCCTCACTGTGAGATTCAAAAAAAATGATAGATATCCTTTTAAGGTCCTTCTTCATCATCCGCAAGCCATGATGAAGCAAGAACCTTTTTTTCGTACCCTATCATCTTTTTCTTCACATTACATTATTTTGCTTTTATATCTCTTAGCGATAATCCATAAGGCATGCGGCCCATTTGCTCTATTCACCACATTAACCATCTTATGTTCATACATATCCTAGTCAACTTTTAAAGTTTCCTCACTAAGGCATTCATGCTTTGTTTACAAGCAATGAAAGGCAGCTTCATCCTATCCATTCGTATAGGATTTTTATGCAACTTTTTTATTTAAGATGTTGTTGCATCCAATTGGTAATTTCTTCTAAACGTTTCACACGATGCTTTGGTTTCCCACTGCGGCTTAGCTCATGATTTTCTCCTTTAAACATACAAAGTCTGGCTTCTATACCATGCTCCACAAGCGCACTATACATTTGCAAACCTTCACTGTATGGGCAGCGATAATCCTCATTGCTATGAATAAACAGCGTTGGTGTTGTCACCTGATTGGCATACTTCAAAGGAGAATGCCACCACAACTCTTCTACGCTTTCCCAAGTATCCGCTTGCTGCTGATCTTTGGTGAAAAATTCCCCGATATCAGAGGTATGTGCAAAGCTGATCCAATTCGCAATCGAACGCTGACTTGCTGCTGCCTTAAAGCGATTGGTATGGCCAATGATCCAATTGGTCATGAAACCACCATAGCTGCCACCGGTTACCCCAACACGTTGTTGATCGATTGCCGGATAACGTTCTAAGACAACATCCGTAAACTTCATTAGATCTTCATAATCAATCGTTCCATATTTCCCATTGATATCCGCAAAGCCATTGCCTCTGCCATCACTGCCACGTGGATTCATAAAGAATACAAAGTAGCCTTGATTTGCCCACACCTGCATTTCATGATAGAACACCGTACCATAAACTGTTCTTGGTCCACCATGAATATCTAAGATTGCCGGATACTGTTTTCCCTCTTCATAGCCTATAGGTTTCATTACCCATCCATACAAGGTGATATCATCCGATGTGAAGTTACATTCTTCTAATGGACAAATAGTCTTTGTTTCATGCACCCACAGATTGTAATCAGAAATGCGTTGGTAGGTTTTATTCGTTATATCCATTTGGTATAACTCTTGCAGTAAGTCCTCTTGCATACCGATAAAGATAAGACCTTTATCATGGATATCAAATGCATCCACACTGCCGCTAAGTTCTAAAACCGGTTGAATATCGCCCTGTTTATCCAGCGCATAGATGTGTGCTTCATGCCTTCTGGTCGTGATAAAGTAATACTTATCTTGATATAAACAAGAACTCTTGCCACCGCCGAGGCGACAGTCACTGCCAACACTTCCCCATAAGGAATCTTCATTTGCCGCAAACAATTCCAGCTTACGCTTCTTTAAGAAATAGAATTGTGCATTTTCATTGATTCCATAGCGTCTGCCATCACTGGCAATCACCAATAGCTCTTCTCCCCATGGTTCAATGCCGGAAATCATATATTCACCTTGATCAAATATACACTTTGATGTGCCAGCCTTCATATCATAGACATAAATACCCTGTCGGCCTGTCTGTTTATGTTGGATTCTTACTTCACCGGTATAATACAACAGCTGCTTTTCTTTATCCCATTTCACATCCATTACATCCATGATATCCGTGCTGATGCGTGTCAGTGTATCACTATTTTCTTCATATAGAAATAAGCTATTTCGTTTCTTATTAGTATAACCTAAACCATTCCCATAAAAAGGAAGCTCATCCAGGATCTCATAATCCTCCATGTCTTTCTTATCTTTTCTGACCTTGGCCTTTTCTTCCTCACTCAATGTATAGCAATAAGAGTAATTCAGATCATAATCCACCGTACAGGCATAACAGCCATCCCTTAATTTTTGGATACCAGTTACGACTAGCGGTATCGTAAATGCTTTTATCGCTTCTCCACCATGCAAGGAAATACGATAAAAAACCGTGCGTTCTTCACCTTGTTCCACAGCTTCTTGATCTTGTTTATCACGCAAGGAGGAAAACAACAAGGTATCTTTATCTTCCCAAAGATACATGCTTTCCTTACCACCATTGGTAAGCTGTTTGTGTGCTTTTCCATCCCATACATACAAGCGTCGTTGATACGTATTATGTTTTTCATCACAAGTTGCTATGACATAAGCCGCATGTTCGCCATCTGATGCATAGGTTACATTGGATACAAATCGATACTTCAAAAAATCCCTTAACTGTAATGTTTCTTTCATACAAGCTCCTCCTGTTACATAGTATCATTATAAGCTTTTCATTCCAGGAAGACAATCAGAAGATGCCTTGGTAATACAGTGAAAAGCTAACGAAGTTATCTTTCCCAGACGTATTTGTAAGTAGGAAAAAGAAGGTGATTTTATAGTAACATTTTTTTCATCCTACCCTTCTTACGTAAGCCATCAAAGCTCCTCAACCTAAAAAAAGCTTCTCGTAAAACACAATCTTTTACAAGAAGCTTTTTAAGCTTTATTTTAATAACCGCAAGGGATGTATTGCATGCAGGCTACGCATCAATTGATAACTGAATTCTTCTAAATTTTTTTCGGTATTCGTTATTGCGTCAAGAAGCGTAACTACACCGGGTTGAATAGAGAAAACACCGTTAAAATATGTATCAAAAGATGAGACTTCTCCTTTTTTCTGCCCACAGACAGCAATTACCGGTACCTGCATCTGCTTTGCGATGGACGCTATACAGACCGGCAGTTTTCCTTGTAAGCTTTGCTCATCCATTCGACCTTCTCCGGTAATTACTAAGTCCATATCTTTCATGCTGTCTTCAATATGTAAATAAGTATTCAAAAGCGTGAATCCAGAACTTACGCTTGTCGCAAATAGTGATAAAGCTGCTGCAATACCTCCACCAGCACCATAATAAGGCTGTTTCAGATCACGTTTTAGTAATTTCGCAACCAATTGTAATTGATTATCTAAGAAAACAATCTGATCATCTTGTGCACCCTTTTGCCTTGCGAACATAACAGCCGCACCTTTTTCGCCATATAAAGGAGCATCCACATCGCATCCTACTGCTATTTCTACATCCGCAAATTGTTTTAAAACAGTATCCAGACTGTTTTGATCAAGCGTTTTAATCTTTAGCAAGGGATTTTCGTTTAAAACAAGTTGGCGATGATCCTTATCATGCAATCGGACACCTAATCCCTGAAGCATCCCTAAACCACCATCGGTTGTAATTGTGCCACCTATAAAAATTATAATTTTTTTATAATCATCCATTTGCAGCTGCTTTAATAAAGTGCCTAATCCAAATGTAGATGTTTGCTTCACTGTATCACGTGATACCTTTTTATCATGCAATCCGAAAATGGCCGCTGTTTCAATTGCACAAGTTTTTTTACCATTGTCATAAAAACTCAATACTGCTACTTTACTATCTTCAAAAAAAGCATTTTTACATGAATACCAAATCCATTCATAATCTGAAAGTGCATGAGCTAACGCCTGTAAACTATTCTCCCCTCCATCTCCTACCGGAATCACCACTGTCTTATCGGCATGATATTTTTTAATACCTTTTTCTATGGCAGTTCCTGCCTGAATAGAAGATGTAGCGCCTTTAAAAGAATCTATTGCTATTACAATCTTCATTGTTAATCATCACCCGACCTTTTTCTAATGATCTTAAAAGGAAGAAGTGAAGTGGAACGTAAATTGATCTTGATCATTCACTTGTAAAATGTCAATTGCATCACACTGCCCCTTTTCCTTGCAAGAGGTATTATTATCTGAATCATATAGCCACCAAGGGCCCTTTTTAAAATCTTCTGTTCTTACTCCCAGCATTCCCATTAAGGTTGTACCATACTGTCCTTTTGTTGTTTCTACAGCTAATTCATCCGCATGTTGTAAAAAATCCTCTAATGTATGAATATTGCCCTTTACCGTGATATCTTTGTTCATTAATTCTTTCTTTTCCACTTCATGAATGACTTGAATATGCAGAGTGATTTCTCGTTCTGTTTGATCAGATTTCACAATCTTTTCATCTTTTTTCATACATCCGCTTACGCATAGGAAACAAATAATAAGGAATACTTTCCACATCTTATTCATATAAAAACCTCCTTTCGATTCGCTCTAATACCGATAAAACCGGTCTGGCACACACCAAATATAAACAAAAAGATAAAATGAACTGGATTGTTGAAGCCTTGAGTCCAACAATGAAATAAGCAAGTGCAAGATGCTTCGAAAATAACATAAATGGCAATTGCAGAAATTGTCCAGTGAGAAAAGAAAATAGTCCGCATAAGAATGCCGCAAGCAGAAAATGCTTCTTTAAACACTTAGCAAATACACTGATCAGTAAGCTATATAATGGATATAACAACAGATACATGAATGACCAAGGAGTCACTCCCTGTATCATCATGTTTAGTGTCGTAAATACAAATGCTGCCAATACCGCTTGTTTACGTGGGAAGATCAAGGCAAATACAACAAGTGTAAACGTGATACATTCTAAATATAGGATGTAGGAAAAGGAAGTAAAAATCAGCAGTTCCAATGCAGCCATAACCGCTATACAACTAAGATTTCGTGCATGCATAAGATTTACTTTCAAATACTATTTCTTCCGTATCCGCTTGCTGATTCTCATATAAACACATCATAAAAATGATATTTGATAAAAAATTCATAAAGTCCCATAAAATAGGATTTACCAGGATTCCTTCTTGTTTTACAGCATTTAAACAGCGAATGACGACCTTTGTTTCTGTTCGAAGGGTATGCAGCCAGCATGCTTGAAGACTTCCGCCGGGCAATACAAAGCACTTCATTTCAACATAGTACTTTTCATATAATCTCTCCAATTGTTGCATATCTTCTTGCGTAATTGCACAATTTCCGCGAATAGATCCATTTGCGTGATAGATCATAGATGTCAGCAGTTGAAGATCATCGCTATCAATTACTTTGACATAATGGGCACATAGCGCTGTTAAAGATGCCAACTTATCGGTCGCTACCTCATAATCACATAATGATGATGATTCATCCAAATAGCTGTATGCGCAATATTTCATCTGCATGCACATTCCTCCTCTTGATGTACTTCTTGTAATTGTTTGAAACAATACTCTGGTTTAGGATAATGTTGGCCAATACTCTTTGTTCGCCTCCATTAACTCATCAAGAATTTTCTTTGCTACAGATGCACTTGGCACCGTTTTACTAAGTGTAAGCGCCTGCCACAATTTTCCATAGCTACCCTCGATCCAAGCTTCTACAACAAGTTTTTCCACATATAATTGTTCATTGATCAACCCTAATTGAAAGGATGGAATTTTACCTACCGTTAATGCTTCCGCTCCTGAAGATCCAACTAAGCACGGTATTTCAACCATTGCCGTATCATCCAGATTCGCTATCGCACCATTATTTTCAACAATTAGCAGCATTCGTTCTTTGGTGTTATAACGAATGGCACAAGCTAAATCGACAATAAAGCTTGCATGAACACCAACGGCAAACGTATCCTCTTTGGCTGTTCCCTTAGCTATAATGCGCTCTGCGATTCCGAAAACTTCCTTTTCTCTTCCTTCCATGACTTCATTTGCTCTTGTATAAGCTGGATTGCTATGTGCAACAACTTCATCCGGGAACAGATAATATTTTAAATATGTCGATGGAATCGTGGTAGGATCTAAGGCATAAATATCTTTTGCTTTCTGATATGTTTCTTTCCAGCTAGCATCTTTATGCTGAAAATCCTTCGCATTTGTCGCAAAACCGTTTTCTTTGATGTAGTCTTTCAAAATCGGCATCACATCTTTCCCATCTTTTGTATGGATATCTGTCCACCATCCAAAATGATTTAAACCATGATAGCGAACTTCAAAATCTTTTCTGGTATATGTTTTTCCTGTACGTTCACTAAGTGCAGCAGCCATCATCGTCTCTAAAGCAACCGGCATATCACATATATTGATAATATGTTTTCCCGGACGTAAACGTCTTGTAGCTTCAGCGACAATGGATGCCGGATTTGAGTAATTCAAGAGCCAGGCATTTGGTGAATACTTTTCCATGTAATCCGCTATTTCAATGACTGGTCCAATGGAACGCATTCCATAAGCAATTCCTCCGGGACCACATGTCTCTTGACCGACTACGCCGTATTTCAAAGGAATTTTTTCATCCTTTTCCCGCATTTCATATAGACCTACCCGAATATGGGCCATTACGAAATCAATTCCGGTAAAAGCGGTTTGGGGATCACTTGTCCAATTAAATACGATATCAGGTGCTTTCTCTTTCATCATGATCGCACATGCTTGCGCAAGTTTCGCTTGCCGTTCTTCATTATTATCATATAGCGTTATGCGTGAAATCGGAAAACGATCCAAATTATCTAATAACATTAATACAATACCGGGAGTATACGTACTGCCCCCTCCTGCTATACAAATTGCTGATGATTGTTTCATTTTTATCTTCCTCCTTACGCAGAAACTTTTGTTCTGCTATTAACAATTTCTTTTGGTGATATGATTACGGAAACGCCATCAGGAATGACGTTAATGCTAAACGCTTCTTTCGGTAACATCGCTTTTGCCAGATTCATTGCCTCATCTAAGCTATGTGCCGGTACCATATGAAAATTGCGTACGGTTTTATCGTCTAACGAGGATACTAATATTACACGTGCTTTTAATAATACACGCACCAACACCTGAACTTGCCATTGATCAGGTACAGTATCTTCCGCCTTTATCGCCAAGATTTTCTCCATTAAGGTTGCTAAATCACGTTCTTCTTCAAACATGCGATAAAACATTTCACCCCCATGCCCATCAATGGCTTCCGCTAATAAAAGGATTACCCCACCTTCTTTCACTGCCCTTTCGGCAGCACTTAGTCCTTTGACTGCCTGATACAGATTTTGATCAAGCGGATAACCACCGTTTGTTACAATGACAAGATCTGTTGGCTGTGCATATACTTGATTATGTTTTCTTACAAATGCCACACCATTCGCATGTGCTTTTTGAACATCGCCGGCAACCGCATAGATAATTTTTTTCTGCTCATCAAGAACAACATTCACGATAAATGCCAAATGTGCCTTACGTGCAGCAAATAACATGTCTTTATGAAGAGGGTTATCTTCTAAAATGCCACATCTGGCATGCTCACTGGAGATGAATAAAGAATTATGATTATACATAACACTTGCCCTTGAAGCTACCCCAGGCAATACACTTTTTCTTCCTCCTGAAAATCCGGCAAAGAAATGCGGTTCAATAAAGCCTTCCGCGAGCAATAAATCCGCATCTGCGGCTATCGCATTGATCCATAGCTCACCTTTTGACGGTAATATACCAAGAAAACGCATGTGTTTTTGATCATCACAGTCATGTACGATGATCGTTTCTTTCTCAACAATTTCTTCACCAAACTTCGCAATCAATTCTTCACGTTTTGTTTCTCGATGTAAACCAGTCGCAATTAATATTGTGATTTGCGCATGTGGATTGCCTTTTCGTATCTCTTTAAGTATGAGTGGCATCAAGATGCGGCTTGGCACTGGTCGTGTATGATCCGATGCTATGATCACAATCTTTTCTTTATGTATTGCTAAATCTTGCAAGCGCTTTGTTCCTATCGGCCTGTGTAAAGCCTTTTCCACAATTGCTTGCTCCGTTTTGGAAGTCTGTGGAGCAGGCTTTGATGTAAGCACCTGTTGGACTTGCGCATCTGCTAGCTGCAAGTTTTTATGTCCTTTTCCATAAGGTAATATCAGCTCCATAACCACTCCTTTCTGCTATAGTTCATAGCCTTGATTTCTGTACACATGTCATCTTTCTGATATAGACTGTGTTGACACTTGATAGTCCCGCTAATTTAAATGCTTTGGCTGAAATGCTTAGGAATCTTATCTTTCTATTCGTAAACAACATCGACCGTGTGATTCCTTTACATGCTTTCGCAATATGCGTCCTTTTGTTTTTGTAGTATGCAAGTAATCGCAGCACTTGAAAGTAATCGGGATGAGTATAAGAAAACCAATTGATTGTCTGGTTCACCATCTATGCTTCGCCAATATAACTGCTCTCCAGCCAGCTCTACATAAAATTTTCCTTCGCGCAATTGCAAGTATCCTTTTGCTCGGAAAACTTTATCCTGTAATTTATCAAGAAACGCTAATACACTCACTAATGACATATCTTTGGCAATTTCACAGACAAAGGAAGATAATTCCACATGTTTTTGTTGAACAATGTTCTTATCTGCAATGCCATCACAGAAATCTGTTATGACCTCTAAGGGAATCTGACAAAAATCTGTCGCAATGATTGGTTTTTGATAATCCTTTGTCAATTGTTTACATAAATTTTCTTTCTGTTGTTGCGTGATCAAAGATATTTTATTTAGTACGATATAATGCGTTTGCAGCAGCTGACGATGCAGCAAAGATAACACCTTACTCCACTTATCAAACGTTACCGCATCCACCACGCTGATATTACAGATTGTGAAATGATAACCTTGTTTCTGTAAATAAGAAAAGATGGTTTTTTGCGTACATGGATCACTAAATCCACTTGTTTCGATGATAATATAGGAGAGATCTAATGCGAATAGTTGTCGCAATTGCTCTACAAAATCAGATTGTCGACAAGTACAATAGATAGAGCCATGATGAACCTCTGTCATAGGAATCGACATTTCTTTAAATTCTTCTTGATCAATATTCACACTACCAAACTCATTGATACAAAGACTGATTCGTTGTTCTTGTAAAAGATGGATGATGCGCTTGATCAATGTTGTTTTTCCACTTCCTAAAAAACCATGGACACAAATAATTTTCATATACTTTCTTCTTTCATGACCTCAATCATATCATAAAGACAACGTACCTTATTTCCCTTTCGTACATGAAGAAGTCCTGGCCCTTGTTTTTGCAACAAGATCATTTTCAGTTTATCCAAGGTACCTTCTAGTACTTCAACTTTATAAGTTTCCTTTAAGCTTGCTATATTTTCATTGTCTTTAGGTGTATGAAATGTGACATACCTTAGCGTTTGTTCATGATACAACATATGCATTACATAATCTGCCATTTCTTTTCCATAGGTTTCAATATAAGATGCATATTCCTTATTTCGATCATTTCCATCCATATTTGATAAGCATCTCCAACAAGCATTTTTAACCTGTGTATCCTCTGTGCAGATAGCATCACATAAGAGTGCAAAACAATCATGTACCCTTGGAACATACATATCACAGGTTCTGGCACAAAGGCCTTCAATTGCATTTCCACAAATGCCATACAACAAAATAATCTCATCTGCATCGTTTGTCTCATCACAAAGATTCTGTAGCTTATCGTGAAGCAGTGCAGGATGATTATGGGATGCAATCGTTACATAGGTTATCGTATAGGCATATGGCAATTGCTGCTTGATCTCATCAAAAAAAGGGCGAAAGATTTCACATGCTATGATCTGTTTCATATAAAAACCACATATGCTTCATATACGTATCCATGAAGCCTTCTTGCTGTGCCAATTCCACACAGACACCTTCTTTCTGCAAAGTTTCTGCTTTTGACAGCGCATTTGTTTGCATGATTTGAATAGTTCCTTGCAAAGCACTGTTACCAATTATGGAGCAACGTCCAAGAAATGCTGCCGGTAAGATACCCAGAGTAATCAATGTCTGTATCTTTAATGCTTTTCCAAAACCACCTGCGATATAAACATGTTGAATATCCGATGCTGTTAATTGACATGTGGCTAATAAGCTTTCGATACCGGTACGAATTGCCGACTTAGCCAATTGAAAATTGCGAATATCTTCTTGTACAATGGAAACATTTGTAGACAATTGACATGTTTGTTTTAAATAACCGGTTTCATCCATATCTTTCATTCTTAATAATTCAGCGATTCCTTCCATATAGCCACTACCGCAAATGCCGATTGGCTTTGTATTTCCAATCGTTTTAAAACACCAGCCGTTTTCGTAACGAATTTGATCAATTGCACCATCGATTGCTGCCATTCCATGTTTCATATTCCCACCTTCAAAGGCAGGTCCAGCCGCCGTTGACGTTACATACATCTTCCCATGATGACATAAGACCAATTCCCCATTCGTTCCCAAATCAAGCAGCATCGTATGCTCCTTCATACGCGTACCTAAGGAAATAATACCGGCTAAAATATCACCTCCGACAAAAGCTGAAAAATGGGGTAAGATCGGCACAAGAGCATGTAATTGAAACCAATCTTCCAGTATCGTCTGGGTTTCTGCAAGAGGGCAAGTATATGGATATTCACTGATTTTTCTGGGATCAATGCCTTGAAAGATATGTGCCATGGCAGGATTCCCACAAACATAGATACAAGTTATTTCCTTTGGAAAACGGCTTTGAAATATACGCACACTTTTTATCATGCGTTGTAAGAGAATCGTTTGCAGCGACGTTACCCCATGCTCATTACAATATTGAATTCTCGTTATGACATCGGCGCCGAAACTACGCTGTGGATTTACAAAGGCATCTTCCCATAAAACCTCCCCGGTTTTGCGATCGATATATGCCATTACCACGGTAGTAGTTCCTAAGTCAATCGCAATGCCGATGCCCTTTTGTGTTTTATTCGCAAATACTTGTTTTTGCAAAGAACCCAGAATGCGAAATCCGGTTTCTTGATTAATTGAAATTGCTATATCTTCTTCAGCTTTTTCATGACAGCACGCCAAACGTATTCCGGCCTTAATTTCCTCTTTGCTTAACAGCCTTTTTTCAATATCCGTTATTGGCATCGTTCCTTGTACAAGCGTAATACGGCATTTCCCGCATGTCTGATTTCCAGCACATGCCGCAGACAGACAAGAATTTTCTGACAACGTTGACCAAAACGGTTCCGCTTTTTTAAAGCTTAGTTTCATCATACTATCTTTCTTTATCTTATGATGATAAGTCAAGCAATCGCTGCGCTAAGGTTATCGCATCTGGTTCATAAATATCGGCACCAATTTGTTGGCAATATGCCAAGGTGACGGGTGCTCCCCCTACACAAATCTTAACGCTATCGCGTAATCCGGCAGCAATTAATGCTTCCACCGTTTGTTTCATGGATGGCATTGAGGTCGTCAGCAAAGCCGACATGCATACATAATCGGGCTGATAGGTCTTTACCGCTTCAACAAATTTTTCTGGCGCAACATCTACCCCCAGATCAATCACTTCAAAACCTTTTGATTTCAACATCAATCCTACAAGATTTTTACCAATATCATGTAAATCCGTCTTAACAGTACCTAATACAATAATTCCTTTCGTCTCAACGTTATGTTTCAATAATTCAGGGCCAATTAAATCCAATCCTGAATTTAAGCATCTGGCAGCAATTAACACTTCGGGAATAAACGCTTTGCCCTGTGACCATTTATCAGCAACATTTTGCATAGCTACTAAAAAGGCGTCATTTAATAATACGGTGGCCGGGATTTGTTCACGCAATGCCTCTTGAACATGCTCATTAAAATCCTTGATCTTTCCTTTTTGCAATTCTGTAATAATTGCCTTTAACAATTCTTCTCTTGTCATTGTTATCTCTCCTATTCATCTGATGTGGTTGTTGCTTCTATCCCATACCATTTTTCTTTATCTGCATAAGCGGGAGATGCATGCTGTCCATTTCCCTTTTGTTCAATCTGTGATCCATAGCGATATGCTTCTTCCACAAATGCCAAATAGTTTTCCAAAGGTACATTATCCCCAATACGGTTACTGATGGTATAAATCATCTTACCTTTATGTGGCTGCCAAAAGGTATCTGCTAAGAATCGTGTTTCTGCACGAATATCTTCGACATTGCCAAATGGAAATAAACGCTGCAAATCAAATCCACACCAAAAGGCCAAATCATCTCCATATGTTTCCACGATTTCTTTTTCATCCATGCAATATTTTTGAACAGGATGCAATACATCAATTCCGGCTTCTACTAATGATGGTAATAATTCACGGATGTCTCCACAGCTATGGAACCAAACATCAATACCTAATTCATGGGCACGCTCACAAACTTTTTTATAGTAAGGTAAGTAAAATTCATCAAATAATTCTTTGGACATAAACGGCCCTGTCTGCATTCCGATATCATCTAACACCGTAATCCCGTCAATATTAGCTTCCTGTACCCCACGTTCCATCGTCCGTAAAATGTATTTCAAGCGTTTCTGATTCAGTTTATGAACACGCTCGGGTTCCAAATACATATCCAGCAGCGTATTTTGTAAACCTCGGAATTTTACTTGATACCACATGAAGAAAGGCGTGATTGACATTAAGCGATATCTTCCATCTTCTTGTGGCGCTGTTTCAAATAAATCAGTATGTTCGGCATCCGGACAATTTTCGGAAATCTGTTCAATTACATCCCAATCCAAAGCGTTTTCTTCATCAACAGCAACGGATTCTCCCGGCTTTCTTTTCAATGATGGATCTGCCCCTTCTACATCACAGTAGCAAAACTCCCCCTTTTTCCCAAAAATGGCCGGTTTTTTCATATAAAACGGAGCGGCATCACAAGGCATACGTTCATGCAAATCATTGATTGGTTTATGTTTATACTCACTTAATTCATCAACATGGATCCAATGACCATGGATGATAACAGCAGGGCGCAAGGCACCTTCACCCTTAATCAGACTGCGAATTTCTTCCCTGGATAATGGCGGATATTCGGCATTAGGGAATTGTTTATATAATGGCATTTACTTACCTCCTATTTTTTTAATGGTACTTAAAAATTCATCTACTGTAGGTATCCGTGAGGACCATATACAGTTTCCATTTACATAAATACAGGGCAGATGCTCTACATTCATTTTGCGACAACGCGCTATGCTTGCTTTATCTACATACATGTATTCTATGTAATCAAAAGCATCACTTTGGCGATGATATGCTTCCTTAACCATATTCATCGTGTAGGTACATGCTGCACATGTTCGTGAATCTAATGTAAATACTTCGACGATTGGCCGTTGCAAATCGTCATAGTGTAAAAGCTCTATTTCGACATCATCGAATGTCTGTTCAGGATCATAATATTGTAAGGCTGTTTTAACATTCTCATAATCAGTGACTGCCTGATAACAAGCGATGCCATTCTCTACCGGAACATCAAAGGGCATATCACAGCCCGGTGATATAATCAAATCATCTGTACCTTCACATTGCTCAATAATATCAATGACCGCCTTCATATTGTCCTGTGAGCTGCCATGCAGCATAGTAATCGTAAGCTGGATATTTCCTCCTAAAACCACATCATATTTTTGGCATACTGCCAAAGCATCCTTCATACATACATTTTCATCAACCGAGAGACAATCTGGTTTCATTCGACATAAGACTTCCAGATTCGCCGTAGCATCCCCGCAGACAAACAAGCAGGAAGGAACATGACCCGTTTTTAAATGTTGAAACAACTCCGCATATGCATCTAGCAAAAACATTTCGATATGCTCAGATGATATTTGCGATAATAAAGGATCGACATATCCGATAATATCCATACCATTTTGCAGATACATCTGGGCAACAGATGCACAAACCTCTTTACAAAAAGCAATTAATTTATGAACATAATCCACATCATCATACATATCCATAAAGAGCATTTGTCCACGCAAATGTGATGCCAAGGTCAATGGTCCACAGATTAATCCATATAATGCCGTATGTTCAGAAACAAGTTCTTTCATTTTCCGCATAGCTTTAAGAACAATCGGAAACCGTCCATCTTCTTCCTTCGGTATCATGCAGCGACATGGTATCTTTTTTTCATTTTCAAAAGGATGTGTACGGACAGTGGGAGGTACTTTCCCTCCCTCGTCCCAGTACAGTTCACAACCCAAAGCTTCCGCTTCTAATTGAAGATCGAAAATAACAGGCTGTCCATCCGGATGATAATATGTGTTAACACTCATCAATGCCTCAACAAGCTTATCTGCATCATGTAAGATTTCATTGGCATCATAGCCACATAATGAACCTGCATGTACTCCTGCAAAGGGCACCCACGGCGCTCTTGCGAATCCTTTTTGATGTTGCAATACTGACATCAACAATTGTTTATCACTCATATTGCCTCCTTTGACTTAATCTTCTAATCCTAACGCTTCACAAACCCTTGTGCGATGATCTCTTGCGGCAGGCCCATAAATCACTTGGATATATTTGCCATTCATAGCGATTCCACTATTGCCTGTTTTATTCAGCATTTCTTTATTTACGAGGGTTTCATCCTTCACATCAACACGCAAACGTGTAAAACAATTGCTTACTGCAAGAATGTTATCCTTGCCTCCTAAACCTTCAATAATCAATCCTGTAATCATATCTTTATCAGAAATAGTCACTTCACCATCTGTGTTTAATGCCAATTGAGAATCACTAAGATCTTCTAAATTATCGGTACGACCAGGTGTCTTTAAATTGAATTTCACAATGAGGAACTTAAAGACAAAGAACCAGGTAATCGTCGCAATCGGACCTAAAATCAATGCTAAAGGCCATTTGGTCAATCCAGCTCCTAATACAAAATTCTGTAAGATGGTTTCTAATAATCCACGCCAGTATACTTGTATACCAATCAGATATGCAACTGTCGCAAATACCCCGGTAAGAACGGCATCGACAACCCATAATAACGGCGCACAGAAGATAAAGAGGAATAGCATCGGCTCCCCAAGTCCAGCCATGACACAAGCAATACATGCCGGAATCACCAATTTCTTGATCCTTGCTTTATTTTCGGGTTTCGCAGTCGCAATAATAGCCATCGCAATTCCAGGGAAACCAAAGATAACGGAAATATTCGTCTGGAAGAATCGCATGGATTCATGCAAAGAAGTAATACTATTAGCATTTGCTAATTCTGCTAAAGCGATTGGTTGTGCTCCTGCATATACCTGTCCTGCGATTTCAGCAACACCACCTAATTCGGTATAGAATAATGGTGTCCAGATAAAATGATGCAAACCGGTCGGAATTAATAGACGTTTCAAGAAGTCGTAGAGGAATACACCGATACCACCGGATTCTCCTAAGAATTGTGTAATGCTATAGATCACGCCGGACAATAACGGCCATACATAAACAGCAATTAGAGAAAAGGCAAAGGCTACAAAAATTAATAAGAAATAGGTAAATTTAGCACCGCCAAATGGCTCTAGCAACCCTTTAAAGGAAGTTGAACTAAACTTATTATGCATATAACCGACCAGGCAACCTAAAATGATACCAAGGAAGACACCCATATCGGTAATTTGCATGCCAAGCTCCATTTTCTGACCTGTCCCCATCAGCATTTCAGCATCTGACAGTTTTCCAGTCACATTCAACATGGCATTGTTTAAGGACATAAAGGTTAAATACGTTAATACAACAAGAATGGCTGCTTCCATTTTGTTTCTTTTAGCGAAATGTGTTGCCAAGGCAATGGCAAACAGAATGCTCAGATTTCCGATAATATATGTCATTGCTCCAGATATTTGTTTTGCGAAAGTGCTTACGATGTCTGGCATAAAATCAAATTGCAAAATCTGACAAATAGCCACTACAATTCCCATAAGTGCCGCAAAAAATACAGGCTGTAAAATACCACGAGCAAAGCTTTGCATGGTTCTTGATATTTTTTCTTTCATAATGCTTTTATAACGTTCAATATTTGAATGTTAATCTCCTTTCCAAGTTTATTTGATAAGATTGTTGTTGCGTTTTGTTACTTAACATTGTTAGTGTTGGTTTGTAATCATCCTTTCTTTTCTTGCATCATGTGGCCACTTCTGATTCCAAGGATCCTTATTTCAAAAAAACAAGACCCGATGATAAAGTAGCGCAACTCTTTCCTGTGCGTACTTATCACCGGGTCTGCCTTTTCAGTAACACTCCCAGTACCTATTTCTTTTTCACGTTTCGGTTAATATGGATAGCCAAATAGATACGTTCCTGTTCCGAAATCGTATACCCGAAATTTTCTTTCACATATTTGACTATTTCATCCACACATTTTTGAGCCTCCAGATATTTTCCTTGGAGTAACTCAATAACTTCCTGATCATTTTCTTCCATTTGCTTTAACACGATCCGTTTCGCAAAGAAGTTCAGATGTGTTAATAAGCGTAAATAATCTAAACTATTTTCTTCAAATTCGATTTGATAATACTCTTTTATGATGCGTACAACACCATTGACAATAACCATAACATCCAATGTCTGATTGATGTCAGATGTACAGTTGGTAGCGTTCATTATGTGCATGGCAATAAATCCTGCTTCACTGGAAGGTAAGCGAATATGCAATTTCTTCTCGCAGTAATCCAATACCTTTTTCGCAACATTGTATTCATTCTTATAGATAATCTTAATCTCTGCTAACATAGGACATGATAGATTTAAATGCTCTTTTGCTCTTTCAACAGCAAAGGAAAGATGATCCATAAGCAGTACATAGATTTGTGGGTTCAGCTTAATACCCAAATCCTTTTTTACTATTTCTACCGTATAATCGACAATATCAACATATTCTACAGATACACGTGTTAATGTGTTAAAAAGTTTTTTATATAAATCTTCACTGTCTGCGGCAATGAATTTCTTTTCCATATCCTCATCTGAGATATATTCACCGCGTTTCTTTCCAAAGCCTACACCGCCACCCAGAGCTATGAGCTCTCTATCCTTTTCATCACATACAATAACAACGTTATTGTTTAAAACCTTACTTATTTTATAATTACCCATTTTTATTGCTTCTTATTGCAAATACTGGCGATGGCTGTCTTCCCCTGCGTGACTAAATTTTCACTGTACAACTGAATACGCTCACTTTCGCAATCCATGAAAATTAAAATGGTATCTGTATTTATGTTTTTTTCTTTAAAGAATTGTCTGTCAACCTTGATTAAAGGATCACCGACCTTTACTTCTGCATTTTTTGTCGTCAGCACCTGTAGACCCTCTCCTTTATACATGCATGTATCAACACCTACATGAACAAGTATATTGACACTTTCATTTTTCACAATGACTGCATGCTTCGTATCTGCAATCATCTCAATTGTTCCTGATATTGGGGAAAAAACGTAAGCGTCATCGGTTTTGATAGCGATTCCTTCTCCCATCATCTTTGTGCTGAAAATATCATCCTTCACCTGTTCCAGCGCATATAAACACCCGGAATTCGATGAATAAACCTCAATTTTTTGATTTTTTGGCTTAAAAAAACGTAACATAATTACCTCCATTAAAAAGTATACAAGTTATTACTATAACTCATGCCTGTTTTTAACAGTAACACGTTACAAGTATATTATAAGCCATTTATGGCCATTGTCAAGCGCTTACATAAATTACCATTTAAAATTTTTATAACCTGTTCATCTTATGGGAGTAGCTTCTGTCGATCATTATGATTTTTTTAAGAGTGTTTAGACATAGCTAGCTATCGATGTCCTACTTTATAACCGCCATATAAATTCATGTATATGCTCTACAGAAAAAGGACTCTTCTCAATGAAAAGTCCTTATAAGAGTGAAACTTATTTCTTTCCGTTCTTTTTTGGCAGACGTTTCTTCTCCGTCTTTTTCTGAGGTGCAGGCATTGGCTTCTGTTTTCTTTTTTGTTGCTCTGGTTTAGGTTTCTCTGTTTGTTTTGGCGTATCCTTTTTTACTTCCTCTTCTTTTAAAGCTAATACAACTTTTGTTCCCCCGATGTAATCATGCAAAGCACGATGACTCGCCGTATAGATTGCTAAAACGACCGATAGCAATGTAAAGGCAATCCCAATATACTGCCAAATAGCATCAACATATACCCATGTAACTAAAGTCACCAGCTGACGAATATACGTAGATATGATAAATAAGGTTCCTTCCATCAGGAAGATAGCAATTCCCTGACGTAAGATCAATTCCTTTACTCTGACAGCTTCCCCATCTTTGCGTACGATACGCAGACCAAGCAGATGCTTACCAAGCGTCTGTCCCCTCCAAATCTTACATGGTACGACAATATAGTACAGAATAGCTGCCAACAGGCATAATAACCCTGCTATCATGCCCCAATAACGTTCAAAACCTAATGCCTCAAACACATACAAATCAGAAAACATGTCACTTTTACCGGTAATGACACCATACAGCAAGACCGCAGGAAAACCACTGATGATACCGCCTAAAGACCAATCGATAAAATAGGCGCCTAAACGTTTCCCCATAGGGATATCATTCGGTGTATGATCCAGCTTGCTGCTTAATTTACGAAAGATACCAGTTGTTTCACTCATATAGTTAACCTCACTTCTTATTTGTTTTTTGCATACAGCCAATCCATGGCTTTTTTAAATCTTTGTAATCCATCCTCTAATTTTGCTCTTGGACAACCACAGTTCAAACGCAAATATTTTTCACCGTTTGTACCATACGTTTCCCCTTTCATGATGGCTACCTTGCCTACATGTACCAAAGCCTCCTGAATCTGCTCACTGGTAAATGGCACATCCCTGCCATCAATCCAAGCTAAATAAGTAGCATCCGGTGCTTTGAAATGGAAATCCGGTAATTCCTTAGCAAGGAAGGTTTCCACATAACGCATATTATCTCTTAAGTATTCCACCATCTGATCGATATAATCATCACACTGTGTATAGCCAACCATGGTCGCATACATCCCTAAGATACTGACAGAATTCAGGAAATCTTTCTTTCTTGTCTGAAAGAGGAAGCCATCTCTGATTTCTTTGTTTGGAATGATGACATAAGAACCAATCAATCCCGGTACATTTAAGGTCTTGGAACAGGAGGAAGCTAAGTACAGCTCATCGTATTGATCCAAAAATTTCAAGATGGGGGAATGACGGCGTGCGCCGATTTGAATATCCATATGAATTTCATCAGATATGATCTTTACTCCATAACGACGACATAAGGCAATGAGCTTACGTAATTCTTCCTCGCTCCACACTCTGCCAGTTGGATTATGCGGAGAGCATAATAAGAAAAGTTTCGCCTGTGCCAGCTGTGTTTCTAGCTTCTCAAAATCGATCACAAAGCTGCCATTCTCATGTATGAGATCATGCGAAATCAATACACGCTCATTATCCTCAATCACGGTGAAGAAAGAATCATACATTGGATTAAAGGTCACAACTGCATCGCCTGGCTTTGATAACAAGCGAATCAATAAGGATACAGAATACATGACACTAGGACTGTACAGCACCCAATCTTCTTCCATAGCCGTATCAAAACGGCGTTGAAAGAAGCCTGTGATTGCACCTTTGAAATCATGATGATTCCATCGGGTATATCCATAAATTTCATGCTGCGCCACAGCTAAGATTTTTTCCGTGATGGGTTTGGGAATCTTAAAGTCCGTATCGGAAATGGAAAAAGGCAATAAATCTTTTTCTCCAAAACGATCTTCAATATAATCCCACTGCGTACAATACGTACCTAAACGATTGTTGACTTCATCAAAATTATATTTCATAGCTTATTCCTCTTTTAAGATTATCATATCTTTAGTAGTCTTGTTCATTGGTCTGCCAATACCATCAATAATGACAACATCATCCTCAATGCGAATACCACCGACATTTGGCAGATAGATGCCCGGCTCACAGGACATCATCATATGTTCATCCAGGATGACATCCCCCTTCTCATTCAGAATCGGATATTCATCACCATCACCGATTCCTAAACCATGTCCTAAGCCATGATCGAAGTAATCGCCATACCCGGCTTTGGTGATAATATCACGAGCTGCTTTATCTACATCACTCGCCAAGGCACCTGTTTTCATAGCGGCAATTCCTGCCAACTGTGCTTTTAAAACGATATGATAGATCTTTTCAATTTCCGGCTGTGGTTTGCCAAAGAAAGCAACACGTGTCATATCGGATTGATAATTTTTATACTGGATACCAAAATCCATAAGAATCGGTTCATGTGCTTTGATCTTACGTCCGGTTGGGCGACCATGTGGCATAGCACTGCGTTCTCCTGTTCCTACGATAGTTTCAAAAGACATCTGCTGCGCTCCTGCCTTGATGGCAAAGTATTGTAACAGTGCACTGATTTCATACTCACTCATCCCAATGTATAACTCTTTTAACACACGGGCATAAATTTCATCCGTGATATCCACTGCTTCTTGCATGATGGCGATCTCTTCATCATCCTTTTGGATACGAATCTTGGCAATTTCATCACCAAGCAGACGAATGGTAACACCTAATTCTTCTACCTGACGATATTCTTTGATCAGCATTTGACTGGCTTCAACACCAAGTGAAGTACAGCCATGCTGTTTCAGTAACTCTTCAACCGTTCCTAAATAGTTACGACCGGTTTTATGGGGAGCATGAAGAATGATGGTTAGATCATGTTCACGTTGTTTTGCTTCGGTGATATAACGACCATCTACGATCAGATATGCCGCATCTTTTAAGATCAATACCTGACAGCCACTTCCGGTAAGAGTATCCATATACTTCTTCATGGTCTTGCTTTTGATAAGCAGTGCATCTAACTTTTCGTCTTCCAGAAACTTTTGTAATTTCTTTAATCGTTTTGCCATGTTGCACCTCCTTGCTTTCTTTTTAGGGTAAAGTAGAAACTGCTTCTATAATGCAGGTGGTACCAATACAACTTGGTAGTTTTCCTCCTGCCTATGATTTTATTCTACTTAACCTTTTTCATCTCTTTAAAATACGTAAGGCAAGCGAAATGCTTGCCTTTGCTCGTAAGATTTTCGCTTTTTACGTAATTAGAAGTCCAAATCTAAATCATTTAATAATGCTTCATCTTCTGCTGAGATAGCGGATTTCTTTTCAGCATTTTCTGCTTCTTTTTCCAGCTCACGTTTTTCAAACAACTTGAAGAATGGATACCAAATCAGAATAGACAGAATCAGCTGAATACCGTTTGCCACAATTGACATGTAATCGCCATTGGTTAAGAAACCTTCCAAGAAGACACCAACATATGGAGGGGTAAAGGTAGAACAGCTTACCCAACCCAAACTCATCATCCAGTGTGGAATCGTACCAATGATACCACCACAGATTACGTAAGGAATAAAGAAGATTGGATTTAATACGATAGGTGCACCAAACAGAATTGGTTCATTGATACCAAACAATGCTGGAATTAAGGCAACACGGCCTACCTGTTTCTGCGCTTTTGATTTTGATAATAAGCACCAGAATACCAAACCGAAGGTTACACCGGTACCAGTAAAGTTACCAAATGCAGATTCTACACCAGGTGTGAAGAAGTGCATAGCTTTTCCACCGGCTTTTACCATTTCCATATTTTCAGCCAAGAACTGTGTAGAAATTGGGCTTGTAATAGGACTTAATACAGATGGATGGATACCGAAGAAGAACAGTAAACAACGTAAGATCTGTAAGAAGGTAACAGCAAATGGGTTATCCATAGAACCAACAAGTGGGGCAAACAGATTCGTAAAGATCATTGGTGGCACAGTGTGTAAACCATTGACACAAACCACGCGGATGATCAGGAAGAAACCAATTACGATAACAGAAATAGGAATCATTTCAAAAGATCTGGATACGAAATCAGGTACTGATTCCGGCATCTTGATCGTAAAGTTTTTCTTTTTACACCAGCGGTATAATTCTACTGCGATAATAGAGGCAAACATTGCCGCAAACAAACCTTTTGGGCCAAGGTAAGTTGTCATGATGCCGCCATCTTCAGTATAATCAACGGCCATCATCAAGAAGGCAATGACACCCATGCTTAAGGTACCAGGTACATCCAGCTTATAAGACTGAGCTAGATGATAAGAGATAACAGCGGCTACATATAAAGACATCAATGCCATACCAACATTGTATGGAATATAGATAATGTCAAGGTTTGCTAAGATCCACTGTGAAATAGGATTGTTTTCTCCAATCATGTTTGGAATCGCTTCTGGAATCAAACAGAAACTACCGATGATCAACAATGGTGTCATTGCCACCATCGCTTTTTTAACGGCACTTAAGTGTCTTTGTTTATCCATCTTATTGGCGATTGGAGTCAGGTATTTGTTCATAAATGCTTCAAATTTGTCAAACATACGTTCACTCTCGCTTTCTTATGTGTGTGTATTTCCCCCGATGGAAATTATTTGTTCATGTCAGCTTTTTTTCTTGCGATCAAAGCCATTTTCATGACGGTTGCCCCATCCATTTTTCCATAGGTTTCCTTGTCAACGATGACATATGGAATCTTATATGGATCAATGATTGGTTTGATGTAATCAATCTTGTGGGCAATCTGTGGACCAACAACCAGAACATCCGTGTTTTCTACTTCGGCATTCAGTAAATCTACTGGAATAGCTTTGAATTCAAAATCAGCTTCATTCAGTTTAGCACTGTCTTTTACCGTCTTTTTCATACTGTCCATCAGCATGGTTGTGGAAAATCCACCAGCGCAGCATAATACGATCTTCATCTTACTTTCCCTCCTTTGCTTCAAATACGTTTATCATTTCCTCAATCAGATCTCTTGCCAATTGAGATGTCATGTAATGGTCCTGTGCATGAACCATTAATAACCCAACTTCCGGCTTGTTTTCGCCTCCGGACATTTCCGCTGTAATCAGCTGTGTCTGGATCTTGTGCGCTTCCAAGTCAATCTCTCTTGCTTCCTGTAACAGCGCTCTAGCCTCGTCATACTTACTTTCTTTCACTTTCTTTAAAGCTTCAAATGCTTTTGCTTTGCTGTCCCCAGCGGCAGATATCATTCCTACGATCTGCTGTTCCATTTCATTCATACTTCTTACCTCCTTGAAAATCGATGAATGTTTCGTAACGTTTTTTATCGATTGCCAATGCAAGTTCCCTGACGAGTGCAATGGCATGTTCTAAATCTTTTTGATGCACCAATGACCATGCACCATGGCAATAGCGCAATGGAATACCAATAACGATTGCGAGTTTTCCATTTCGTGTTAAATGAGCATTTCCTGCATCGGTTCCTCCACCGCTGAACATATCGCATTGATAAGGAATCCCATGTTTGCTTGCCGTATCTTTCACAAATTGCAATAGTTTGGCATTCGGTGCCATCGTTTTATCATAATGGACGATCATACAGCCTTTTCCAATCTGCCGATGATTCGTATAGTTTTTTACCAGTTCCGGGTTATTGGCAACATCAATGGCAAATACGATATCCGGATCTATCTGATAGGTAGCCGTCTTTCCACCGCGTACGCCAACTTCTTCACTGCTGGTTGCGGCCATATATAAATCACAGCGATGTCCGCATGCATGTAACTGTTTGAGTGCTTCTGCGATGACATAGCATCCACTTCGATCATCCATTGCTTTACCTGCAATGATCGCATCACGATTTAAAATATCACAATCACTGGCAAAGCACACCATATCACCGATAGCTACACCAAGTGCTTCTACTTCTTCTCTGGTATCACAGCCTACATCGACATACATCTCTTTTACGGCTCCCTGTTCATTTTTCGTAACATTCAAGATACCTTGTACTTTCTTTCCCTCTGCGGTTGTGATGCGTACTTTTTGCATCTCTTTGCTTTTATCCAAAACACCGCCTAAGGCAATCAAATAAACAAACCCAATATCCGAAATATGCCGAACCAGAAAACCAACTTCATCCATATGTGCCGCAAACATCAGCTTTACGCCATCTTCTTCACTGCCCTCATCATGAAACAGCATGCTGCCAAGATGATCATAAGAAATATCATCACAGGCATCCTTTAACTCTTCATAAAGAATCTCACGTATTTCATCTTCCTTTGATGCAACTGCATCCGCATTGCTTAAGCGTCTTAGTAAGTCTTCTTTCATAGCGTTCCTCCATCCAACTCTTTCATCACGATCAACAATTCTTCCAATGTACGATTGCGCAATACCCGCTGCAAACGTTTTTCATCATTCATCAGCTGGTATAACTTTTTCGTAATATCCTTATGCACCTCATAATCCTCTTTTGTAAGAGAAACCATGAAGATGATGGAAGCTTGTTTATCCTCATAGCAAATTGGCTCTTCCAATATGCATACGGAAATCAAATTGCGGTTTGCACATATCTCAATCGGATGTGGGATACAGACACCATTCATATAAATGGTACTCATATACGATTCGCGTTCCATGACATATTGTGCGTAATGCTCACCGCCATAGCCACTCTCTTCAATCTGCTGTGCCATTTCCTGCAATAAGGCAGGGTAGTCATCACTCTTGCGAATTTGAAAGAAGTGTCGATCAAAGATAGAATACAAATAGGAATTCGCATCTGCGATGGATAGAGAATCACAGTTATCATACTGTAATACCTGTCGGATGCGCATGAGATCTAAATCATCCAGAAGTTCTTTGATATAGATGACAGGTGCCGCAAAATCACGATCCAGCGGCATAATGGTAAAGATTAAATCGGGATGATAGCGTTCCAGCTCATCCATTTGCAGGAAGCTAAAGGTTTCCACGTCCGCTTGTGAGAATAACGATTCGATTTGCAGCTTGATTAGATATGCACTGCCTCCACCGGAGGAACAGACAACACCAATGCGATTAAAACGCAATATCCGCGATTTTCGCTCGCGTTCCATATGAGCCGCAAAATGAGTGGCAATGAAACCAGCTTCATCATGAGTAACCTCCACATTGTACTTTTCCTTAAGCATATCGCTGAAGCGAATGGCAATGTTGAAGATCATTGGATAACGGATACAGATTTCTTTAATTAAAGTATTCTTATAGGAAATCTTTTGATGCAGACGCTCAATCAACAAAGATACATGGGTCAATAAGGATTCCTTAAAGTCCTGATCTTCACTGAAAGCCGTGTTGTACAATTTGTCAATATCCATTAGAAAGAGATCAACATCTTGACGCAGCTGATCAGAGAAAGAAACCGTTGGCTGTTTTGCCCTGACATTCAAGCGGAGAACGACTTCTATTTCCTGCAAGCTTTCTGCACTGATTGCAATATCGAAGCAGGCTTCCATCATTTCCTTCATCTTCCAGGCGATGCGTTGTATCGCATTCACCGGTTTGCTTGTCATAAACATTTGTTTTTCCACATGGATACGGGCATAAAAGACCGTGATCTGCAGCCAGACAATGACATTCTTTAATTCATTGTAATTGATGTTTAAATCTTCTTTTTCAATCTGATTCACCAGTAAAGAATTCACCTGAGCAAAATCCTTTAAGATATCTTGCATGGCATTTTCTAAGAATGGATTATTTTCAAAGAAGAAGTCCGCCAACATCTGTTTGCAGTCATGAGCAGCACCAATCAGCCGTATGCCGTAATGGCTTTTTTTCTCTAGCTGTAAATGAAAGCTTTCTAATAGCTCCTCTACTTCCCGCATTTCCTTTTTAACGCTTGTTTTGGAGATCTGGAAAGTTTCAGCCACCTTGTCCATGGAAACATAATCACTTTGCATAGCTAGATACACAGCAATACTTTTGTTGCGATCTTTTGTATCTATGAGCCGATCACTTTCCAAGGATTTGATAAAATCATTTAACAGCTCTCGATTGGTCACCTCTAATAGGTAACCCCTACCGCGGCGCATATGCAGCTGATACCCTTTCCGTGAAGACATCTGCATCAGATACGATAGATCGTTTTGTATCGTTCTTTTTGAAACCTCATACGTTTTTATGAAATGATCCAGACTTAAATAATCTTTTGCTTCAAGTAAATCATTCATAATATGACAAAGCCTCATAGCAGGTCCTCCTTTCTATCGGTATCGCTTACATTGCCATTATAAAAGCTCAAAGTGTGAAAGAAAAGATTAAGAATTTCACGCTAATGTGCAAAAGCGAACTTAATATTAAAATCACTTGTTTTTATCAATGTTTTACTACCTATGCTAGTATGCTCCACATTTCAATTGTCATGATGATATAGCAATTACTCTCGATAAAAAAGCACTCAATCAAAGTGCAAATTCGTGAATCCATCTATTTTTCGTGTTTATTCTGAAGGGCAGTATTTGCCCTTATGTGCTTTATTCTTGGAACCGATTTAAAAAACAAAATCAACCATCAAATGTTCTTTTGTTTCTTGGTGCGAACAAGAAAACACATCCACCGACATAGTTTACATTACCCACAAGAATGCGTCAACTAGAATCAATATCGTTTATGACATTCAATGTTTTCATTCCAGAAAGTAAAGGTGTTACTGTTATGAAAGGTATGAAAATCTTTGATCCTTTTCCTATTAGGCAACTGTTATGACAGTATGTTGAAGAGTATATAGAGCATGTATCATACCATGTCATGCAGTGCTTTTTCATAGTAGTAGCAAGGTTTCCCATCTTTTATAAAGGTTTGTTTACGTAAGAACCCATTAAATTCCAGAATCTGCATAGAGCCAAGATTATCTGCATAAAGATATGCGCTTATAAAGGACAGGGTACAATGCTTTTTACAATCAGCTAAAAACATTGCCACAGCATGTTTCCCAATGCCTTTTCCCCAATAGGCTTTAGCAAAGATGCAACAGCTTAACACAGCTTTGTCATCTGCCATATTATGACACCAAATATCACCTATATATTCATTCGCTATAAAAATCGTCTTGCGATATGTTTGAGAATCCTGTGCATCATAGATATCCAGTGCTTCCTGTAAAGAAGTCGGCAATTGGTACATATGTTTTCGTACTTCCTGCTCTTGCGTGCGTGTAAAAAATATGCGTACATGTTCTTTGGTTTGTTCATGCAAAGAGATGGCATATGCTTTTGTTTCATAACGATTTCCATAAGCCATGCGTGCTATTGCCGTTATATGCTTCACAAAAGCCGTTTTCCCTTCGGTATATGCATCCCGATGATATGGATAAGCAAGCGCTAATTTCATCTTCAATTGTTCATAAGCTTGAGCGTGCTCTTCATGCTCCTTCATATAATCACGGAAGTACAATTCATCATGATCATTGCGCTGACGTAGGTGCAAATGAAACACTTTTTCCGCAAAACCTTCTGGCGTATATCCCTTATTAAATGAAATACGTGAGGCATCTTCTGACATACACAAATAGCCCAGCTTCTTTAAGATTACTGCAATTTCCATACGTTTTTCCCAGGGTGCTATTTCCACCAGGATATCAATGATCGCCTTTGCCTGAATTGAGCCAAATGAGGTGGAACCTATATGGGCAATGCATACTACATGTTCCATAGGAAGGCATTGTGTTAATAAGCTTTTTTCTTGTTCATACCATGTTAGCCATACCTTTTGGTAGGGTTGTAACGCAATCGGGAACAAATGCCATAGCTCTTCTAATGTCATATCTTCCAAAGCTTTCATCCATAACCGCCTCCTCATCTCTTCTTTATTTCCAAGGAAATACATAAGGTATAACTTTACCTTCTTTTATTCTACTTCATCTTATAAGATGTTTCTACTTATCATAATACATATCTTTTCCCATGGGAAAAGAGCACCCCATCTGTTAACTCCACACATAAAATAATCGTATTCTCATCCTCAAAATCATTATGCCCATTGTCAATCCATTCGGCAAATACATTTTTCAATTTTTCCGCAAGTTGTTGATTTTCCTTCTTTCGAAAATAGCCTAAATTCACAGCCTTTCCATGCGCATTAAACCATTCTCCAGCTATCGCAACCATCGTATGATGCTGCATTTGTCGCATTTTATTTGAAAGGGCATGGGTTATTATATAAAATGCACCATTTTCATAATAAGCATTTACATATCTTACATAAGGCAGTTCGTTTTCAACGGTTGCTAATGCAATTACCGTGTCTTGTCCAAAACGTTCTGCCATAATTTTTTCAACTTCCGCTGTACATGGTTTCATAAAATATCCTCCTTGCTTTTTTTCATTGATATTTTCTACATGATCCTATCCTATACCATACTTTTAGAATACCACAGATCATCATGAAATCCTATGTAAAAAAAGAGGATCTATAGAATGATGGATCCTCATGATTTCAGTGTTTTATCAAAAAGTAATTTGAAAGATCAGCTTCCATTATCCTACTCATCTTTCCATAAAGTATCGTATTTGCTTATCACATACAATCAACTTTCTGTTATCTCTACCACCGATGCTTCCGGAGCTTGATAACTTTTCATAGCAACCGCATTCAGTAAGATACATAAAATACCAAACACCAAACATGCGATAGCGATAAAGCGAATAACTTTCCACACTTTACGACTGCGTTGATTCCGCTGAGCAAGCTGTAAATTTAATTGTTCTAGCTTCTCTGCTAATAACGTATTCTCTGATGTATCTTCTTCATTAATAGATCGATTCAGTAACGTACTTACCGATACTTCAAACATCTCACTTAGTGCAATCAACATATCTGCATCAGGTACAGATAACCCTCTTTCCCATTTTGAAATTGTTTGTCTTGTCACATGCAGCTGATCTGCCAAAAATTGCTGGGACATCCCTTTTTCTATACGTAAAGTCTTTAAGTTTTCATGAAACATAACTTAACCTCCTCATGTCTCGTATACTCTATCATAAATCGTTTTGTTTTCCTAGCAACCATAACAAACATTATGTAACATATCGCATACATTGCGCGTATATCCTATCTTATCAACGTAAAGTATCGTATTTTTCTTAACTGAGTTCTTTCATTCAAATCCTACACTTCATCAAGAAAGTGATACGGCGCAGACATTAGTCTTCCTAATCCTTTATAAACCTTTTTAAATATGGTGCAATGACACTTTCGTTTTGATGTAAGAGCGCTAATGGACTTCCTTGAGCAATCAACTGTCCGCCATGAACGCCGCCTTGAGGTCCTAACTCAATAAGATAATCACAAGCTGCTAATAGTTGCTCATTATGTTCAATCACCAGAATGCTATGCCCTTCTTCTACCAATTCCTGCAATAACTTAATAAAGTTTTCCACATCCTGCATATGCAGACCTATGGTTGGCTCATCTAAAAAAAGGACTTTGGGATTATGCAATAAAGATGCTG
>ERZ826396.567-NODE-567-length-52843-cov-31.803497_pt1 | contig 52843 bp, 46 predicted proteins | sample MGYA00519926_ERZ826396 | MGnify/ENA primary metagenome ERZ826396 (study PRJEB31778, sample SAMEA3449230) | human gut metagenome | biome: human gut; feature: human-associated habitat; material: faeces | place: United Kingdom | collected 2010/2012 ... | reverse complement strand
CCGGATTTACTCTGAACAATGTGAAAAGCTATATCCAAAACGGAAAGCGAAACTTGAAAATTTGTATTAAGAAACAAGCTCTATGAAACTATTGGACTACATACGAGGACTCCGCAAAGGAAAAGAGGCACACCAGCTGGAAAAAGAGTCGATGCAGGACCCTTTCCTGGCTGATGCTATGGATGGATACAACCAGGTGGAGGGAAATCACGAACAACGGATCGAGAAACTGCGGATGCAGGTTTCTGCTCATTCGGCAAAGAAAAAGAACACTTATGCTATCACCTGGAGCATCGCTGCGTGTCTGGTTATCGGATTCGGTATCAGCAGTTATTTCCTGTTCCTGAAAAAGAGCATAACAGATGAAGTGTTTATCGCTGAAGAGTCTGTTCCTGCAAAGTTGCCTGAAGCTGCAACGCCGGCAATTCCTACAAATCCGGCGACTCCGGCAGCTCCTGCAACCCCGCGAAAGGAAATCGCACTGGCTGCCACAAAGGTCAAAACGGATTCTACCCCTATTTCCGGAATTGCTGTGAAACAAGCGGATAAAAAGGATATGATTGCCAAAAAACAAACTACTCCTACCGCTAAAAGTGCATCCGCAGTAATAGAACCGATGATGGAGGAAGCCTTGGAGCAGACTGCTGAATTGCAAGAGGTAACAGCAACAATGGATACTTCCGAGTCCGCTTCTGACAAGAAAATGAGAATGGCTAAAGTGGTGACTCCCCCCAACAGTAACATTATTCAGGGAAAAGTGACCAATGAAAAAGGAGAACCGATCATCGGGGCCAGTGTGGCATATAAAGGGACAAATATCGGAACCATTACGAATATGAACGGAGAGTTTTCGCTGGTTAAAAAGGAAGGTAAAAAACAGTTGACAGCGCAGTTCATCGGATACGATCCGGTAGAAATTCCGGTAGATACTAGCCAGACAATGCTCATTGCCATGAACGAAAACAAACAAACGCTTAACGAAGTGGTGGTAGTGGGATACGGAACAAATAAAAATAAGAAGTCGACAACTGTCGTGACGGCTAAGGAGCAGGCAGACAAAGATATTACTCCGCAACCCGTGATTGGTAAACGCAAATATCAGAAGTACCTGAAGGAGAATCTGGTTCGTCCGACGGATGAAAAATGCGCACAAGTGAAAGGGAAAGTGGTATTAACTTTCCTAGTTAACAAGGAAGGGCGTCCCTTCTACATCAAAGTAAAAGAGAGCCTCTGCGAATCTTCCGACAAGGAAGCCATCCGCCTGATTCAGGAAGGTCCGGACTGGATTTATGGCAATAAATCAGTGGAAATAACCGTCAAATTCGAATAGGACAAAAATTTGTGAATGTAAAAGATTAAATCAATTCATAACTGGCCATCTGTATCGGCATATCCAGATTGTGAAGTACTTTCTCCAACAGAATCCCCTCCCGATTGTCATATTCATACCCAAAAGTGGCACGGATTCCTTGCAGGATAAATTGAGTGGCACGGTCTAATGCCATCGGCAAGCTGTCTCCCTGCATCAAAGAGCCGGTTATGACACTTGTAAAAGTATCTCCCGTACCGGGATAATGTGCAGGCAGATAAGGACAGGTCACTTTCCAGTAGCGGTTTCCCTGACGGTTATAAGCGTAGACAGACGTTTTATGGGGTTCATCATGCACGGGGACACTGGTTATGATAACCACTTGCGGACCTTTATCGGACAAAAGGCGAAGATATTCTTTCAACTCTTCATCCGTGTTGTCTGCTTTATAGGGTTCATCCAATAAATAAAATAATTCCGTCAGATTGGGAGTAATCACATCTGCTTTGGTTATCAGGTGGCGCATTTCTTTCACCATCTTCCTATCAAAGTTAGTGTACAGCCGGCCGTTATCTCCCAACACCGGATCGGCAACTATCAGGCTATCCGGCTGGCGAAAGTCCTTGATAAAATCAGAAACAATCTGAATCTGCTTCGGAGAACCCAGATATCCGGTGTAGATAGCATCAAACTTCACCTCCAGTTTCTTCCACTGGGCAATAATCTTCGGCATTTCGTCCGTCAGGTCGAGGAAGGAAAAACCGGGATATTGCGTATGGTTGGATAATACAGCCGTAGGAAGCGGACAAACCTGAAAGCCCATGGATGAAAGAATAGGAATAACGACAGTGAGAGACACGCGTCCCATTCCCGAAAGGTCATGAACGGCGGCTATTTTCTTTACTTTATTGGCATACATATCATTTAAATTTAAACATTTGACTACTCTTCTATGAACGAACCAGAACAGAGGCTCTATTTACAATAAACAGAAGTTCTGTTTATACCGAACAGAGGCTCTACTTCCTACCAATAGAGCCTCTGTTTTGAAACACTAGATTAATATCACTAATACGTCCCGTGCCCCATGTGCTCCCATCACCAATGCCTGCTCAATGTCGGCAGTCTTTGAAGGACCGGAGATGAATGTTCCGAATTGATATTCCTGTCCATCCAGCTCCCGATAAGCATCATACATGGTATTCACGATTTTATTCCGGTCGAGCAGGATAACCAGCTTCTCCGAGATAAAATAAATAGCTTTATATTTCACCGTCTGCGGTATCCAAATAGCTCCGTTCTCGGCAACTCCGATTTCTCCTTTCACTACGGCTACATCGGTGCCATCCAACTCCTTCGGATCATCCAGATTGTCAGGATTGAATGTCGCGCAGGAAATATCCGGTAAGACGGAAGCAATGCGCATAGCATCCGGATAAGTCCGACGTATGACCGCATTCACATCTTCTCCTTCGCCCAATACCACTGCTGTGCCACCCACCGCACGGCTGATTGCACAAAATTGTTCTATCTTATCAGGATACGACAATCGTTTCATATCCGCAATATCCGGTTTATCATAACGAGTTTGCGTATTCTTGCGAATACTGGCTAATATCTCTTCTCTGCTGCTCATTTGGATTCCTCCTTTCCCTGTACTTTGTTTTTCTTCCACATTTCATTGAACGACTCTTTGGCAAATTCCGGCAGTTCACGCCCTTTTCCCCAATCGTCGAGATCGTTGTATTTCATAAAACGGGGCAGACCGTTTACTACCGGAGCCGCCCACAAAGCAGCATTGAACAATGCCGGACGTTCCATCAAGAACTTCATACCACCGGACATGATCTTCTTTCCTGTATTGGCTTTTCCCAGTCCGTCCAAATCCTGACGCCACTTGTAAATCTGTTCGGCCAAATCAACTTTCACCGGACAAACATCAGAGCAGGACATACACAGAGAGCAGGCAGAAAGATTATCATAATATTTCTCCGGATCATGAGCCATGCCCAGATTGATACCGATAGGTCCGGGAATGAAATAGGTATAAGAGTATCCCCCACTCCGGCGATATACCGGGCAGGTATTCATACACGCACCACAACGGATGCAATTCAGTGTCTTGATATGATCGGGCTTGGAAAGCAATGTACTTCGGCCGTTATCTACAATGATGATATGATATTCACCGCCTTCGCGGGGACGGCGGTAATGGGAAGTGTAGGTGGTCACCGGTTGTCCGGTAGCCGAACGGGCAAGCAATCGGGTGAATACGCCCAGTGCATCCAAATCCGGAACAATCTTTTCCATACCGAAAGCGGCGATGTTCAGCTTCGGGTAGGAAGTACCCATGTCGGCGTTTCCCTCATTCGTGCAGACTACGATGTCGCCGGTTGAAGCTACGGCAAAGTTGGCCCCTGTCATAGCAGCTTCGGCATTCAGAAAGAGAGGTCGCAGGTTCTTACGTGCCGCATGAGTCAGGTAGGTAGGATCGAAGTTTCCTTCCTCGGTTCCCATCTCCTTTTCGAAAAGTTCGCCTACCTGCTCCCGCTTGATGTGGATGGCAGGCAGTACGATGTGACTCGGTTCGAGATGCATCAGTTGCAGGATGCGTTCGCCCAAATCGGACTCTACAACATCAATGCCCCGCTCCATCAAGAAAGGATTCAGTCCGCACTCTTCGGCGAGCATGGATTTACTCTTGATGAAATGATGCACATTATGCTCATTTAGTATATCATAGACAATGGCGCAGTATTCATCGGCATCTTTTGCCCAATGCACAATGGCACCGTTGGCGGTAGCGTTCTTCTCGAACTCCAGCAGAAGTTCTTCGAGGTGGCTGTTGGAATATAGTTTCAGTTCGCAAGCCTTGTTGCGCAACTCTTCCCATTCGGGAACTTCCTTGCTCATCTTATCCCTTTTGGCACGGACCATCCAAAGGGTTTCGTTATGCCATGCTGCCATCTTGCTGTCCTGCAAGAACTTTTCGGCAGCCTTTGAATGTTTTGTACTCATGATTGCGACGCTAGAATTTCTACAATATGGATAATCTGAATAGGCAGATGCTCCCGTTTGATAACACCTTGCATGTGCATCAGGCAGGAACTGTCCGCTCCGACAATATATTCGGCTCCGGTGGCCATGTGGTCTTTCACCTTATCACGCCCCATGCAGACGGAGACTGCCTGCTCTTCCACGGCAAACATTCCGCCAAAGCCGCAACACTCGTCAATATGGCTGGGTTCGAAAACTTCGATTCCTTCAACCAGATCGAGCAAATCACGCAATTTATTGTAATAAGGAATATTCAGTTCGGAGGGAGCCGAAATTAACAATTCACGCACCCCATGACAACTATTGTGAATACTAACCTTATGGGGAAAGCGTGCAGGAATCTTGGAAGGCTTCAGTACATCATGAATAAAATCACAAATGTCATAAATCTTTCCCGCGCTCTGACAAGCGTGTCCTTCTTTCTCTAAGATGCCCGGATGATTCTCTTTCACAAAGGCCACACAACTGGCGGAAGGACCGACTATGTAATCATACTTCCGGAACAAATCGTCAAAACGGAGTGCCAATTTCATCGATTCGTCTTCAAAACCGGCATTTGCCATCGGTTGTCCGCAACAGGTCTGATCCAACGGATAATCGACGTCTACTCCCAAACTTTTCAATAACTTATACGATGCCACTCCCACATTGGGATAAATAGCATTGATATAACAAGGAATAAACAAACCTACTTTCATACTATATTTTGTAATAATTTAAGCTTCTTCCGCATCACCCGTCTATTTTGTTCAACGGATGTCGATTAATTTGTGTGTTTGCAGGCTGAGTCTCCATTTGGGATGTCGCATTACACAGTCCACTGTCAAAGCAGTGTTATTACAAGAACAAGGCTGGAGGAAAAAATGTTCGGCAGGAAGTAGTTCAAAAATACTTATATCTTGTCCTTCATAGACAACTTTCACTTCGTCCATCCGGTCGATTGCCAGTTTTGCCCCTTGTTTGGGTGAGCAGGTCACCCAGTCGATAGATGCCGGTAAGGGGTGTGTACCGTTGGTTTCGATGGTCACATATTTACCGGCCTGATGCAAAAGGTCGATCAATTGGTCGTCTATCCATAAGGAAGGTTCGCCACCTGTGAGGACAACGGTAACGGCTGGATATTTTTTCACTTCGGTGATAATTTCTTCATCGGTCATCATGGTTCCTTCTTCGTGTTGTGTGTCGCAAAAGTCACATTTCAGGTTGCAGCCGGAGAAACGCACGAAGATGGCCGGAGTTCCGGTGTGGTAACCTTCGCCCTGCAAACTGTAAAAGATTTCATTAATCTTTCTCATCGTCATACTTGTTTAATTTGCTACTCTTGTCCTTCTGCGCTGGCGGAATCTTTCTCATAGATGACTATGTTTCCTTCCGATTCCTGCACCTCTACCTTATAGCATTGGGGAATCTGTTTGCACACCCACCGGGCGATATTCTCTGCTGTGGGATTGAACGGAAGTACTTCATTCAGATTTTGATGGTCGAGTTTTTCCATGACCACTTCTTTGATACGGGTGAAATCTACCACCATTCCTTCGGAGTTGAGCCGCATAGAACGGCAATAGACGGTGATAATCCAGTTGTGACCGTGTAAACTGGCGCATTTACTGCGATACGGGAGTACCAGCTTATGAGAAGCCGAGATCTCCATGCGTTTGATTACTGTAAACATGAGTGTATGTATTTTAATAGTTACACGCATCTAATGTCACCTCGATGCAACGACAAAGGTAATATAAAATAGAGTTTTCATTCAGCAAAGAGTGTTATTTTTTTCCTTTTTTTGCACTATCTTTGCCGCATGAAAACTCTGTATATTGTTTTAGGTAGTATCTCTCTTGCACTCGGCATTCTCGGCATCTTTCTGCCGTTACTGCCTACTACCCCTTTTCTGTTACTCACCGCTGCCCTTTATTTCAAAGGGTCTCCCCGACTATATAACTGGCTGCTCAATCATCGGCACTTCGGTCCTTATATCCGCAATTACCGCGAAAATAAGGCGATTCCTCTCCGAGCCAAAGTAATCTCGCTCGTGCTGATGTGGGGAACTATGCTTTATTGCATTTTCTTCCTGATTCCTCTGATATGGGTAAAGATTCTCCTGGGACTGATTGCCGCAGGAGTCACTTATCATATTCTTTCTTTCAAGACATTGAAGTAATGTGATAGTCCCTGTCGGGCATCGGCAAGTTTATCTTCCCAATGTTTCACGGAGTTCTGACCAATAATGTCAGTCACATATTTCACGGAAATAAACGGAATTTCTTTCGAACGGCAAACGAATGCCTGTGCATAGGCTTCCATGTCTACGACATCTCCGCTAACGTGAGTCAATTCTGTCAGGAAGCCATCTCCCGTGTTACAGATTCCTTCTTCCGTCCAGTGCTTGCAATAACCTTTTTCTTCGAGCAAGGACGATGAATCAATCTCACACTCCAATCCGAACTCTTTCATTTTCTGCATATCACGGTCTACGAACTTGCGGCAGACAAAGATATCTCCTACCTGATGGTTGACTGTTCCGGCACTTCCGATATTGAGTACAAAGTCCGGTTGTACCTGGCGGATTGCTTCTGCCAGATGAAAAGCTGATTTTACTTTTCCAATACCTGTACGAATGTAATAAGGTTCTACATCCGGCCATTTAATCTCTACAAATTCACCTTGGACGGCGTAGGTTACTAATATTTTCAACATGGATTTCTTTATATCATAAAATTATTATTCAATGAGATATGCAAAATACTTATATACAATATCTTCAATCGACATTTCATTTTGTTCAAAACGTATTTTGTCCAATGAAGATATTCTTTCTTCTATTGTCTTTTGTCCTCTATATATAGTGGAAATCCGTCAATACAATGTGTCGGTTCTTTTGTATCAGGTACAGCTACACCTAATTTCCGTGCGACGGAAGAACGTACTTCCGCAGTATTTAATATGATTCCCTCTATTTCTGAAGATGATACCACATCATGCGTCACTGCCTCCACAATAGCCGCCATCTGGTTATCAAATTAATTTAATGGTACTTAAACGTCCTGCAAGATATCCGATAGCTTTATTTGTCCGAGCTATCGACTCCGACAAACGAACAGCATTCCATTTGAACGACATCCAATTTTCTATTTCATGGACAAACATATCATTGGTTCTTTCCACAAAAATAGCTATTTAATTGGAGTTATAGACAAAGTTGCGGTTAAAATTGGAAAATAAGCCGCAAAATTTGCGGCTTATTTTCCAATTTTAACCACATAACATACGATTATCTATAAAATGCAGTGATTTAATTACTCATCATATCCCAGTCTTTTATATGTGCCATTTTCCAATGAGCCATCTTTTATCTTTAATACATCTTTTGAAAATAAGCACTCCCACACTCGCTTCTGTCCTTTAAGCTTATTTCCATCATCAGAATAAGTTATTTGGATATTAATTTTATCACCTGAAATTTGATAGGTGAACAAATAGTTAGACACAAAGGTAGCCCCGCTAAGAAGTGCATAATATCCAGTTCCATCACTCTCAAACTTAATGTATTTATGAGTCCCCTCTATACCTGTTGACCAGGTTCCTACAATATCTTCCGAATTCAAATCAATCCAATCATCATCATCGGACGAACAACTACTCAATACGATAGGGAAAAACAAAATCATCAAAAATAAAATCTTTTTCATTTCATGTAATTATTTAGTTTGTAAATTTAGTCTGTGTTTACTGCGCAAAGGTACGGATTATATCAATATAATATCAAATATTAGTAAGATTATCAAATTGACAACATGATTTTCATCCCAATAAATCACCACCCCACTTAATAAAAGCAGGGTGGTTTTTCTATTCATATTTCCATTCATCTAATAACTTATTTCAAATAAATTCTTACTGTTACTGGATATTGTCACAATTGTATTTATTTCATTTGTATACTCCTCCGGAGCATCTATTTCAATAAAATGTTCTGGTAACTCTAACAATGGTTCTGTAAGTTTTTCCCCATTGATATAATAAGTATATCCTAAATATATTTCAGGACCAAAAATATCACCGTCAGAAATTCTTTGTAATACTTTTCCTTCTGATGCTATTAAGTGAAAACTAGGAATATTGTTTCCTATGATAATTTTTCTCTGTTTCATTTTACTCCTTTATTTACATATTATTACCAAGTTTTCAAGGAGAACTCGGTTATTACGTCCTTTGACGAACTCAAATACTTTACTGGTATACTAAAAATCCTTATGATCCAAATACTATGAAAGCTTTACATTATATGGAATTCCACCAATGTACAAACCTAGAAAGTGTGACATTGATGCCTAACATTAAGAAAATTGGAGGTCGCGTGTTTGCCGGATGTATATCTCTCAAACGCATGACGATACCCAGTTCTATAGAAACAATAGAAAGCGGTGTTTTTGATGGTTGCACATCATTGTTGACGGTAGATATTCCATCTACGTATATTCCAGCAGTATTTCCCGACAGCATGTTTAAAGGTTGTTCTTCATTGACATCATTAATAGAAATACCAGACACTGTGATAACAATTGGACAGACTACCTTTATGGGATGCTGTTCACTGGAGGGGGTAAAAATGAAAGGGACTACCCCTCCTACACTCGGATATGGCGTATTTAATGATACGACATTCCCAATATACGTTCCCCAAGAAGCTGTTAATACATACAAATCAGCTTCCGGGTGGACCTCTGTATCTTCTAGGATTGTAGGGTACTAGTTTTCTACCCCAATATATTATTAATGATTGTTTAATATACATTGTCCGGATTTATGTCAAAATTATATTCAGAAATTGATCTGAAGCTGTTCCAATTAGATGCCTTACGGTATATGTCTCGGCATCCTACAGGCACAAATAAATCACATTGGTCAGGGTTATCTCCCCAACCGTTTGACAATGTTGGTGGTACCGTTGTTTTTATATACAACTTTTGGATATTGGAGCCACGTCGCCAATAATCAAGTATTTGTGATGTTCTAGCAGGAAGAACTAAAGTTGTAAGCGGCGTATTCTCTAACCAGTAATCTTTACCGATTATCAAAGGAACGTCACCACCATCTTCAAAAATAATGGTAGTCAGATTAGTACAGTTATTAAAAACTCTTCCGCAGGCCAAGCCAACAGACTTAGGGATTACAATGCTTGATATTTTTGTATTGGCGAAAAATGATAAGGAAATGTTATAGATGTTAGGTGGTAAAATAATAGACTCTAATTTAGAGCAGCCCTCAAATGGAGCTGTATCAATTCTATTAAGATAGGGATCCTCCATATTGAATTCCCTGCTATTTGTATAGTTCGTGAAATATTTAAATTCGTCAAAGGACGTAATAACCGAGTTCTCCTTGAACTTGGTGCCTAGACTGGTCACTGCCGCTGCCCTAGCAACTGTTAACTCCGAACCAGTCCCCCAATTCTGTACGCATATTTTCTTTACAACACTGTCTTTAAAATCAATGTACGCTATTCCTGTCATATTGAACTGAATTTGCGGAAAATAGCTTTTCACACTATAAAGTTTGTCTGGAGAGTAGTTTGCGGTACAGTGTAATTTTCCAGACAGAACAGGAATTATGTCATCATCCCTATTTCCATCATTAATTCCATGATAACCATTTTCTGCAAATGCGATAAGAGTATCAAGTATTCCCCCATCTCCCCCAAAATGTTCATCAAATCCTATTGCCCTAATATACCTAAGTGCATGTCCATCTTTTGAGTAAATTGAATACAATCTTGAAAGCGAGTTCCTACATCCGTCACAGTTCTCCACCCAAAAATCGGTTATTTCCTCTTCGTTATTGATTTTCATAACAGCCTTAGAATACCCAACCATTTTTATTTTACTGGAACCAGCATCATAAGTTACACTTTCAAGATTATCATTGGGGGCTGGCATTACTTCAAAGATGTTGTCAGAATCAATAATCAGATCTGTAATATATGTACAATCTGATAAATCTAAAACAACACCACTTCCTGTAAATGCGGATGTCCCCAAGGTTCTTAATGTATCAGGAAGAGTTATTGTGTCTAACTTAGAACATCCTACAAACTCGTTAGTCAAAGAATTGATTTTAGATAATGCAAGTTCATTGAAAGACTTAATTTCTTTTCCTACAAAAACATTTCCCAATTCAGTAATCTCTCCCATTTGTCTCTTACTTGTACCTATTCCATCACCAAAATACCTCGCACACAACTCCAGCACAAGTTTATCAATAAAACGGATATAGAATTCTCCACTAATATTTAGCACCAACTTTTTAAAAGTCTTTCGTAACAATTCAACAGAGTCTTCATAGGCACTCGCGTTGATATTCAAAGTACCATCAAGTACCGGAAGTTCATCTTCACCTGCCAAACCTTCACTACTTAATCCCAGATATGTCCCATTAGATAATTCTACCAATTTCTCTAATAGCTCTGAACCATTATATGTTTCAGTAAAACCAACAGCACGAACACGTTTCAGCGCATGAGAAGTGCCTTGTTCGTTTTGAGAGTTCATTATATCCACCAACATTTTCATTGATTGCATTTGCTGACAATCCACTATAAAGAAGTCAGTTATAATCTCTTTACACATATCAATTACTACACCCTCATTCGTAAGCAATGGATAGTTAGACAAAGATATATATTGATTCAAAGAACTAAATTCCACCAATTCAAGCCCCCCACCCGAAGGCAATTTGATTTGAGACAAAGATGTTCCATCAGCATACACTTCTTTCAAATGCGTACACGCGGTTAGGTTCAGCGCACCACTCAATTGCCGGATATTGGATAATATCAGCTTTTGCAATGAGACACAATTGGATATTGTCAATGATGAAATAGAAATGGTTATCGGTTCTGTTTTATGTCCAAGACGTATTTCACGCAACATCTTACCCTGAATAACCATTGATCCTTGTACATTCTTATCATGCCAGTCACCAATATCCTGTAAATAAGAAGCTCCTTCAATTGTATTTTGCTGATCTCCAGAACCTGAAAGTTCTATTTCCATTTCACATACTTCACCAGCCTTCGTTCGTTTTCCTTTAATAATTGAAGTACCGTTGGAAATAGCCGCATACATATCCATAGCGGGTGTAAGTGCATATTTTATCGTATTTCCGGCAGCACGCACAGTTATAGTATCAGTACCGGCAGCAGAGAATAAACCAAACGAGTATTTACTCATCATATAAAGAATACGCTTCGTAATCCAGCGTTGTTCAGCCAAATAGTGATCGCCTAATGACTGGGTAATTGGATCTGTATCATTTGAATAGATACCTCTATTATATGCAAGCTTACCATTTTCATAGCAATATTTTGCATCAGCATTATAGCCATTTGCAGGGAAATACTCCTGCGCCTGGTCGAAGTAATATTTCTTATAGAAAGCATATATCTTTTCAAGATCATTTCCAGATTTTAAGCCACCGAGTTCCTGCATTGCACTCATAGACTTACGCATACTTGTGATTTTCTCTTCTGGGAAAGCAAGTTCCATCAAGTTAAAGAAGTTATTTGTCTCACCATTCCAAATTGCAGCTCCGGTTTCATCAAGATCATGGGTCTCAACACTATATTCTTTATCCGGAAGACCACGGTTGGTTGTATCAAAACGAGTATCCGCATCATCCACACGCCATCGCCATCTTGAAGTTTCAGTTCCAAAACAGTAAGGATATGTATTCTTTGCACGCTCATCTGTTCCGGCATTAAATTCAACATTATTCATAAAGTACAAACAGTCGTCAATATCCCAGTATTGAGCAGCTTCTTGCCTGAACTTAGCTATACGAGCATTAATAAATAAGGTATTCAATTCATCATTACTCTTTCCTGTCAGATCAGAAATAGAAAGTCCATACCCTTTATCAATAAGTTGGGTCTTCAAATTAATAGTGCCTTCACCGATATCCGAAGGAATGAATTTGCCTTCAGAAGCTTCATAATAATATACGTCAAATTGATTCGGATCACCAGACTTCGCAATCCAAAATTCATAAGGTTGCACACGATATTGAGACATATCTGCATTCAACTCATCTGGAGTGCCCTCAAATGGAAGCAGGCGAGGAGAACACTGATATACATGATTATAGGTTGGTATCCATCTACTTATATTCTCGACTTTGCCAGCTCCAAAATTAATAGAGTTAGCTCCATTATACTGCCATGCCTCTTTGTCTGCATTATATACGATTCTACCACTGTTAGTGTTCCAAGGCACACGAAACAGGGTCAATAATGGTGAGTTATCAGAGCCCTCAATACTTAGCAAACCCGGAAACAGATCCGTATCATAACCAAATGTATTCTTATCTCCTTTATCCGGACCAAATGTATACAAACCTCTGAAGGTATATACAGTTTTCCCTTCATCATTGATGGACTTCTCAAAACAGAAGAAAGGAAGTTCATACACTGATACACGTGCATCAGCATACTTTTCAGTTAACATTGCTTCGTTTCTTAACCCCACCTGTTTATATAAATCCGTATATGAATTGACAGCGCCAATCTTATGAGATTGCATACTTGAAGCAAAGTTTTTCTTTGCAGTAAACTTTTCTCCCGCAGGAATCCAAGGAACCATCTGCCAGGTCTTTTTGCTTGTACTCCCGTCTGCATGAGTAATCACTGAGAGGTTTTTATCAAGCTTATAACTGGTGTTCCATATCCAGTATTTCATAGAAGAGGTTCCCTGACCTTTAGCTGCTACATTACTGATAGCAACATTCCATTCCGGATGGTCATAGTAATAAACCTCCAACGTCCCGACACGTTGTGTTTGATCTGCCATACTCGGAATAATTGTATCAAACACAATAACGTTATACTGATCTACTGTATTGTTAAAATCAATTTCAGAACCATTCGCATCAAGAATATCATTAGCAAGCTTGAACTTATCTTTTTCTTCTGTAGTAGACATCCAGTTCACTAAGTTTGTCTGTACTCCCTGTGAAGTCAGTGCCGAATCATATTCACGAATACCATAGACATCCACGTCAGCAGATTCGGAACCTATTGCAATGATGCCGTTATGAGCAAAGTAATCATTATTTTCATAAGTGAATTCACGATTCTTTATGCCATTAATATATAAGATACAGAGATTAAATCCTGAATTTCCATAGGCATCAGGCATTACTGTCAGTGTGAGTCGAGTGCGTTTTTCTTCAAATGTGTGAAGACTCTGCACATCCTTATCTTTCAAAGATTGAGAGTACATCACTACATCATCCGGATAAATATTCAGACCAATAAACGAATCATTTATCGGAGTAGATATGGTAATAATAGGTTTCGAAAAATCTGTCACATTTGAAATCTGATAGTCTATTTCAAAGGTTTTACCCGTTCGAGCACATTCTTTTGAGAATGGACTATAGTTAATATTCACACTTGAACCTGCAAGCATTCGGAGAGTTTTGTAGCCAAAGCTATCATCCACCCATCCATCATTTCCCCAGTTAACTCCTGACCATTCAGCTTCAATCAGGGAACCATCTATTTCATTAATCATATATTCACGATTACCTTGCCGGTTTGTTCTCGTCTTAGGATTAATATACACAACAGCTCCCGCAATAGCGGAATAGCCAAGAGAGTTGTTTACCTGGAAAGTCAGAGGGGCTGTTAGCAAGATGTCGCCACTCCTTATTGCAGCAATGATGGAGAAATCCTGATTATCAATAGTATCTATTTCAAGTGGCAATGAAAAAGAATATCTGGTAGAAGTAGAGATATTATCTTCTACTGAATTAAAGACCTCTTCACTATCCTTAGTAATTTGGAATATGGCATTAGTACTCACATTATCACCATCATACATCGTATATTCAAACAATGTGTTTTCAGACCAGTTCGTAGCTTTATCTGCTATATTATTAATTGCAATCAACTTTTCCTGTGTTCCGGACACAGCACAAATAATATTAAATGAGATTGTCTTGGTACGAATACTTCCATCCGCATTGGCTACATAAGCGGAAACTCTGAATACACCAGTCTTTTCAGGGTGCGGTATACTATAATTCAATGCTGTCTCTACAAACACATTTGTGCCAAGTGGCAATTCATAGGCTTCATTATAGTCTTTTCCTGAAACAGTTATAAATAAACCCTTAGAAACATTTCCTCCGATATTAAACGGCATAGTGATATCACCGGTATAAGCGGTCCACCATTTAAAGTTATCAGCACTTATGGATAGTGAAGTAAGTTGCACTGTATATACAAAAGCCGGGGTTGATTCCTCTGTCACTTCTCCGGTAACCTTCACCATGACGTTATTTGCACCCGAAGACAAATACTCTGCAATGTCAACCTTAATCGAAACGGCAGAAGATATATACATCTCCCTGACTACTACGTACTCGGAATTTACTGTATTTTTAACAGATATTTGTAACAGCCCTCTCTCCCCCGTATTTTCATAAGGATCACGAATACTATATCGTTCCTGAGATACGAATGTTAAATCTAAAATACATGGATCTCCTTTACTGGCAGACAGGTTTTTTGAGTCCAAGTTATTTACCACACGAATATTACGTTGCACCTTATCGCCTCCTGACATGGAAACAATAAAGCCAACTAAATCATCAAATGTCTTAATAGTAGTACCGTCCGTCATTTCTCCAGTGGGAATAAACATCTCCGATGCGGGAATCCACCTATCATCCTGCTTAACTAAGACAGAACCATTCCGGGGATCTTCTGTAAATTCAACATCCTCCAATTCGCTCAATTTAGCTACTCCTTTGGACTCTTCCCATTCACCATCACCTTTATAATGATACTCTTTACCCTCTGATACTACATACACTTTACAACCTACGCGAAGACGCTCTTCAGGAAGAGAATCACGTTCTTCCAACGTTGAGACTTCCTTATATCCTCCCTTACCATATTTACTATCATGGGTTGGATATTTATCTTCATCAGTGCCCGGAACAATAGGAGCATATATATTTGTTCCTTTCAATTCTTCACTCATATCTACTACATTTTTAAGTTTTTCAATTTCACTATCACAATTATAATCATCACCAACATGGCAGTACCTCCAAAATCCAGTTTGAACTGTTGCCATTTAGACAGTTGCTTCTCCACCGGATAAGGAATCTGTATCGAATCTACCTTCATTAAAGTATCTGTTCTGTTTACGTACTGATATCTATACAAATACTTGTATTTATACTCACATACAGTATCTCCTTTCACCATCACATATACACTGTCACGATGATATATGCTGTCATATCGGATACTATCACGAGCCCGGTATTCGGTTCTTATCGTCTCGACAGGAATATATTGGGTTCTACAAGAGCTCAACCATCCCCCCAACGTGATAAGAATAAACAATATGCATGGAAGTAGCTTCATCTCTTATTTTTTTTCAAGTAATCTATTATTCCATCCACATGAATTTGTGTAACCATTAGTTTACCTTCATCAGATAATAAATATTCGACATCCTCCTTATTATCTTGAAAGAAGTTCTCCGTCAGTATAGCCGGACAAACTGTATCCCGACATATAGCAAGATTTTGCATCCAGAATAATTGCCCGGGCATTGGCTGACGAACAAAAACATCTTTTTTAATAGCTGTTTCCCCTAAACATACAGCCAAGCTCTTGCTATTCACTGATGCATTATTAGATACAAATACACTCCATCCATGCGCAGACAGCCAATCTGAACCGGAACCGGCAGCATTGCAATGGATAGAAACTAATATAGCATTACCTCCGGTTTCTCTATAAATCGTATTTGCACGCCTACATCGTACAGATAAAGGTATATCTACCATTTCTTTAACGATCCTTTCGGCATCTATCCCTTTATTTCTCAATCCGATTATTACCATACCAGCAATCCTTCTTGTATATTCCCATTCTCTCAATCTTCCATCCGGTGAACGCTTACCGGGAGTATTCTCACCATGTCCGTTATCAATCAATACTTTCATTGTTGCACCTCCTTTATTCTATTTTTAAATTTAGGTGGAATTCTTTTCAGACATTCCCATAAATCGCATCTACTCAATTCTGCTTCTTTAAGTTGCAATTCTGCCACATATCTTTTATGTATATCTTCCAAATGAGCAGATTGCTCCTCTCGAAGTTCAACATAAATAGCATCAATCTTCGCATCCCGTTGAGCAATACGTTCCTCCAACCAGGCAACTTGATTACGTTCATTCTCATTCTCTGCCGCATCTGCCGCTGCATCCTCTTTCCTTGCGTCAGTCTTCCGATTAACGTAAAAGTTAACCATCCACTTGATTGCTTCCAAACCTCCTAAAGCTCCGAGTATAGTTAGCCAGTCGTTTAGTTCCATATATACTCTACTAATCTTGCCTGTTTAGTACATCGTACCGAAATCCATCATATTTACTAATAAGAAGCGTAAGAGTATCTCCTTTAACCATTGTTACATTAATCAAATTCGCATTCCAATCATATACGTTATTAATTGTTATGTCATAGGACCAAGGTCTTATATGAAGAGTGAACATTACTGAAAAATCACCAGGGAGTGATGTTAAACCAAAATAAGATGCGACGGTTGATTCGGTTGGAAGGTTTAAACTCATATTGCGATTAGATGCAAGTAAATAAACGCTGTATTTTGAAAAATCAAAATCCTTACCATCGTCAGAGCTGCCATTTATCCAATATATGGGTCTGGCTATTTTCATTCCAATGCACGAAGTAGCAACTATGGGCGCATCTGATTTGATCCCATAATTTCTTTTCGCTCCGCTCACATTTATCATCATACCATAATTAGCACCATTGTATGAATCATTTTTAGTATTATTAGTGAACCTGCACGTTGAAGTGTAAGCTCCACCCGCTGTACCAGGAATTGTATCACCTCCTAATAACGAATAACTATCACTGTTTCCTACACGAATAAGGTTATTATATATCGCAAGCTGTCCGCCGCCATATTCTGTATTCACTTCAGAACCTATGCGACCACTTGTAATTTCAAAACCACCAATAGAGCCTTTTTCCGCAATTATCGTCCCTTTAAAAGTGCCTTTATCAGCATTCACTGTCCCATTAAAAGTTCCGCTATCCGCAATTACCTCTCCCTTAAACTTATACTTCTTATTTATCGGGTCAAGTTCAAAAACGATTTCATCATCCACTAAAGCAAAAATTCCAGAATGTTTATTTCCTTCTTTATCTATAAGACAGTCTTTGCCTTGTACAATGCCAGTCAATTTTCTATCAGAAGAACGTACCCCACTAAACATTTTAGGAGTTACAATATAATCTTCCCCTAACTCTGTTGCATAGCCGTTCCATTTCTCAATCCACGAAAGAAGATTTGCATCCTTTCCAGGCTCCCCTTTAATTTTTATAGCTTCTCCCCATTCTCCATCAGTAACATTCTTCGCTACTTTCTGCGAAATCCAAATAACAGACGCAGTTGCATTGGTATGCCAACCTTCTGTTGTGCCGTCTCCAACTGGTTTTGCCGGTTCCTTTTCACTGTCATTATAGGTTATGTATACCCTCATTCCATCTTCACCGTCCGCACCAGGTTCACCATTCGTACCATCCACCCCGTCGTTGCCATCTGTAACCATTAAAGCCCATACTGCACCAGTATAGATATAAACCTGACCATTATCCGTATCCCGATATGCCCAGTTCTTTTGAGGATTGGCAGGAGGAGTTGAAGAGTCTCCTTTCCAAACAATATCAAGACCATCTTTACCCGGCTCTCCTTTTAGATTTTCTTTTGCATCATTATCCAGATTGTCCCAAGTAAGTACAACACCTTTCATTGTACAAACGTATTCCAGTTCCTCCTCATTCAATTCCCAAGCAATTGCTCCTCCAGCAATATATCCAGACTTATTTGGTTTGAACAAAGCTGATTTATCTCCCAATTCAGCAGTACCATCCGGATATAAGCAATAAGTAGTATGTCCTGATTTATCAATTCCCTTTATCATTCCATTCACACTATAAAATCCTCTCGCTCCATCACCACCTGGAATATCTCCTCCCAAACGAACTTTCAAGCAATCTGACCAATCTTTTGAATAAATTTCATCCAACACATCAATAGCCGGTTGCAATCCTTCGTTAGCATGCATATAAATAGCAGAATGGCGACCTACATATTTCTCATCGTGCGAACTATTACCGAATTGCACAATATCATCTCCCGGAGCCGGTGGGTTCAGCACTATCCCCTCTTCATCCAAATCAAATTCAGATAAAGGAACCCGAATGATTCCATCTGCTACTGATTCTATCTCAACATGATAAACCTTCTGACTTCCGGTAAACTCCTGACAACGGATAAAGTCATGTTCCATAAAACTCATATCAGCATCTTCCAGTGTGATAAGATAAGCAGTTCCATCTTTCGATAATTCAACAGCCTTTACCTTCCCACAACCTTGTGTTATAGCTTGTGCGCCAATAATAGCCCTCACTTTACTGATCAGCATTTCGAATACAGTAAACTGTCCGCGAACACGAATCGAGTCTATTTCCAACATCCATTTGCCTTTGGCATATTCCCATATCTTCCACCCATGCCCTGCAAATCCTGACACAAAATCTTCCACATATTCTTTCACTCCATTTGCTAGTTTCTGCCCGGTTTCTTTAGCAGAACAAAGGAAGCCATAAAACTTACCGTTACTCAATATTGCCATTATTTTATTTCTATATTTAATACACCCGTCTGGATGCTGTTTAACCTAAAAACTGTATAACTCTCCGTATATCCATAAGCATTAGTAATCTCCCGAATCTCCTCTATCCAATCAGAATTACGCAATCCTCCAATCCAAAACTGAATGCCAGCTACCATCGATGTAGGTAAAATGTAATAAGGATATTTACCACCTGTACAATCAAACACAGTAGAAGCTTGCGCACGCCCCGCCCATAGACTGGATAAAGCCAATACTTCTTCATCAGTAAGCATTTCACGAACAGAAACTCCATAATACTTTTTCAATCTAAATTCAACAGAAGTCGATTTCGTATAAGTTTGTCCATCAAATATAGCCGACAAAATATAAGTTGTATCAGTAACAATACCTTCATATTGCTTTGTACGCATATTAACCGCAATCGTTTCTCGATTAATTGATTGAGATATTATATCCCGATCATAACTCCAAGAAAGATTTATCGTTTGCATGCTACCTTTCTCATACGTAGCTCCCCCAGTGAAAGTCATAGTAAATGGAAAGACCTCATCCATCAATTTCGAAACATTTGAAAATAATGTTGTGTTAACCGTCCACTCTGAAGCTCCTGAAAGACGAACTATCAAGTCATTTGTTTCCGATATTTCATCTGCTTCTTTACTCACATTAGTTATTTCCCCAAGAGTCGTAATATCACTCCTTATTGATAATTCTTCTACCAGAGCATCATCTTCTTCCACTAAAGCCATTGGAGAAACTTCTATAATTTCCTGTTTACGAACAACAAGACCGTTGTTAGCTTCTATCAGTTCTTCAGAAATTAATCCTTTAGAAAAACTAATTAACCCGGTAGCTTCATCGTCATTAATTTTACTTAAAGCACGCTCCCCGATCTCATTAATAATTCTTTTTGAAGAAAATGTATTTCTATCTGATGGCAAAGTTTTATCGTTTACTCCAATCACGTAGACACTAGTTCCACCTCCTCCATTTACACTAATTCCACTATATGTCTGTCCTTTATAAGTCAAAGAATCCACTTTACTTTCAATTGCTCCCAAACGAGAATAGGCAGCAGTCTCACCAACTGTATAAATTGGGTGATCGTAAGGAATATCCAAAGGCCATTCAAATCCGATAACACGGGATTGACGACCATCCTTAAAATATGCCTTATTGATAAGGTTCACTTTGTCTCCAACCTCAAATGTACGGAGATTACCGTTGTTGTAGATAAATTCCGGAACCATCTCACAATTATAAGTAGACGGATCAATCATCGACTTTTTTATATACTTTTTTGCCGTTTCAAACAACCTTTGTTCTGAATTAGGTAGCATCTGTTCAGAAATAAACGCAGTATCAAAGCCACTAAGAATATAGGTATCAGCCGGGACATCTTTTCCGTTTTCAAGATGAATCGCTTGAGGAAAAAGCGTATCATCTGGAAGATAGCGCCCGTAATTATCATTGCGGATAATTTTAAAAGTCGTTCCAGTAGCATCACTTTCTTCGATATTAATCACAAATTCAAGACCTGAAAGTTTACCTGTCTGAAATATTAGTGTAAGGTCTTTGCCCTTAAGTTTAAAGTCATATGTAAATTTCTTAAGTTCTGTATCCTTAAATGTGTAAACTGGATATTTGTTTTCGGTAGACTCCTTAGTTTCTTCATCTTTTTCCTCTATCCATTCAGGGTCAGGAACAACATTGGTATTACCTACATATTTAGGATATTCATCCTCAAAAGTAACAATCTCTTCAACTACTTCTTCTTTTGGCATTTCAACGTTATCCGAATCGTCATAACGTTCATCATCAATGTCCATACGTTCCCCTGTTGGACTATAACGATAGGCGTCAACATAAGGAATCCCTTCTGGTAACATTAATCGTTTCTGAACAATTCCATTTAAGGTCATTTCTTTATCGTCCTTGCTGAAATAACTATCAGGGACTTTGCCTTTGATGATGTTGTTGATGGTATATCTGTCACCTAAGGAAGCCGTTACTCCTTCGGGAAGACGGATAACATTTGAATTATCTCCTGTTAGCAAATCTGGGTTATAAACAGCATAGAATATCTGTCCAGCGTTTGAACCGGAAAGGAATGTCACCGAAGTATTGGTTGAAATTGCTTTATTTTCCAATATTAAATTAAATGAAATACGTGCAGAAACACCACGAGGAGCTATATCAGTTTGTGCATTCACTGTCAGTACTGCTTCCAAACTATCAGCATCTTCCTCTATATCAATAGAAGAGGGAAGATTAAGTGTATCCTTGAAGCCATTTACTGTATTATCAACAATATAGTGCTCTCCACTGATACTATACATAGTATGAGATGTACCAGATTTTATATAACATAAATCCAGCTGATAATTATACGTTCCTTTAGGGGGATAATACGCAGTTGAACCTGTACCAGTTATTCCACTAATCATAAACGGAATAGATGTCGTTAATACTGAATAAGCTCCTTTAGTTAATGAACTTATCACAGTATATTTAAATTGTTGACTTCCATTAGTGATAACTTTATCAATATCAATTTTCCCTTCTACAGTCTTTTTAGGGATTAAATCACGTGACGGAAAAAAAAATATATCAAGCGCTCTTTCTGTATCAGATATATCCCGTCCATTAACCTTCTTCACGTCAAATATCAGACTTTTCCGATAGCTAGCGGGAATATTACGTGTAGAACCAAAAGCGTAAATACGAGTCGCATAAGTTGTCTGGCTGTCACTGCGTGTCATGCTGTTGACATTCACATTCTCGGTATCCGTCAGGTTGCCAGCCTTAAAATCAACAGGAGAACTATATTCACAACGCCCGAAACAAATCTCATGATTTTCTATCCACCATTCACACTCCCATGTCTCCGCCATTTGGGTAAGTGCGTCAATCAGATTCGTATTATCATAAGATACGAGTTTGGAAGATTGCTCTACTGTATCATCTATTTTAGAAATAAACTCCTGATCCCTGAATTTATAGCCAAGAGCATTCAAGTTGTCAATAAATACTTTTAAATGAGTTTCAAGAGTAGCTGTCATGTTCCATCCAGCTTCTCTTCCTGTATTCTTTGGAGTATAGAAAAACTTTTTATTCTTCCATTTCCAATAATAAGCATCAAGACGCAGTTCGTAATCATACCCTCCTGTTTCTGCATTATAAACAGGTTTGTAAAGATCTATAAGTTCAAATATCCCCAATTCATTATCTATTCCATCTCCTAAATTGAAATAAACAGGATTATCCAAAGAGAACTTTAAAGTTATATAGTCTTCTTGCATCAACGTGAATTTACGCTTTGATCCCTTGTTTATTGGAGTAGAAAAACGAATATTTCCGGTTACATCTTTAATATCTACTATCATATTGTTCTATCATTAGGATTTGGTTCATAAAGTTTAAGAGTGAACTTGCCAATACCACGCATAAACTGACTAAACTGGCTACACGATTGATATATTGTCCTGTACACAACATTCGGTTGATACTTAGTTCTAACTTCAAGCATTCCTGTAGCCAATTCTTCACAAAAGCTATTGTACCTTTCAAAAAACTGCTGTTCATTGGAAGCTACCAAGTTTATGTTAAGAGTCAAGTTTCTTGTATCCAGTTTAGATTTCGTCACAATAACTTGTTTTCCGTGTTCTAATCTACTTTCATTCTCAATAAACACTTTATTAGAAACAGGTGTCATTAATTCTGACAATGAGGTATCATCCATACTAATTCCCCAAGTAGTGTAGGCATCTTTGCCGTTAAGGTATAATTCATCTTTCATATCTTTATATTTTTTGTGTATTTCTATCTATATTATCCAATTTCTCTCCAAACCCTAGCATCACTTTAGTATATTTTGCAATATCCTCCAAATGCCCATTAGACATGACTGCCAAATTTCTCATTTCCATTAAAAGAATATTTCCATCAGAAGCAGTCGTGCACAAAGAAGATAAACTACCCAAAACAAACAACATCGAATTTTTAATTTCTTCATTTGAAATTTGTAAAGCAGTAAAGCGTCCGTTCAATTCTTCCCCTGTATCCTGTGACATAGCAGCAAAGCCTGTTTGGCTAGAAGATTGCGAAGACGAACTTTCAGAAGCCCAATCAAATTGCTCCATTAAAGCATTGCGTTCAGCCATAGCATCTGAAACGATAGCATTCCAATCACGCTGCAAATTTTCATATTCCGTAGTAGTTATCCCCGCATCATCATCATTAGCTTTAGCAAATGCTTCATACCATGCATTAATTCTAGATTTATACTTATCGACAAGCATCGAATTCAAAATGGCTTTCTGCATATATTTCTCAAAATTATCCGCAAATTCTTCAGAAGAGGTTCCCATATCAGAAAGAGCATCAAGAAAACTACTATAAACATCATCAAAAGACGTTTGTGTCAACGATTGGTTCAACAGATCATGCATTTCTTCGGTCTTATCATTACAAGCAATTATTTGTTCCAAGTAATCACTCACATCCCCATCTAACTTAGCCCAGAATGTTGGAGCTTCCATCTGAAGCTTCTCCAATTGTTCAACAGAGAGATCAAACAATCCGGTCATACGTCCATCCCTTATCTGATTATATGCACTCGTACCAATGGCTTTCTCCGCTTCATTCCATCCCTCTCTGGACATACCATCTTTTATGCGAACCCCAATAGAATGTGAACCGGCACTTGCACCTGCATTCAGACGTTCTTTACCAAGTGTCCGCGCGGCATTTGCCTGTTTCTCTATTAATCCTAATGCACTTTGCGAGGCCTCAACAGCAGCTTTCCCCGTCAATGTTTCTAGTAATTCCTTTTGTTTACCAATAACAACATCAAGGACTTTCACATAATTCTCATAATTCTCTTTTGCTGCATTATAATCAGAGTAATCGGCACCAAACATATTTGCAATCTTCGTAGCTATCTGCAACGCAGCTCCGATTATAGCTAAAATTACAGAAGCCTTCTCTACTGTTTGTATAGATTTCGATGCAGCTTGTGAAGTACTACTCATAGCAGACGCAGATCCTGTTGCCAAAGTCACTATTCCATCTATCATTTGGAGAGTAGATGATGTAATACCACCTGCAGCAGATATAATCTCTCCGGCTGTACCACCAACAGCAGCACCTATTTCATCAAATTCTCTCTCTACCTTACTTAGTGTTTGATATAGATTTTGCCATTCTTCTATACTTCGTTTTCCTGGAGAGGGTTTCGTCTCCCTTTCTCTCTCATTAACTTCATTTTTTAACGAAGTTATCTTTGATCGTTGAACAGCTAAATTGGGATCATTAGGATGTAAAAATTGAGATCGTTGAAGTTCTTGCTCGGCTTGAAACAATGATTTTTTCAGTTCCTCCAAACTGAGATTTGCGATATTATCAGTCCAAGCCTTAAAAGAATCTTCGCGCATTGCAAATTCACTATCAACAGCTTTTAAAGCCTCTTCTTTCTGATAATCATGTTCTCCCAAAGTTTCTTTTGAAGCTCCAGCTTTAACCAGCGAATCTCTTTCTTTCTTGAATTTATCTTCTATAGTCAGACGTTTCTCCGCATAACCTTGATATTTTGACAACAAATCTTTATAATACAAAGAAGTTTCATTTCCTTGTTTTTTTATAGTTTGGTTCTCTAAATTATTAAACATCCTTTCTTCTTCTTGATTCAAAGATATTTTCGACGAATCAAAAGATTGACCTTTATTCTTCTCTGGATTAGCCTCAAATATCGCCTTTTCCGTATCTATTTTCTTTTGAAGATAGTCTGCTTTAAATTTTTTAAGTTCATCTATTTCTTTTTGATGATTAAATTTTAGCTGAGCCAGTTTCTTTTCTTCCCCTTCATCCATAGCATCAATTTCGGCTTGGGCATTTCTATTCTTCATATCCTCCATGAAATTAACTTCATCCAAAGTTTGCTGTTCTCGTATTCGCTTTATTTTACCTTCATTATCATCCGATTGAAAATTCTGATTATTATTTCTGTTCATAATCAAAACCTGTTTTAATCCTATAAGATTCTTTTAGTTCACCTAATTCTGTTATTCTCTCTTTCAAACTATTATCATCACCAACTCCCTTTTGAGCATTTTTTCGGAGCTCCATAATACTTTTTTCAGTCGTTCGTATATTCCTTATTAGTTCATCAAGTGATTTATTTTTTTCTACTTCTTTTTTATTTGATTTATCGAATAATATTTGAGTTACTTCTTCATCTGTTATTTTAAACTTATCCTTATATTCATCAAGAATTACCTCTGTAGCCTTTGTTTCCTTTTTTATCTCTGAACGTAAATTGAACACATTGTTTTTGAAATCAACAATTCCATCTTCAGCATTATTTCCCCATTTTATCTCCCAAAAAGTTGCCTTTCTTAACTCCTCTGATACATCCGATGACAAAGCAGTTCCATGCATAGTACTATCAAAGAATTGATCATAAAGATTAACTCCTTTAGTTTTACCATACTTTTCAACCAACGTTTCATATGCTTTCTCTAACTTTCCGCTGACAATTATATCTAATGAATCTTGTTCTGCTTTAAAAAAGGATTCAAACTTTCGCTGTCCAATAGATAAACGCATATTTTCCACCAATTGAGAATATACAGTTGAAAGATTACCTACACGCTCTATTTCTTCATCAAGGCCCTTATAATATTGTCCATAATTATCTACTATAGTTTTTTTTATATTATTATATGCCTCAGAGCCTTTTTTCACTTCTACTAATTTCTTCTCCAAAGATGACAATTTTGACATTTCTGAAGAAAGACCTTTTTCTACATTTGTATTAGCATTTCCTAATCTTTTATGTGCTTTTTCCAATTCCGTTTCAGCAGTTGTTACTTTGTAAATTGAGTAACTCAATCCAACAATAGCAGCAGCTACAAATACATAAGGATTCTTTAAAAGTGCCGCTGTATTAGACTTTATAGCCCCTGTGAACAATTTAGTTCCTGCTGCAGACATCGCCTGTGACTTAGTCAGAATCTCTCCTGATCTTGCTGCTAGCACCATCTCTAACCTAGCTTGCTCTACCACAGTTTTATGTAACTTTTCCAATGCAGTTAGAGATATAAGTACCGCTTTATAAGTACCATATACTCCTGCTAACTCTAAGACTGTTCGCCCCAATTGCTCATAATTCTCTAATACATATTTAACTCCATCCAAAGAATTATTAATAACATCTTCTTGTGATTTTCCTACCGTATTGAGCATCGCATCCCATGCACTACTCACACTGTTTAGTTTTCCCGCAATCGTTTTTGATTGTTCATCCACTAATCCATAGAATTGCCCTCCTCCATTCGTTAAAATTTCTACAACTTTTTGTACTTCTGGAAAACCTATTTTTCCAATAGAAACCATTTCGTCTATTTGCTCTATCGTAACTCCTAATATGCTTGCCAAACTTTCAAGCATCGGGATACCCGCCCCTGCAAATTGATTAAGATCGTCACTATATAAATGCCCTTGTTCCACAACCATCCCATAAAGTCCAGCCAAGCGCTCCAATGGAATTCCTACCCCCAATGCAATATCACCTAATCGGAGCAAAGTTTCATTAACCTGCTCAGTCGCAACACCACTTTCAATTAACTGCTTTGCTCCAGCAGACAATGTTTTTAATTCAAATGGAGATTGCGCTGCAACAGCTATCATTTGAGATACCAAAATATCTGCCTTTTCTTTACTTTGCAGTAAACTTGCAAAAGAAATTTCAAGTTGCTGAATTTCAGAGCGTACACGAATTACATCGTCAGCAAAACCTTTTAATGTTTCCATTCCACCTATAACATCAAAAGCTTTTTTCATAGTATTTGTCCATCCATTACTTACGTCACTCGCCTTTTTTGTCTCCGTTGTTATAGCATCAATAGAATTACGCATTTGTTCCGCCTTTTGAATAAAAACAAAACTATTTCCTTCAATATTAAAACTTAAATTTTCCATATTTATTATTTTTCAAATTATTACTAAACAAAATTATGGTAAAGTCTGAATATTATTAAATGAAATCATCATCTATTCATGACTAATCTCTAATAGTCACAGTATTTATCTTTTTACAGATAATTCTCTTATTTCACGACCTCCCAATCATCCATTTCAAAATATATTCCGTACATTTGCAACAAATTCATAAATAAAACAACTATATGAAAAAAATAGCAACAGTACTTATACTTATATTGCTTATAATTAGCTGCAATCATAAAAATAAAGGACTAATAAATCCTCAAGATTCAGATTCTATTATAAGAGTGGAAAAAAGAAATCAAGAAATACAAGACTCGCTGAACCAAATCAGAACTGACTCCTTGTCGTTAATAGCATGGGGAGACGCTAAATTCGGAATGAGCATTAAAGAAGTTTTAGCAACAGAATCTTTCAAAAACGGATACAAATATTCCTCCAAGGACTTTAATTCAATTTCTATGGATTTTGATAAAATATGGAAGCTAAAAGAAATCTTCAATTTAAATCTATCAGTAGGCCAATTAGAGGCTTATTTTCAAGAAGACGAATTGACTAAAATAGAAATTGAATCATACAAATTAACAGCTGATAAAATTAAGGAGTTAGTAGCAGATTGTGATATTTTCATTAATAATTTCACTAATAAATACGGGAATCCATCTTATCAATGCAGCAGAGTCAATATTTTAAATTTCGAAGCTGGCACAGTATTTACATATGCAAGATTCCGAATAGGGAGCAAAAGTATTACTATTAAACTAGGAGAAAGAAGTTCTGGGCATAAATATTATTACATCATATATATAGAAAATGATAAATTCCCCAAAAAGAAACACATTCAAACAGAGAAAGAAAAAAGGGAAGAACAAAAACGTATGGAAGAAACTGAAAAAATAAGAAATAATTCATTCTAAATAAAGTATTAGAAAAACAAAAGAACAATTATGTTTCAATATTGGTCATATGTTGTTCTTATTTAATAATGAAATCATGAAAAAAATATTATTACTACTTACAACGATACTACTAACAATTGGTTGTAACCAAAAGCCAAAAGAACAAGTAGTATCTCAAGAATCAAATCCACAGCTCACAGCAGCAGAAATAAGGAATCAAGAAATACAAGACTCTTTAAAGAAAGTAAGAAACGACTCGCTGCCCTAATTGCATGGGGAGATGTTAAATTTGGGATGAGCATGAAAGAGGTATTAGCTACTGAAACGTTTAAAGGGGGAAAAAAATACGATGACAGTATTGCAATGGAATTCAGTCGCGAACAAAATTTTAAAAAAGCTTTTGGATTAGAAAATCCTTCAGGTGTTTGGGCTGAATTCAAGGATAAGGAATTATACAGAATATATATCAAATCAAAATATCTAACAGCGAGTAGAATTGATGATTTAGTGAAGGATTGTGATATATTTATCAAAAAGTTCACAGAAAAGTATGGAGCTCCTTCATATAAAAATAGTAAGATTGATATCTCTGAATTCAATCCCGAAGAAAATTTTGTATATGCTAAATTTCAAATAGGAGATAAGATGATAGCAATAGAATTAGGAGAACTAAGAAGTGACGTCAGATTCTATTACCATATATATATAGACAATAGCAAGTTCCCCAAAAAGAAGCATGTTATGACAGAGAAAGAAAAAAGAGAAGAACAAAAACAAAAAGAAGAAACTGAAAAAATAAGAAATAATTCATTCTAAATAAAGTATTAGAAAAACAAAAGAACAATTATGTTTCAATATTGGTCATATGTTGTTCTTATTTAATAATGAAATCATGAAAAAAATATTATTACTACTTACAACGATACTACTAACAATTGGTTGTAACCAAAAGCCAAAAGAACAAGTAGTATCTCAAGAATCAAATCCACAGCTCACAGCAGCAGAAATAAGGAATCAAGAAATACAAGACTCTTTAAAGAAAGTAAGAAACGACTCGCTTGCCCTAATTGCATGGGGAGATGTTAAATTCGGAATGAGCATGAAAGAGGTATTAGCTACTGAAACATTTAAGGGTGGAGATAAATTTCCTGATAGTAATCGCATATCAATGAACTTCAATGACGAACGAAATTTCAGAAAAGCTTTTGGGTTAAATGAATCTTCCGAAATCTGGGCCAAATTTCAAGAAAATGAATTAACCAGAATATATATAGAATCACATTATCTAACAGCAAATAGCATCAATGATCTAGTGAGTGATTGTGATATATTTATCAAAAGTTTCACAGAAAAATATGGAGAACCTTCATATAAGAAGAGTAAAGTTAATATCTCCGAGTTTAATTCCGGTGAGGAGTTTGAATACGCTAAATTTCAAATAGGAGATAAGACGATAACAATAGCATTAGGAGAATTAAGCGGTGAAGTCAAATTCTACTACCATGTATATATAGACAATAGCAAGTTCCCAAAAAAGAAGCATGTCATGACAGACAAAGAAAAAAGAGAAGAACAAAAACAAAAAGAAGATACTGAAAAAATAAGAAATAATTCATTCTAAATAAAGTATTAGAAAAACAAAAGAACAATTATGTTTCAATATTGGTCATATGTTGTTCTTATTTAATAATGAAATCATGAAAAAAATATTATTACTACTTACAACGATACTACTAACAATTGGTTGTAACCAAAAGCCAAAAGAACAAGTAGTATCTCAAGAATCAAATCCACAGCTCACAGCAGCAGAAATAAGGAATCAAGAAATACAAGACTCTTTAAAGAAAGTAAGAAATGACTCGCTTGCCCTTATTGCGTGGGGGGATGCTAAATTTGGGATGAGCATGAGAGAAGCATTGTCTACTGAAATATTCAAAGGGGGAAATAAGTATGATGACAGTATTAGTATGGAATTCGAACGCGAACGAAATTTTAAAAGAGCTTTTGGATTAAATAATCTGGCAGCTTTTTGGGGTGAATTCAAAGAAAATGAATTATATAGAATATACATCGACTCATATAATCCAACAGCAAATAGCATTAATGATCTAGTGAGTGATTGTGATATATTTATCAAAAAATTCACAGAAAAATATGGAGAACCTTCATATAAGAAGAGTAAAGTCAAGATCTCCGAATTTAATTCCGGTGAAGAATTTGAATACGCCAAATTTCAAATAGGAGATAAGACGATAACAATAGTATTAGGAGAATTAAGCAGTGAAGTCAAATTCTACTACCATGTATATATAGACAATAGCAAGTTCCCCCAAAAGCAGCATGTCATGACAGACAAAGAAAAAAGAGAAGAACAAAAACAAAAAGAAGAAACTGAAAAAATAAGAAATAATTCATTCTAAATAAAGTATTATAAAAACAAAAGAACAATTATGTGTATGTCTCATCACCATAACTCTGAAAATAAATAATTCCATGAAAAAAGTATTTTTTCTTCTATTTATAGCTACTATAGTCTCTTTAGTTGGCAATGCCCAAAGCAGAACTAATAGTGATCCTACAGCGCTATCTTATAAATCTAAAGAAATAAAATCTGCCCTATATTGGCAACAAAACAGTAAAACGGGACGCTGGGAAAGTCGCAAAAACACAAAACGCATATATCTTGGCGAAGGAGTAGCTATCGAAAATTTCAACAGCATATTCATAGGAGAATATAATAATAAGCGTTATCTTTTTTTGGACTTTTATAGATATTCTTGGCGCTATCCTGCATTGAAAAAAGAATGGATGTATTCACGAACAATAATGGCAGCATTACTTTCTGATGATGATTATAGCCATTTATCATCGCTTGCTACCAATCAGACACTCTCAATTATACCACGCTTCTACCATAGTATGTATAAAGGACACGCAGAATACTCATTTCCATTCTTTTTGAGTTTAGGAGAAACGCTTCTCTCTGCCACAGAAACACTATATAAATCCAATAAAAGAGCATACGGAGAAGAATATGCTAACAAAGAATGGAAAAAAGACTATCCACCTATTAATTTTATAGTTTTGAAACGTATCACAGATTCTGACGGTCAGGACGTTGTACGATTCATTTTATATCCTAAGGCCTTACCAGAGCTAATAGACTACACATATTTCGAAGTTGATTATTCCGTTTATAAGAACCTACTCACAAAGGACAAGAAGGTAAGCTACAAGTAAAAACAAATAAGACAAACGAAATCGATAAAATAACTAAAAGTTATGGCATCAATCTATTTAGAAAGCACTGTTCATAATTTTGTGTAAATGAAAAACAGGATTCTGATATTTTGGGGACTATCCATTACATCATTAACTTTGAACATACTGCGCATATATGTCCAACGTATTGGACATATATATCCAGCACGTTGTGTATATATAGCCAATATCTTGGACATATATACACAACAAACACCTATCACTTATACAAAAGTGGAAGATTTAATATATTTTTTTTCAATAACGACTAAATTAGAAAATATATCACTACCTTTGTCTCAGGAAATAATTACATAATTATTAATACAATAAAACAAACAGATTTATACTCCAAAACTAAAAAAAATATTACTCAAACAAAACTAATTTCAAATATAAAACAATGAAAAAAGAACTCTTCCTATTGGCTCTATTGCCTATATTGATAACTAATTATTCAAAAGATGACGAATTAACTAAATAAAAAAATCACGTAAACATGTACACTAAATGGAAAAATTACGAAAAAGAAATATCAAAACAAGCTTTGTATATATCTTCGTGAATGAAAACAAGAGTATCGACAATAGCAAAAGTGCTGAATCTGTTACAGATGACGGAGTAATCACTTACACGGATGGCAATAAATCTTCAAAGCCTAAATATGGAAGAAGCTGTAAAATGGATTTGTTAGTAATGAATCTGATATAACTTCTTTATATAGAATCGTTTTAATAAAATTATTATTTACAAATAAAAACATAAAAACATGAGAAAAGTATTATTTTTATTACCTGTATTGGCATTTCTGTTCTTGTATGGATGTAGCAGCGATGATGATAACGCTAAACTATCATTGAACAAATCCACTGTCACACTGAATTATAAAACAACTGAACAGCTAAAAGCATCAGGGAAAGTTGAATGGACTTCAGAAAATGATTTTGTTGCCAGCGTAAATGAAAATGGAGTAATTGAAGGGAAGCATGTAGGAAAAACATTTATTGTAGCTTCTAACGGTACTGAAGAAGTAAAATGTGCAGTAGAAGTTGCTCCTAAATATAACACCTATAGCGAACCCATTTTAGATTTCGGAATAACAAAAGCAGAATTAAAAGGAAGAGAAAATAGAGAATTACTATCCGAAACAAGCACAACAATCAAATATCGTGGTAATAGCGGAAGCGCAGCAAGCGAAATAGCATATGCTTTCAAGGATGGCAAAATGAACGGAGCTGGAGCATTAGTGAAATCCTCATACAGTTCTGTTATTATGGATTTTTTGATAGAAAGATACCAGGCTGCATTTCAAAAGGAAGATGTTTTCTATTTTATTGATGGAAATAGCAGCAATTATAATAAATTTGTTTCATTATCAATCGGAGCGTCTGGCATTATCATAATGTATACACCGAAAAACTAAAAATGCATATAATCTACATCTCAAGTATTAATACTCAATGTGTAGACTATTAATACTTGAGATGTAGGCTATAATATCCAAGACATCATTCACTAATCATCTTCCTAATCAAATCCCTATTCTTAGGATCATCTGCATCAACCATTCTCCCATCACCACGTCCCAGTTTTTTTCGTTCTTCATCACTTAGATACACGGTGGTGATAGCATCTGCAAACAGCATATTTAGATTCACATAACTAATTCCCCAAAGCACATAATCCATTGTCCAGCCATAACGCTGGCAAGCAAAGTCTATTAATAGTCCATAGATACTTTTTCCTCCGAAAGTGATACTACTACCTTCCCCTTTAATCCGACTGATTTGAGTCTTCATTTCCCGGTCGGCATCTATCCCAAAATACTGAATAAACTCTTCAATCTTGTCATTTGAAAGAATAATAGTCAGAATCGTAGCCATGTCCTCCACCGATATATTATCCTCAAAAAACTTGGCACGATGAAGAATTTTCTCTATATCTAAAACACTTTTCTTACCATCGGACGTAGAATAAGCTATAATTTGACAAACTATATCTGATTTCTCCGTACAGACTCTCAACGTTTCAGCCAATGGATTAATTGACAAAAGCTTCATATTCACATCCATAGAAAAATACAGATTCTTCAATATTTGCATCTTTCCAAGCGTGGGCGGATAAAGGCATAATTTAGACTTGCCAACACTAAAACGAATAGGTTTCTCAATAATAGCATCGGATATACTTAATTCCATCTCTTTATTAAAACTCATAGCAATATATTTATATAAGAAGAGCGCTGTGGCCAGCACTAGCGCTCTTCGTTAACAAAAAAAATAAAATTACTTTCCTTCTTCAGCAGAAGGTGTGTAAGGTTTCACCTGATCGCCTTCGTTAGGTTTCAACACGTCTACGGTATATTTCCATTTCTTACCCTCGGCAGTGTCATAAGATTCCTCGAGAGAAACTACAGAGCGCTCTATCAGAATACCTTCGCAAGTTGCATCTTCCGGAGTAAGGCGGAAAGCGTATTCGCCCTCAACTACTCCATCTGAATCTTCGATCGGTTTCTGACGGCCTTTCGCTGCACGGATTTCAAACTCGAATGCATAGGTGTTTCTTGCATACTTAACAGCTTCATTTTCGCCTCCTTCTACTTTAGCTTCTTTCTTTTCGCCTTTAGTAGGAGTAAGTTTGGTTGAACTTTCAACCGGATCGTACGCAAGTTTTGTCCATGTTGTAGGTGCAGCTCCGTTAGCTCCACATTTTCCAAACTCAATTGTGGGTTTTCCCCAAGATAATTGTGCCATAATTCAAATTGTTTAAATTTTTAATTAATAATTTATATATAAAAAAAGCTAGCTTTTGATCTTTCCTTTTTTGCAGTTTCTGCAGAAACCTTGTTTTCTAATTCGATGGTAAAAGTACTGCCATTATTAACAATGGAGCTATTTTCAGTCCTCCTAGCCGTGACATCTCAACAAAAGTCACAAAATAAGAATGTAAGGCAACATTCCCCGATCTTCTAAGCGACTCCGTATACTAGCATAAAGAAGATCTACCTCTTCTCTAAACATTCTATAATTATCATAAGTGGGTACCAAATTTTTTAAATGATTGGACACAGCAGACTTAGACTTATAACCTAATAATTCCGTCAATATATCCCGGATGCCATTTGGTATTCTATGCCCGGTCAAGCTTATAGGGGAATAAAAGAACATGATGATAATAAGAAATTGCATTTTTCTATCAGTATTAAGTTTACCTCCATCTCCACTATCACCAGATAATTCGCAGAACCATTCGAATATCTGCGGAATATGTTCCAAGTCAGTAAGCATTGGAGTAGCCAGTTCTGCTTCTTTCCTCTCTAATTCAGATTTCTGTATATGTACAGATATCAATTCTCCTATTCTAAAAAAGTCATTAATCATCATATTAGTTTTTAGTGTTATTACTTCATTAACTTGTCATTTTGTAGGGCTTCTTTTTCTTTCTCTTCAATACGTTTGCCCCAACCCCACATCATAGCAGAATAAATCGCAGTCGTGTACAAATGCAATTCTCTTCCATTTGTTATAAAATCAACCCGAAATGCCGCGTTTCTCGCTATTGCCCATATTTTTTCATTGTTTGCCATAATTCAATCATTTCTATTTTTTAATATTAAATTTCGCTCATCACATTCTTCCATTAGATTAGCTTTTATTCCGCCAATCCACACATGTATAGATTATTCAATGAAAGTACTACGAATATTTATGATTAAGAGGAATCTATCTGATCAAGACTTGACATTAGAGAGAAAGTCACAAAATTGACAAAACAATTATAAGAATGACACTTATTATGAAGAGTATTGTTTAAAAATATAATGAAGATATAGACAATGGTACTATTCTTGATGACAGAAAATGTGAAAACGAGATAGATAGGAAGAGGACATAAATTAGCATATCCCTCTAAAAAGAGTATAATAATATAATCTGCATATTTCTTACGAATGAAGAACAATATTGTTTGTATTTCTTATATTATCTACTAATATATAAATTTCTATACTTCTTTAAATAGAATAAACATTATTATCCCTATCTTTGTACTGTCTTAATCGACAAGATGTTTTTACCAATTCATAAGGAAGATGTAATTAGTTCTACTCGATATATTAATAATTCCCCCTTATCTTTTAGCAAATTCATCCGCATGAATTAATCTGTTGCACTTGAGCAACCATTCAGCTATACTTGTGCAACCACCCAGTTACACAAGTCCATTTCTGGATTTACTCAACTGCAATACATAATAGTCATCTAAAAGAAATTAGATTTATGAGCATACTTTATAAAACCACTCGTTTTGCGGATACTTTTACCGGCGACAAAGAAACGAATGTACGGGTACAACTATTATCATGGGACACTTTGGATACCAAAGCTTTTGTTGAATACTTAGCTGACAAAAACAATATCACCAAAGGCGACGCATACAAAAATCTAAGCATGGTACTGGAGGGAATAGAGGCCGTTCTGAAAGATGGAAATATTGTCAATCTGGATGATTTCGGCAGTTTTTCTCTGAACGGCAGTTTCTGCGAAGACAAAGAACCAGGTGAACACCACCGTGCAGAATCCATAGAGGTGAAGAATGTTGTATTCAAAGCCGAAAAACGTTTGAAAAAAGCGATAACAGCAGCCGGATTCGAGAAATATAATCCGGAAAGACACAACAAACGAAAATACTAAAACAACATGGAATACGATAGAATTTATTCCATCCGAAAAGGTGAATACTTTGCGGATGCATTGAAACGTGCCGGCAAAGACTTTATCCCGACCAATTGTATCATTAATAAACTCCTTCCCGGATTGGGAGCTACACACTGCGAATTGACGGCACCCCGAAAGTCTATTATTATCGAGCCCAACGTGCCTGTTATTGAGTCTAAAGCAAAGGTACACAAAAACTCATTGGCTATCTATAAAGGAGTCAGCGTCCGGCAAATCACAGACTTTCTGGAGAAGAACCAAGACAAACATTACAAACTGTTGACTACTCCCGAAGGCTTCACCAAAATCAAAGAAGCCATGCTGGCTGTAAATATAGATATGTATACAGAGTGTTTCATCTTGTTTGATGAATGTGAAAAGCTAGTGCAGGACGTGCATTACCGTGATTCTATCCGCGAACCGATGAATGATTTTTTCCATTTTCAGCATAAGGCATTGATTTCGGCCACTCCCATCGTACCCGAAAAAGACAATCGCTTCGACAGTTTCATGCGGGTACTGATTCAGCCGGATTACGAATATCGTCAAAAGCTGAAACTAATCACCACCAACAATGTTCTGGAAACGTTGCAGGAAGTGATTGAAGCCAAACGCGGCACAGTCTGCATCTTTTGTAACAGCATTGATTCGATAGATAGTTTCTACCGATTGATTCCCGAATTGAACAATGCCTGCACTTTCTGTAGCGAAGACGGACAATACAAACTATGGAAAGGCAACCGACGCAAAAAATCAATGATGATTACCGAACTGGAACGTTACAACTTCTTCACTTCACGTTTCTACTCCGCGGTGGATATCTTATGTAAAAACCCGCCACATGTGATTCTCATCAGTGATTTGCATGGCGCAACCCAATCGGTTATCGATCCTACTACCGAAGCCATTCAAATCATCGGACGATTCCGAGGGGGAGTAAATACCGTGACACATATTGCTTCCATCCGCCCGGATCTGGAATGTATGTCAACCAATGAGATTGATAGTTGGATACAAGGCGCTTCCCATATCTTCAACGGATGGAAAACTCAACTGGCACAAACCTCCAATATTGGTGAACGTACTCTGTTGCAGGAAGCTATCGGAGAAAATTCATATCTCCCCTATCTGGATGCGAATGGAAAACCTGATCCGTTTCTAATAGCAAATTTATATGAGAAAGAGCAAGTGAAGCGACTATACACGTCCACCGATCTGCTTTGCAGTGCCTATCAACAGACCGATTATTTTATATTCTCTCATGAAGAACGTCTCATGCCGGTTTCGGATAATGAACGTATGGCAATCCAGCATCGCCTGGCAAAAAAGAAACGGGCAGAGTTGATCGTCCGTAAGCTGGAAGAAATGGAGAAGATGAGCCGCACTACTGACAAGAAAGTACAAAAACGCTACCAACGTATGCTGGGAAATCTGCTTACTACGACCAATGACAGGTATATATACGATTGTTTCTGCCGATTTGGAGGAGATTTCATTCGTGAATCTGACTATAATGAGAATAAATTACGGACTGCATTGAATGTAAGCAGTGAGCATACGATTAAACAATCAGGGCAGATGCGTAGCTCTATCCAACGTACTTTTCCCATAGGTTCGGAGCTTTCCGTTCAGGAAGTGAAAAGTATGCTGAAACAAGTATATAAAAAGATGGGACTGAATACGGGACGAGGAATCACAACTAAAGAACTGGAACAATATGCAGAAATAGAAAAAGGATGGAAACACGACAATAGAACAATCAAAATACTGAAATTCAAATAATTGGCAATAAAATGCAGTTTTCCTTCCGAAAAAAGCAGAAACTCCGTATATGTTTCCTGTAAACTTCTCTTATTTTCGGCTATTTTCAGAGATAAGTCATTGATTATATGATCTGCCACATTTTTGTTTCTCCCCGTATAATACTTAAAAGAAAGACGAAAATGTGGCAGAGAGTTTCTTTAAACGTCTGCGGGCAAACAACGCCAGAACAAGTACGAGGCATACACCCAATCCCCATATCCACAACAAGAAATCTCCTCCTTCGGTTTTTCCATAAGAATGCAGACCGCTCAAATAGTAGTTCACCCCAAACCAAGTCATTATAACCGAAAGGACGGCAACAACGGAAAGCAGATTAAAACACCAGGTGGTCTTTCCTTTCAGGAGAGGAATAAAGCGGATATGAAGCACCAATGCATAGACAACGATTGAAATCAATGCCCAAGTTTCTTTAGGGTCCCATCCCCAATATCTACCCCAAGAGACATTGGCCCAGATAGCTCCAAGAAATGTTCCGGCGGTCATAAAGAACAGACCGAGGATCATTGCCATTTCATTCAGTAGCGTCAGTTCACGGATGCGGAACAAGAGTTTCACCCGGTTGGTGGCGGAAAGCAAACTCATCAATACAAGATTAAACAACCCTGTCAGCGCACAAAGAGCAAAAAAGACGTAACCGATCATAATGATAGCGACGTGAGACATCAGCCAATAAGATTGAAGTACCGGGACTAAAGGAGTAATTTCCGGATTCAGGTGATTTAGTCCTGCTACAAAAAGCATGATTCCGCCCAATAGTCCCGCCAATGCGGGAAGAATACGGAATCGGCGGGCAAACAGGAGTCCGCTACCTACCAGCATCCAGGAAGTACATATCATCGACTCGTAAGCATTTGCCCAAGGGGCATGTCCGCAAATATACCAACGTAACAAGACACCTGCCGTATGTGTGAGAAAAGCGATTGCCAGAAGAGCAATCAGAATACTGCTAATTTTTCTTCCCCATTTAAAGTCCGCAATAATCTCTCCGCAGGCAATGAAAAGTAGGATACCACCCAAAATCAAGTAAGCCAGACGACACCAGAAAAATAAATCCAGTTGATTATAGAGAAGTTCGGCTTTCACTTTCCGGTTGTCAATAGCGGGAACTTTAGCCTTTGCTTGTTGGTAGACATTCATCATTTCAACTACTTTGTCTGCTTCCTTCCAGTTGTTGGAACGAACTCCATTTCCTAACTCATAGACATACCAGTCCATGATTTTAGTTACAAATAGAGAATCTTTCCCATGAAAAGCGCTCAAGTCATCACCCGGTGAATACCATTTTCCCTGCAAATCGTTTCCATCCGGAAAAAGCGGTAACAGTTGGTGTTGCATGATGCGATATACGATGTTTACCGATTCATCCAGTTTTAATAAATCCGAGTCCAAACGTTTTCGCTCCGCAGCCGGTTTAGAGTAAATTGTGTTCAGTTCATTCGTCAGGATATAGTTGCCGTCTGCATCAAATACATCTTGCCAGGCGATGTATTTGCCATCTCTGCCGAAGCGTTGAAGAAGTTCTTTATTATCCACTTTGATAAAAGGAAAAGCTCCCCATTCATCGGGAAAAGAAAGTAGATTCAAAAAGAATTGATCTGAATTAATGCCATTCAGTTTATCGGCTCCATACAATTTGCGTAAAATGGCAGATGTATAACTGTTGACGGGTTCGAGACGTCCGTTAGGGTTAAGCACTACCAGATTGCCAAACTTTTCGGCATGTAAGGAAGAAACACAAGGTAATTGTGAAGCGACGAGAGATTGTTGTGAAGAGACAGCCGTTTGTTGTGCACACAATGCCTGCATATTGGAGATACCGGATACAGCCAAAAAGAGCAATAAGCAGAAAGGGGTATTCTTTTTCATTTCTCCCAATTCTCTGCGCAACCGCCCGAAACGGGATTTCTTACTGAACAATGTCAAGACAAAACCTACCAGTAAAAGGAAATATCCCGCATATGTAAGCTGCATACCGGGACGGTCATAGCTCACTGATAACACGGTACCTTGTTCATCAGAATCGAATGAAGACTGAAACAGACGGTAACCATCCACATCAACCACTTTATTCATTCGTATGGTTGCCTGTAAAGGAGATTCATTTTCTCTCTTAATCACCAGGTCACTCTCATAAGACATCGGACTATGAGAACCCGGATAGCGCTGCAACCGGAAATCATTCAGAGTTACAGAGAAAGGCAAGGAAGCATTTTCCATCCCTGTTCCTTCCTCTTTCATCATGCTATTTGCCGTTTCCCCTTCACGGATATGCATGATACCCGTCACCCCTACATAGTGAGTGACAGCAGCTCCCAACCAGATAAAAAGAAAAGCTCCATGAAAAATCAGACTGCCTTTACTAATTCTCTTAAAATAGCTTCCCTGAAGGAACATAGCCAATAAATTGACTGCCTGCAACAACTGCAACAGTATAAACCAGGGAGCATAATAAAAAGATTCACGGGCAACAGCAGGACCATAAGAGTTTTCCACCAAAGTGGCTACCGCCAATATCAGGGCATAAAGTCCCGCTAATATATACATCAATACCGGTGAAGCGATCAGTCGAATCAATTTCATCTGTTTTTCTTTTATAATAAACAATGCTTTTATAAATGAGGCTTTTATAGATAAGCAATTCCTTCAATTTCTACCAGCAATTCCTCTCTGCATACATCCGCATAAAGATATACGATAGGAATATCCGGGCAGAGTTTATCCAAGTCTGCTTTCACAGCTGGCGCATCCTCTTCATTCTTGAGATATACACGAAGAAGTCCCAACTTACCGGAATGTTCCGGTAGTTTCTCCCTACCCTCTTCCAAGCCGATCAAATGCTGGATATTTTCAAGAGTGATTTCCGTTTGAGAGAGAACATCTCCGGTCGTTACACTTTCCTCGCCACGGATAGCAGCCGTGCCGGAAATATAAATCACCTCCTGCCGACGGTCGGACAGCGACTTTCCTCTTTCAAATTTAGGAGTTCCCTTCTTCCCATCCGCCCGATGGCTAATCAACACCTCATCCGAATAGACATGAGCAGCCCGTTGCCAGTCGTTATCTAAAGGAGCAATATTCACTTCTCCACTGACAGCATTGAAATCAATCAGAACACCGCCATGCTGTGTGCCAATCCCCGTTGCTGCCGGATATCCCGATTCCCATTCCGAAGAAGCATAGAACAGAGTACGCACATCATTGAAATCCTGATAACACTGATTGCCATGTGCAATATCCGTGATATTTTCCAGATAATTCCACTGACGGACAATGTTGCCAAAATTCATCTGTTCCGCCTTTAAGATCTCTTCTGCCTTCCTGAAAGCTTGTTCCGATTGTTCGCGAACAGGCAGATTCAAATCATCCGCGTAAAGTCCCCCCACTATTATTTCCCGATAGTGAGGAGTCATGATCCGCAGGTAGCGGACAGAGAAAGAACTAATTTGTTCCTCTATGGTGACTGCCTCATCCGTAATCTCCACCAACGAATGTACCTCCAATACCAAGTCTGCTACCAAAGGCTTTTGAGCCACCAGCGAAACCACCGGACGGGGAGAAACGAAATGCCGCTCCACCCATTGTTCCAGAAAGGAACGCTGAAACTTGTATTCCTGATTATCCGTACAGCGTGTAAAGAGTACAAGACGGAGCACCCTCTCTTCGCGGACAACGGATGAAAGTAATTCCTCCGCCATCTGTTCCCAACAGTTTCCTGTCGTTTTATACAAATTACATGTGATTCGATGATACTTCATACTGCAAATTTCAATGTTTTTTCTGATGAACTATACTTATTAATGATAGGAGGTAACACCTGCCGGAACGTCCATGCTATAGACAGATGACATCGTCTTCAGCCCCGGAGTATTCTCCAAAGAATAAAGCACTTTCTTTTGACGGTCTACCAACAACATGTGTACTTTCTCTTTCGGATTCACATGTCCCGTCCAGTTCGTTATCAGGATGCGTCCGTCAGAAAAATACTGAAAACCTCCCAGAAACTTCAACGGTTTTCCGGGAATATCCGCATTCGATAATTCCCAAACAGTCTTTCCATCTGCCGTTACTTCGATAATTCTCGGATTCTGGTCTTTATCTGCTACGGCAATCAGCGTATGTCCGTTGGGCAGACGAGTCAGAGAATGCGGTCCGCCGGGAACATCCAGTTTCCACACCTCTTTGCCGTTCGTGTCATATTCCGTCACACATTGCGGTCCGTAATGTGCTACCAGAAAATGCCCGTTATCCAAGCGACGTGCATTACGCATAAACGCAAAACCTTTCTCTTTCACTCCCTCCGGCAGGATGCAGACTTCTTTCACAATCTTACCTTTAGGAGAGATTTCCAGCATACGTCCCGTGGTACATTCGCCCACAAACGTATTGCCGTTCTTCAACCGCTGACAGGCAAAGACCGGACTTTTAGACTCGTAATGGAAGATTGTATCGTTCTGACGGGTCATTTCGAGTACCCCGTGCCCAGTGGTGAAAAGGATATTGCCATTAGGCAATACCCATAAATCATTAGAATCGGGAGCTTTGTGCTGCCATACAATCTGATTGTTTTCCATCACAAAGACGATTCCCTGTGAATAATCTGTTCCTGCAAACGTCCGGGTCTGTGCCAACAGGGATGCAGAGAACAGAAATGTCAGAATCACAACATATATTCTTGTCATAAATATAAATTCAAAAATAGTTTTATATAAAAGATTTTTCAGGCACGGATTACACGGATTACGCGGATTTTATTTTCTGAATCCAATGATAGTACAGCTTTTAAACCGTGAAATCCGTGTAATCCGTGCCTGAAATCATCAATGAAGTTTACTACAAAGACAATACGTATTCCTCCAACTCTTCCAGTTCTTTATCAGAAACAGGCTTATGAGGTCCGTGTACCTTTAACATATCTTTCATCGAATAGCTACGACCGTCATACAGATAAGGAGCCGTACGCCAACATTCATTCAGAGCAGGAACGTCCATAGCCAGTCCTTTATCAGATCCGGTAGTCCAATCCACTTTATACTGCTTCAGATCCGTATAGTATTCTCCGGAGTGGCAACTCGCACAGTTTTCTCCAAATATCTTCTTTCCTCTTTTCGCTTTCGCAGAAAGTTTACCATTCTCAAGATAAGGGCTTGGCAGAGGCTTCAGAGATTTCAGATATTCGTCGATAGATTCGTAGATCTCATCATCTCCCTCCATAAACAAGATATATTTCACTCCCGAACGAACGGCTACTTCGGCATTTTTACGAATACCGGTCGCCATACAAGGCGGAGTCTGATGGGAAAGCAAGAGTGTTTTCGTATTCTTCGGATTACCCATGCCATCATTCAGCAAGTCCCAGTTAAGCCCGTCCATGCGTGCATCATTCGGATGACAGGTTGCACAACTTTGCCAGTTTTGGAAACAAATGGTTGCATCATGGAAGTACATATCTCCCTTACCAACTTTAGTGAATGCCAATGGAGTACCCAGAATCTGCTTCTGCACATTCTTACCGTTCAAATCCATAGACACCAATTCCGACGTATAATAGTTGGCAGTATAAATTTTACCTCCCGTAGCTACGACCGAACGCGGCCCTTTTCCCTGTGTAGGAATGAAGTCACGGATGCCATACAAGAATCCCGCATCATTAGGTATATTGCCCCACGCTTTCATGGAAGGAGTAACCATTTCCCCTTGTTTCGCTTTGCCAAGACGTTCATGCAAAGCAATGCGATCGATACGCACCAATTCCTGACTACCGGCAGCAGCTACTATGATCTGCTTATCATCCGGGGTAACAATTACCGACCACGGATTGGCTGCTCCTTTCTGTGGAGTGTCCAAGATGACGGAAGTGAGCCACTTTCTTGCCTTCAAATCAATGATGGATAATGTATTTGTAGCCATCCATCCTCTATCCAGCTGATTGGTAGGCAACTGATAGCGGGAGATTAAATGAGTGACATACGCAAAAGTATGATTCTTATCCACCGCTACCGACTTCACATCCGTAGAACCATTCGGCAACATAACACGTCCCGAAACCTTTTTCGAAAGCACATCTACCATATCGAGCTGTACTGCAATCGGATAAGCCGTAGAAGGCATTTCCGGCAGATTATTGGCTATCAGCAGACAGGAATCACCTGCAAAAGCAGCCATCGACACCGGTTCGCGGCCGACAGCTATTTTAGTTTTCACCTTACGGGTGGCCGGATCAATCTCCCAAAGTTCGTTGTTGAACCGCTGTGTCACCCAAAGAGACTTTGACAACGGATTATATAGAATATCCGAAGGAGTAGCTCCGCTTTTTGTTTTGGATTGTACGGAGAGTTTCTTTCCATCCAGTTCGTACATGGTGCCGTAGTTTCCGTCACATACTACCCAGAGTTTACCATTCGCATCCTGCGTCATGGCATTGACAGGAGACGAGAAAGAGACTTTCTTTTCCATTTTCTGTCCGTCGGACGACATCTTGATGAGTTCACAGCCTGCCCTGTTTGTTACAAACAAGGATTTCCCATTGTCTGCCAGAAACAAACGGTCCGGTGAAACCGTCGTTTCCGCTTCTTGCCAAGCCGCACAAAGAAATATGGCAGCCATACCAACAGGTATCAATATCTTCTTTTTCATTTTTTCTCTTGTTTAGTTTGAAGGGATTGAATGTATTGACGAATATTCTCCTGATCTTCCGCACGGGCTGCTTCCCGCTTCTTATCGTAATAGTTATAGAAGTCGAGATCCTTTTGCGACCAGTTGTTCGCTTCACGGTAGTCTCCGATAAAGGGCACAAGCAAGTCAATCCAGAGAGCTACTTTTCGTATTTCCTGAGGAGTCAGTTTGGTTCCTCCATGTCCGCTTTCCAGACGTTTAATCAGATTACTCTTGTTGGAACCTGCAAAATAAGGCGGCAGCAACGTAGGTTCGGACAAAGCGCTGATCCAGTTTACTTCCGGATGGTGTGCGTTGCCTCGCCATGCTCCTTCGTCTTTTTTCTTAGTGGCATGCGTCAGGCTCAAATAAGAATCGGTATATTTTCTTTTACTTTGTTTATCCATTACCTTCAATTCACCTTTCAGGCTCATCGGTTGCTTCACTCCATCGTGACAAGAGATACAATGTCTGTCCCAGATAGGTTGAATTTCTTTCAGGTAACTGAAATTGCGTTCGCCCATCTCATCTTCCGGAGCCAATACTTTGACACCTTTGTCCATTGCCATAGATACCGGATGCCCTGCTACGGGAACCGTGTTCTTATGTTCGTGGCATCCTACACAACTCTGCACTTCGTTCGGCTGCAAAGTAGACCAACTACGCATTGTTTGCACTACACGCCCGTTTTCGTCCAATGCCTGGAAATAAAGCGGCCGGCGTGCAGGAACTTTAAAGAATGCGGAACCGTCAGGATATACTTCCGTCACTCCCAACACTCTCTTCACATCCCAGGCGGCATTGCCCACTCCTACCGGAGAACTCATGATAGCTCCTCCACCTTTATCATTACCGTTCACTTCACCTACACCTGCTGCACGGAACTGGATTTCCACCACACGCAACTGTTTGATAGTTCCCGGTTTCACACCTTTCAATCCATTACCCTCGTAGATATTCTGCATATAATATACGCCTTCATTCTTTGTATAATCTACCGAAGATGAACGGCGGAACGGACGTTTGCGAGGAGCAACCAATACAGGTTGATTGCAGGATATACGCGTATCAGAAACCAACAACTCACGTTCTCCGTCCGCATTCATCCAGTAAACGCCAAATTCCATCGGATGTCCGACGTAATAGCCCAACGGAGTATAGGAAATTAAAAAATCCGTCTCACTCAACGGAAAAGGGTGCTGAAACTGATCGGTAAACTTCCCATAGCCGTCAATACGCTCCGGTTCCGGTTTGTGAACCGGAGCTACGAACATGACACCTTCATTCTCATCGCGTCCGGCTTCGGGATCTATAATACCCAATTTGCCATGTTGAGGAGTATGATGCCCCATAAAAACTCCCATCAACTTACGAGTGCCGGGGATTTGGCAAATCTGTGCCACCGTTGTCGGGAACCAGCTGTTCATTCCGTAATATTCCGCCTGCCCTGTTCCATCGGGATTCATCTGGAAAAGAGGTTGCGCCCAAACCTGCCCGCGGTCATTGTAATCCCAACGAGTATAAACCACACGGCCGTCATCCAACAGAGTCGGAGTGACAGTGTGCACCTGATCGAAACCGACCTGACGCATATAACGTCCTTCCCTATCGCAGAGATACATATTGCTGACTTCCGTAAACCAACAGTCTACCGTACTTCCACAACGGGTAGAATTGAAAAGGATATTATCATCCGGCAAGTAAATACCTTCAATATCGGCATGTCCTTTTCCAAAAGTCAACTGTTTGATTTCACGTGTCTTCAAATCCATTTCATACAGATGAAAGTCATCCTCCTTACGGGACTTCTTCCAGGAGAAAAGCAAGTGTTGACCGTCGAAGTGGAGATTCGGATCACGAACCACTCCTTCTTCATCTGTCAACAGCGTCTCTACTTCCGCCCAAATTCCATTCATCTTCAATTTCGCCAACGCACCGCCCGCAATGTAGTTGCATTCAGCACGGGCATCCGACACTCCTTCGGTATAAGCAAAGAAAGAGGGACGCAACGTTCTGTACTTTGTAAAAACAATCTCCGGTTTATCTGCAGTGAAGGCTTCCAAACGCTTGATACGTCTTTGTTCACACGCTTTCAGATAAGACAGGAAAGCCGATTCGATGCTTTCCGGTGTATTAATCACGGCAGCTTTGATGTTCAGCTTCTGTAAACGCACGGAAAGTTCCTGATTAAAACTCTTGTTAAACCAGTCTACATCACCCGTTGTTCCATCCTGTAGCCACCAATCGTAATAGACCGGATAGGTACGCGTCAATCTCCGGTGCACGGCTTTTATCTTGTTTTCTGTTTCTTCCTGATTACCTTTCTGTTTTATCGCCTGAATTTCCGCGTATTTCTTCTGAATCTCGACGATAAAACCTTTCGCATCGGTAGGCTGAAGGGAAGTGTCTTTCGTCTGCCATGCTACGATGGAGAGGAACACACAGCATGCCATCCCACACTTCAACAGCTTCATTAATTTCGATCTTATCATTTTATCTTCTTATTTACCTTAAATTTACCTTCCTGAAAAGAGAACGATTACAAACCTTTCTTCAGTTCCTTATAGGATTCTATAATCTGAATACCGCTTGATGTACCGATACGGGTAGCGCCCGCCTGAATCAATGCCAACGCAGAATCCAGATCGCGAATACCACCTGCTGCTTTCACTCCGATAGTAGGTCCTACCACACGACGCATCAATGCTACATCCTGCACCGTTGCTCCTGCCGTACCGAATCCGGTAGAGGTTTTCACAAAATCCACTCCGGCTTCTTTAGCTATACGACATACGGTTTCTTTCTCTTCATCCGTCAGATAACAAGTTTCAAGAATGACTTTACAGATCACACCGGCAGGTTTGCAGATAGAAACCATGTCTTCAATCTCTTTCTTTACAATTTCAATCTGTCCTTTCTGTAAAGCACGAACATTGATGACTGTATCTATTTCAGTAGCACCTTTGGCAATGGCATCACGGGTTTCAAATGCTTTGCACTCTACTGTGTTCTGTCCCAACGGAAAACCGATAGCGGCTCCTACACGCACTCCTGATCCTTCAAGCAACTTCACACAAATTTCTACTTCCGCAGGATTGATGGCTACCATTGCAAACTGATACTGACGGGCTTCCGCACAAAGTTTCTCAATAGGTGATGCATCACCGAAAGGTTTCAGGAATGTATGGTCGATCATACCTGCCAACTGCTCTACTGATAATTCTGCAATCACTTCGTTTATATTCTTCTTTTCCATTATTTTGAGTCGTTTAATAAGTTATTATAAATATACAGTTTCTTAAAAAATCAATACGCATTTCAATACTTCACCCCGCTTCACGGCAACAAAGGCTTCTTCTATTTCTTCTATCGCAAAGCGATGCGTGATAAAGTCGGATGCAGAAAGTCTGCCCTCTTCAATCCATTGTGCCAATGTGGTCATTGCCGCCTTTTCTTCGGAACGGGTAGGCCATTGATGCATGTGCAGGTCGAAGTTATAAGGAGCTTTCGATAAGTCGAAAGTTGGATTCTTAGTCATAACGCCATAGACACACACATCTCCACCCATCTTCACCAATGGTAATACGGAATTTACGACTACATCCAGTCCTACCGCATCAATGACAGCATCATAAGAGCGATTAGCCGCGGCAATAAATTCCGGAGTACTGATTTCGGCGGGTGTATATCCGTTGTCTGCTCCCATCCGGCGGGCTACTTCCAGTTTAGCGGGAAGCATATCGACAATGTCAATCTGTCCCAGACCGAACAATTTACCCAACTTCACAAAGCTCAATCCTACAGGACCGGAGCCTACTACAATCACCTTTTTCCCCGGAGTCAGATTGAAATCCTTGAAAGCTCCCAACACTTCGCGCCAGGTACAAGAGATGACCGCTTCTTCCGGTTGCACATGAGAAGGAACTGTGTTCTGAATCTCAAAACTGTCCCAGCATCCCTGTTCGGGGGTAGCCAGTCCCTCTTCTTTCAGTACCTCAAAGTCGTTCACTACCACATATTCGCTGAAACCACCCCAGCCGCTATTGACACCTTGCGCGCCAAAATCGGAAATAAGACCGCCAATAGCACGGTCGCCTACCTTAAAGTTACGTACTTTTTCACCGACAGCCACTACAATTCCGGCATTTTCATGCCCCAAAGCCAATGGATAAGTATCCACTCCGGGGAATTTTCCGGCTATCAGTTTACTGTCAGTCGCATTACACAAAGCGACCATTTCCGTTTTCACCAATGCCTGATAAGCATTGATAACAGGAGTTTCCACCTGTCGTATTTCTATTTTGCCAGGAGCCGGCACTATTACTGTTTTCATTCGATTATTAGGTTTTATACAGATTATAATTCAGTTTTTGCAATTTCAGTATACATATCGCACAAGGCGTGATAAGCTTTATCAAAAACAGGCATCCAAGTCTCATACTTCTTCACGTTTTCCTGAATCGGCTGCACGGTCTGTTCAATACGGACAAAGCGGTCTATCACAGAGAAGTCTTTAAAGACTCCCGCACCGATACCTGCCAGAATAGCTGCTCCCATCGAAGTAGCCTCTTCCAGATAATTAGGTACACGGATTTCCGCCTGATAAATGTCTGCCATCATCTGACGCCATACAGGGTTTTGCGCACATCCTCCAATCACCGTCACCTGGTCGATGGGAACGTGTTTGCGGAAGATATTGACGATAAATCCCAGATTGAGAGTAATTCCCTCCATCACAGCACGTAGCATATCACCATGTGTATGCCCCAGCGTCAGACCGATAAATGCTCCTTTGGCATCTACATTCCAACGGGGAGTACGTTCACCAAGCATATAAGGTAAGAATAGGAGTTTATTGGCTCCTATCGGAGAGGAAAGGATCTGTTCGTCAATCAGTTCGAACACGCTACGTCCGAGTTGAGCAGCCAATGCCTGCTCGTGCTGGCAGAGTTGGTTAATCATCCAGTTGTAGGAAGAGCCTGCCGCCTGCATCGTTCCCGACGGATGCAGCATGCCCGGCACTACGTGCGCCCAATTCATGGTGCGGCGTTGTTCGTCTACAATCGGCTTTTCTACTGTCAGAGCTACCCAAGAGGAAGACCCCAGATAGTTGTATGCGCTACCCGGAGCCACACAGCCGACGCCTACTCCGGCACAACTACCATCGCCTCCACCACAGATTACGGGTGTTCCGGCAAGCAGTCCTGTTTCACGGGCAGCTTCGTTGGTCACTTCACCGATGACGTCAATAGACGAACGGACTTCCGGGAATAAGGAAAGATCGAGTCCGGCAGCTTCTATGATTTCTTCACTCCATTGCCAACGGTTCAGGTCGTATGCATTGGTACCCGAAGCATCCGAGGGATCTGTGGCTAGAGTGCCGCAGAGGCGGAAGTTGATATAATCCTTGGCATTCAATATCTTGGCTGTCTGTGCAAAGATTTCCGGTTCGTGCTTCTTTACCCACATCAGTTTCTCAATAGAATAGGAAGCGCTGATCCGGTGTCCCGTGATTTCATAGAAATGAAACGGGTCTATCTTTTCGGAAAGAATAGTCTCTTCTTCCTGCGAACGCTGGTCGCAATAAAGCATGTGAGGACGAAGCGGGTGACCGTTTTTATCCACACAAAGACAACCCATCATTTGTCCGCTAAGTGCCACACCGGCAATATCATTGGGAGATACCAGTTGGAGAAGTGCCTGCGTGGTATCTACAATCGCTTTCCACCAATGGAACGGATTCTGTTCCGCCCGGTTGCCGGAAGCGTAATCTGTAGGGTATGCGGCTGTACGTGAAGCAATCAACAATCCCGATTCGTCGAATAAGGTTGCTTTATTACCGCTGGTACCCAAGTCATGTGCTAATATATACATATATGTTCTTTCTTCTTTTCAGTTAATTGATTCAGAGTGCCGCATTCGTGTATCCGGTAAGTCCGACGAAAATACCACCGACGATACCGCCCAAGATAATCACCAGCCAACGGGGAAATGCTTCTTTCATTAGTCCCCCACGCGTGCCTTTCGGTGCGCAAAGTACGTCGGCCAGAATGAAGCCCATCGCAATCGCCCATCCCATATCTACCCAGGGAGCACTGCCGCGATTTCCCTGATGAATCAAACTGAATTGCATCGGCAGACCTTCAGCATCATTTAAGAGTCCGGTGGAAAAACCAAATCCGGGCAGTTTGTGATTGACTATCCAAAAAGTACCGATAATAAGGGCGGCCGCCATAAATCCACCTATCGGACCAAAGTCCTTTACTAATTTAGGCCAACTCATCAACACGGTAAAGGTGACGGCAAAAGCTCCGAAAATAGATGTGATGATTCCGGCATGATACATGCCGAAGAATTCATTATAAGTCTGTAACCATTCGCTCATTGTTCTTTCCTCCTTAGTTTATCTTCCGGGCACAATCGCACGAACGGATTTTCCATACTAATATTCCTGCCAAGGCACCTCCTATCAGACAACAGATTAAGGTAGGCACTGCATAAAAGAAATTGGTGATGTCGCCTTGAAAGCGGACAATTCCCCAGGCAATCCCGGCAGAACCGATACACCAGCCCTGATCCAGCCATATTTTTCCCGGAGGATTCAGAATAGCTCCATGATAATGGTTCATATACCACATAATGCCGATAATCAGTGTGGCTGCCAACCAACCTCCCATCAGACCGTATGTCTTCCAAAGTTCCGGCCAAATGCCAAATGCAAATCCGCCACAGATGGCAGAGCCGGCAAAGGTCGATAGATATTGTTTCATATAATTGATAATGTGTTTTTTAGGTTTATAATAGTAGTTCGGGGTTGTTTATTTATTCCAAAGACAACTTAGCCAGTGTGAAAGGCTTGTCGTGTTTCGTGTTTACCTTATCCGGTCCGGTCACCAAGTCGAAGCAAGATACAATCACCTGTCCGTTCCATACGATAGGTTCGCCCGGCTGATCCAGACCTCCGTCGCTTCCGTCACAGTCAGGACTTTGAGCAATACGCTGAATTTTTCCGTCTTTATCAATACATGCAACTGCATTTGCCGAGAAATCCGCTACCCAGATTTTACCTTTATCGTCTATACACATTCCGTCCGTGGTACGTAACTGGGTGGTATCTTGCGCCCATACATCATTACTAAGTACATTCCCTTCCACATCCATCTTTATGCGATGAACAGCTCCATCACCGAAGTTCCCTACAAAGAGGTCGCCCGCTTCGTTGAAAACAATTCCATCCAGTCCATATTGCACTTCCGGGTTCTTTGTGATAACGGTGGTAATAAGGTTTTTATCTTCTAATGTATTAGTCACTGCCACATCACGGTCATTCATATCAAAGCAATATACCCCGCTGACCAACAATCCCGAAGGATCTTTTATCTGTGATAATGAACTCTGGGTGACGTACAATTTCCCGTTACGGATACGCAGTCCGTTAGGATGCTCCATACCGGATGCCACAGTGATTGTTTCTTTTAATTGGTCGTTTTCAAACTTCAGACGAAGAACACGTCCTTTATTCTGTGCTTTTTCTGCTCCGCTCCAACCTTGATTGTCGCAAATAAACAGATCACCCTCTTCATTAAAGGCAATCCCCATCGGAGAAGCCCAGCCGGTTTCTTCCAACACCGGAACATCCATCCATTTCGCAATCTCGCCATTTTTAGTGATGCGCATCAGACAAGCAGGCTGCGTGATATCTGCAAAATTCGGACAGGCCAGAATCAAATCTCCATTAGGAGCGATAGCCATTCCATCCGGAGTCGGACAACAATCCGGTAATTTTGCAAACAATTCACTCTTCTGCGGAAGAGCATTCTCACCACTTTTTTGTTTCGGAGAAGTACATTGAATACAAGTTGCTCCCATCAAAGAAGCTGCCACAAGAGATAGTAAATAATACTTTTTCATGGTTAGATAATACAAATGTTTATGTTTATAATTTGAGCCCGTCAGTTCGGTACGCAAACATACTGGTATTTATCAGCAAAGAAGGAAAATGACAAATCAATAAAGGACAAAAATTGTTCAAAATGCTGGGAAAAGAGCCGGTTTGAGCTGTAAATAGAGAGATTACCAATCAATCTCTATTTTTTCAGGCACGGATAACACGGATTACACGGTCTTTAGTGTTGTCATTGCCGCGAAGCAACCGCGTTAATCCGTGTAATCCGTGCCTAAATTATTATATAGACTAATTATGAACACATACTTATATATACCTTATATTATAAAAGCAGTCGGCACTTACTTCCTATGCAATACTCTACTTTCCCCTCCGTTCATGGCTAATTTAGGCTAAAAAGAACATTTTCTCATAAAAAGTTTTTGTAATATCAGAGTTAATCGTATTTTTGTGTACAATTTTGGTGTAG